>Ga0256832_1002624_pt1 | contig 12253 bp, 12 predicted proteins | sample 134614metaG_FD_190534 | JGI IMG/M metagenome (GOLD analysis project Ga0256832, IMG submission 190534) | Hydrothermal vent microbial communities from Lau Basin, Pacific Ocean - 134-614 | ecosystem: Environmental > Aquatic > Marine > Hydrothermal vents | place: Pacific Ocean: Lau Basin | collected... | reverse complement strand
GAAATGGTAGCGCGATTACATTTGGAACATCTAGGTGTGGAATTAGATGAATTAACCGATGAACAAGCCGCTTATATCGGGGTTAAAAAAGAAGGACCGTATAAACCGGATTATTATAGGTATTAGTTGGAAGTTGTACTTCGACAGGCTCAGTAACCTAAGTTGAAACAGCTAAAATCACTCGGTGACCTTGCTCATCATTTCATCAATTCATCATCAAATTAAAAGCAGAAATACAATTTGAAGTAATATATATTTATCAAAGAACCAAGTAAACTATGAAGCACCGCTTCGGTACAATCCCGTCCCGACTTTCGTCGGTATCGGTATCACTCAGCGACCTATGCTAATTAATTCATCAAATAACCGATTAACCATTACATAGAAAAGATTTATGCTCAAGCAAGGATTATATCAGAAATTACAGCAAAAACTCACGCCGCAACAGATTCAATTGATGAAATTGATTCAGTTGCCGACTATTGAATTTGAACAACGGTTGAAACAAGAAATTGAAGAAAATCCGGCATTGGAAGAAGGCAAAGAAGAACCGGAACAAGATTTATTGGATCAACAAGATAACTATGAAGATGATGCCGAAATTATAGAAGCGCCGGATATTAATGTCGATGAATATTTGAGCGATGACGAAATACCGGATTACCGTTTACGCAGTAATAACTATTCGGCGGATGACGATGAGAAAAAAGTGCCTTACGCCCAAGGCGAAAGTTTTACGCAATATCTCAAATCGCAGTTGAGTGCCTTTCCGCTGGATGAACAACGACGTAAAATTGCGGAATTTTTAATTGGGAGTATCAATGATAATGGTTATTTGCGTCGTGATATTATTGAAATAGTTGATGATTTGGCATTTACGCACAACGTGATGACCACAGAAGAAGAAGTCGAAAAAGTGTTGCGGCTGATACAAGAATTAGATCCGCCCGGAGTTGGCGCACGTGATCTGAAAGAAACTTTATTGATACAATTACGTCGCAAAAAACCAACTCAAGCAAGGGAATTAGCCATCAAAATACTGGAAAAAGGCTTTGAGTATTTTATCAATAAAAAATATAAAAAACTGATGGCTAAATTTGAAATAACCGAAGCACAACTCAAAGAAGCCATTGAAGAAATTACCAAGCTTAATCCTAAGCCGGGCAATGCTTTTAATTCGACAGGAAGTTATGTAGAACATGTGATTCCGGATTTTATCATCAATGTTGAAGATGACGAATTAGATGTCAGTTTGAATGCCAAAAATGCCCCTGAACTGCGTGTGTCCCCCGCTTATACCGAAATGCTCAAAGGCTATAAAGAAAACAAGGATAAGAGTCAGAAAGATGCGGTGATGTTTATCAAACAAAAACTCGACTCTGCCAAATGGTTTATCGATGCGGTTAACCAACGTAGAGACACGCTTTTGCGAACCATTAAAGCCATAGCCGACTATCAAAAAGATTATTTTTTGACCGGTGACGAGCGTAAAATCAAACCGATGATACTGAAAGATATCGCCGAAAAAATCGATATGGATATTTCGACTGTGTCGCGGGTTGCCAATAGTAAATATGTGCAGACACCTTACGGCGTTAAGCTTTTAAAAGAATTTTTCTCTGAATCGATGAAAGACGCCCAAGGCGAAGATGTATCGACTATCAAAATCAAAAATATTTTGCAATCTGTAGTTGATCAAGAGGATAAGCGAAAACCTTTGACTGATGAACAACTGGCGAAAGCACTAAAAGAAAAAGGGTTTCCTATTGCACGTCGCACCATAGCCAAATATCGTGAACAACTCGGCATTCCGGTCGCCCGTTTGCGTAAAGAAATTTAAGGATGCAGGACACCGGCAACAAGATTATTAGTATCGTGGCACAACTGATATCACTGGTTTTTCATCCAGTGTTTATTCCGTTATATACGGTGTGGCTCTATTTTCATCTGTCGCCGCGTTTTTTCTTGCCGGCAAACCGCTATTTTTTAATTTTATATTTGTCAATAATCGGTATTTTAATTCCGCTATTATTTTTTATTGTGATTCTATGGACTAAAGCATTTTCGGGTTATCGATTGGTATATCCTGAGGAGCGGTTGATTTTTTCGGTCATTATGGCAGTAGTTTATGCAGTGATTTTTCAAAAAATTTCTAAATACCATCAATTTGTCGAGTTATTTCCTTTTTTCATCGGTATTATTTTGTCGGTATTGGCTTTGGCGGTTTATAATTATTTCAAATCTAAACCCAGTATCCATGCAATGGCGATTTCAGGTTCTATCACATTTTTTTTTACTTGGAGCTATTATTCACAAATCAATATTCTTAATTATTTATCCTTGATGATAGTGATGGCGGCATTGGTTATGGCAAGTCGCGTGTATTTAGGCGCGCATAACTTAAAAGATATTACACGTGGTATTTTGATTGGTATTTTGATGCAATTAGCAGGTTTTTATGTAACTTGGGTAGTTTTTTAGAAAACTATCTATCGGTTAGTAATCAATATCTGTAATGCCCAATAATTTTAAAATCAAACAAACAATCTGAAACTTCTTGACCACGACCGATATTATGGACAATCAAATAACGTTTTTTATCATCTGATTTTTTATTAACAACTATACCTATATGAGTTTGTCCGTTGCCTAAATCCCAACAAACAATATCGCCGGGCAAATAATCGTCAGGATTGTTGGTTATAGGCAAGGCAGTGCCTTTCCTTTCAAAAAATTTCATCAGATTGGGCACTCTTCTATGGTCAATATTTGTGTCGGTATGGTTTAAACCCCAATAATTAGGATAAAGATTGAAGTGTTTACTCATATCTTCATGCACTTCTTTTTGCAAATCAATGCCAATAAGCCGGTAAGCTCGAATCACTACATCAGTACAAACCCCTTTATCAGATGGCACATCGCCATTTGGATAATCTATTTTGAAATAAGACGGGTCATAACGCACCTGTTGATATGTTAACGATAAAGCAGCATTTGCAAGACGCAAGTTTTCACCGGTAATTTGCGCCATTGAAACTTGAACAACCAACAAAGAAAATAATATGACATAAAATTTTTTCACCAATAAGATTAAATGTTTACAAATCAGTCACATTAAACGTATCCCCGCCTTTAATAGTTCCGTTTTTAAAGCCTTTTATAAACCAATTGGCGCGTTGTTTTGAGGTGCCATGCGTAAAAGCATCGGGGACCACTCTTCCGGTGTATTTTTTTTGCAAACGATCATCACCAACCGAAGCTGCTGAATTAATGGCTTCTTGAATATCACCGGGATCCAAAACATGTTTCATTTCTTCAATATGACGTGCCCAAACACCTGCCAAATAATCGGCTTGCAACTCTAAACGTACGGACAATTTGTTATAAGCTGTTTTACTCAATCTTCTGCGTTGTTGTTGAACCTGTTGTGTGATACCCAACAAATTCTGCACATGATGGCCTACTTCATGAGCAATAATATAAGCCATGGCAAAATCGCCACCGGCACCGAATTTGCGTTTCAGGTCTCTAAAAAAGTCTAAATCAATATATACTTTTTCGTCAGCAGGACAATAAAAAGGACCGGTTGCCGCATTTGCCATACCGCAAGCAGCCGGTGTGGAACCGGAATATAAAACCAATTTCGGATAACGGTAACGGGCATGCAATTCGTCTTTAAAAACTTTTGACCAAACATCTTCGGTGTCTTTAAACACGACTTTAGCAAACTCTGCTAATTCGTCATTTTGGTCATGTGGAACTGTTTGAGTTTGTTCGGTTGGCACCGGTTGATTTTGTTGCAACATTTCAGTAGGCGCTTCACCAGTTAATAAGGTGTAGGCTATAAAAAATATGATGGTTCCAATGCCAACGGTGCCTCCAACTACTCGTCCACGTCGCCCTCTACGGTCTTCGACATTACTACTGGTTTGTCTGCCTTTCCAACGCATAAGAATATGTTTTTCAATGATTTGATTCTGTTGCAAATTTAAGAGAAAATGTTGATAAAGAAAAATTGTTATTTGAGGAGTTGAGGATTTGTTTCTGCTTCATATAATATTATGCTCTTTGATGTTTATTACAATTTTATACTTTATCTCTGCTTTTAATTTGAGGAAGTGAGGAAATGATGAATTTTTGCTTCAAAGTTTACTTTTTTGACTGATGACTTTTCTACTTCAAATAAAATTACAGCTTTAAATTTTAGGAAGTAAAAAATTGAGAAACAATATTAAATGTTGATTATCAACATCTTACAAATCTCCAATTTAATTCTGAGGAAATAATAAAATGAGACGTCAAATATATTTAGTATAATCAATTTAAGATTCCTATAAAATAGAAATGAAGTTCTAATAACTTGTCAATCTACAAAAGAATTTTCGGGTTCTTTATATTTTCGGACAATTTTACCTAACGACAAGCCTTGTATCAATATGGAAAAGACCACAATCATATAGGTCATCACCAGAAATAAATTGCGATGCATTTCTTCGGGAATGCTCAACGCCAAAGCAATGGAAATACCACCACGCAAACCGCCCCAAGTCATAATTATATCGGTTTTGGGAATAAATTTGATTTTCCGCTCAAAATATGCTAACAAAGGTTTAACCGACAGATAACGGCTGACTAATACAATAATAATAGCAATGATACCGGCAACAATATAATCCAGCTGAAAAGAAACAATTAAAAGTTCCATGCCAATCATAACAAACAGGACGGTATTAAGCAACACATCGACCAGTTCCCAAAACTTATCGACGTAAACCTCAGTGATTTCGCTCAAAGCATTGTTGCGAACCGTGTCGTTGCCAATGACCAATCCGGCAGTTACCATAGTCAGTGGTGCCGATACATGTATTTTGTGCGCCAAAACAGTGCCGCCCATCACCAAAGCCAGCGTTACCATGACTTCGGCATCAAAATTATCTATTTCTTTCATCATTTTGTAAGCAATCCAACCGAGTAACAGCCCCAATGCAATGCCACCCAAGACTTCTATACCGAATAATTTAAAAACATCGGAAATATGGAAATTTTCAACACCTTGTTTGGCAATTTTAAAAATACTCAAAAAAACAACCACGCCTACGCCATCGTTAAAAAGCGACTCGCCCACGATAACGGTTTCAACTTTCTTATCGATACCTATTTTTTTTAAAATACCAAGAACAGCAATAGGATCAGTAGGCGAAATTAATGCCCCGAAAAGTAAAGTGTCAATAAAATCGATGTTAAAGCCCAATAATTTTAATGCCAAAAAGCTTAATCCCCCCACTAAAAAAGTAGAAATTAAGGTGCCGATAAAAGCAAAGCCCAGAACCGGCCGCCGCTGCACTTTGAGTTGTTCAAAATTGGTATGCATGGCACCGGCAAACAGCATAAAACTCAACATCATATCGAGTAAAACTTCCGAAAAATTGATTTGACTGATCAGTTCTTTTTGATGGTTAAACAACACCGGATTAATATAACTTGAAACAATGGTAATCAACGTAAAAATGATAGCAATCAACATTAAACCAATGGTGGTCGGCAGTTTTAAATATTTTTCATTTAAATATCCGAAAACGGCAGACATAACAACGATAATCGAGGCAATTTCAAAATAATCCATATTGAGGCTTTCTCCGGTTTTTAGGTTTACAAATTTATACAGATTTTTTTAAAATTCTGAGGTATTGAGGATTATACAGTGCTTCAAATATTGTTCAACGCCTTGATGATTATTCATTACTTCCTACAATATACCTGCTTCTAATTTGAGGAAGCGATGAATTGAATAAATGGAATTTATAATGAACCATTAAGGCATTAAGATCATTAAGACTTTAATAACTTTTATGGTTTTATTTGCCTCGTGCTGATTATTGTTGACTTTCCGGGTCAGCCTATTTCAGGACAAGTCACAAGTCAATTCCGTTTGAGATTTCTCAACTTCTAATTTCTACTTTCTAACTTCTCATCTGAGAAATTAAGAATTTAATTTTCATTGATTTAAGCCTACTTTTTTAGCATTTTTTTGACATATATGCCTTTATCCGTTTCAATTTTGACCACATAAAGACCTTTGGGCAACCGATTAACATCAATATTATGAAAATGATCTTTTATCGAAAGGAATTCCCGTCCGTTTATCGTTAAAAAACTAACTTTTTTAACACTTATCCCGTCATTTTTAATTTTTAAAAAACTTTGTGCAGGGTTGGGAAACAGGTCAATTTTATCGTCATTTATAATATTGACTGCTAAAACCGTATTAAGTGTTGTTGGTCCTTTGATTAAATCATAGTGCGGGTCAAAGAATACATTTGTTACTTCAAAACCGGTATTGACAATAAAATGCTGTCCGTTACTTGTATTATCCAATAAAGTTTCATAGGCATGTCCGGCATTGTCGGTAAATTTGAATGGCAAAGTCATTTCAAAAAAACCAACCGAAGGATGCGAAGATATTTGGTTAACTTGGACATCATACAGCCCACTACCTATACGGGTCACCATTATGGTATAAGTGGGATAACCTTCTCCGTAAATCCAATCGTTAAAAAATTCCGTTAAGTTTTGACCCGATTGTGCTTCAAATTCCTGGCGTAAATCCGGCGTTAAGGCATATTGAAATTTATAGTTGTTTAAATAATTTCTGATAGCTTGAAAAAAATTATTATCGCCCAATTTAACCCGTAGCATATTGAGTACCATAGCGCCTTTGTTATAAGATAAACGCCCGTTAAAAATACGCCACACATCGGTAGTATCTTGCACATAAACCGAACCATCGGGTTCAGAAATAATATCACTAACTACATAATCTTTCCAGTAATCAAAAGCGGCTTGTCCGTCGAGGGCTTCACGGGTCAAAGCTTCACTGTAAGTCGCAAAACCTTCATTAAGCCAGATATCGTGCCATGACCCGCAAGTAACAGCATCGCCAAACCATTGGTGCGCCAGTTCGTGAGCGACCAGCCAACGTTCGTAGTTAACGATAAATGTAGCGGTTTGATGTTCCATACCGCCGCCCCAGCCAAATTGTATTTGCCCGTATTTTTCCTGATTAAACGGATAAGGTCCGAACGTGTTTTCAAAATAATTCATCACTTGCAGATGCGATGGCGCATAATATTGAGCATCGGCTAAATTTTCCGGATAAGGATAATTGTCAATGGGGAATGCTTGCGTGGTGCCGGCATTGACTGTATATTTGGTATAATTGGTAATGGCAAAAGCTACTAGATAAGCTGCAATCGGATAGCGGTGTTGCCATACCGATGTTTTAGTGCTTCCATTGATAGATTCACTCATTAACAAACCGTTGGAAACGGCAGTCATGGTTTGCCCCCCGGCAGTTTGTGGATAGTTGATAATCACATCAATTGAATCGATTTTATCATTCAAATCTTGCTTACAGGGCCACCAGTCGCGGGCGCCATAAGGCTCGGAAAGCGTCCATAAAACCGGGACATTATTGCCGTGCGTGGTTAAAGTGTATGAATCTAAACCGGTATTTGGCACCGTGCCTTGATAAGAGACTTTTACGGAATCTAAAACACCGGAAGGTCGCGCTTGTGAAAAGTTGATAATCAACCGGTTATTGGTTTGAGAAAAACTCAAATTCTGATTGTGCCACACGACATTATTGACGATCATTTGCGTATTAAAATCAAATTCCATCGTATTCATAGATTGATTAGGCACAAAATATGTCGTAACTTCTCCTGACAAATAACGACTTGATAATGAAGGGTTTAGGACTAACCGATGAAATTTGACATCATAATTTCCGGTATTGGCCAAGGGCTGTTTCAACAGGCGTTTTAAAGCCGCAGCACGTTCATTTTCAACGAGTTTCTTAAAAGGCTTTTCTACAAATTGCGCATGCAAAGCGCCTGTAATGCTGAATAAAAATAAATATAATAAGGTCTTCATAAGAATTTGTTTTGTAACTTATTTCATTTTTCTCATCAATAAAGAATATAAAGTAAAAATTTTTATACTTTTGCTGTCAATCTTTTATTGAAAGTGTAAATCTACTAAAAAAAAATTCATTTTCAATTAAAAAATAATTTTATACTTTTACTTTTTTCAAACAAACATAAGTGTATGGCATCAAAATATGAGATTAAACCGGCTGATTCTGCCAAAGTTTTTAAAGATTTTGTCAATTTTCCTTACGTTTTATATAAAAACAATCCATATTGGATTCCCCCTATCAAATCCGATGAAAAAAAAATGTGGACGCAACATCCTGCCTTAAATTTTGTCGATTTGCAAAAATGGGTAGTTTATTGGAAAGAGCGACCGGTTGGGCGGATTGCAGCAGCCATTAATCATAAATATAATGAAAAAACCGGGCAAAAATACGGACGCTTGGTTGGTTTGGAAACTTATAATGACGAAAAAGCCTTTCGTTTGTTGATGGATACGGCTATGGCTTGGCTCAAAGAAAAAGGCATGCAAAAAGCACACGGGCCTTTGGGTTTTACCAATTTGGACACCCAAGGTATGCTGATTGAAGGGTTTGAAGAATTGCCTTCCATTGCGTCGGTATATCATTTGCCATACTACAAAACATTGATGCAGAAATACGGTTTTGAAAAAGAAAACGATTGGGTGGAATTTCATCTGAAATTAACCGATGAGCCGGTTAAGAAAGGCGAACGTGGCGCCAAATTGCTCAAACGCCGTTTCGGCTATGAAGTTTTTTCGCCTAAAAACAAAAAAGAACTTAAATCATACGCCGATGTGGCTTTTCAAATCTTGAATAAAGCTTTTGCGCATTTGCCATACGTTATTGAATTGGATGACGATTTGAAAAATTATTATAAAAATAAGTATTTTAATGTTTTAGATCCTAAGTTTACATTTTTTGTCAAGGATAAGGATAAAATTGTCGGTTTTTTGATTGCTATGCCATCCCTTTCCGAAGGCATGAAAAAAGCCAATGGCAAATTGTTGCCTTTCGGTTGGTATCACATTATGAAAGCGATGAAACATCCGAAAATAATCGACACTTTATTAACCGGTGTTATTCCGGAGTATGATTCAAAAGGCGTTGCCGTCATGTTGTTTGATGCGCTTCATAATGCTATGTTGTCTAACGGGATAAAAGATATTGAAACCACCGGCGTTTTTGAAGATAATCACAACGTGATTGCCAACTGGAAAAATTATGAACACCGGCAGCATAAACGTCGTCGCACTTGGATTAAGGATATTTTATGAGTAGATAATTCAATTTATATCCTCAAAAAACACCGGATTATCATCCGCATACACATAAACACTCTGGTTGTGGTATTTCTCCGCCAAAGGGTCAACCTGCCAAAAATGTGGCGCCGCATGGTCGTATGTTCTAGCGCCGTAGTCGTAAATGTTTAAGCTGAGTTCATCCTGCAACTCTTTACCATTATACAAATACTTAAACCTCACCGCCTCCGGCACTACTTGTTTGACTTCTTTTTTGCTCGCAGCTTGTTCTTTGTATTTGACGTCTTTGCGTATGGCGTTGTAATTGCCGTGTTTTAAACCAAACGGGTAATAATGGTTTTCTTCGAGTATTTTTATTTGGTTGGTTTCGGGGTCTAGCGTGTAGCTTAGGCGGTTGTTGCCTTGGTGGTCTTTGTAATTGAGTTGAAAGTGGAACATAAGCGACATCCCGTGACCCCGACGTTCGATTCGGGGAGCGGGATTGAAAGTAAAAAGTTGAAAGTTCATTTTAAGAAACTTAACATGTCTGTACAATGTATAGTAAAGGTAGAATTCTTTTATAATTACTTTCCTGACTTCCGTTTAGGATTATTTATTTTTGTCGGATTTTGTCTAGTGTCAAAAACATCAGTTATCAATATACCTTCTTTTATTTTCTTATAAATAATTTTGTAATTTGAAGTTACTAAATACCTATGCCCCTCATTAAGTTCTTTGAGCGATTCTTCAATTTGTCCTGAATCAGGATATTTAATAAGTTGTCTTGTTGATTTAAAAATACTGTCAATTAACTTATGTGCATTTTTCTTTCCAGCAACAGATTTATAATACCTAAAAATATCTTTTAGCTCTGAAGTTGCAAAATCTGACCAAACAATTTTCATGTTATGTTACCAATGCTTTGATTCGGCTTCTAATTGTTTTTGATCTATAATATTACCAGACTGATAGTCTTGATTGGATTTCAGAGCTCTTTCAATTAATTCTTGTTGTGTAAAAGATTTATTAGCAGACGCATTTTTTGATTCGTTAATAATTTTTTCTATAACATTAAAAACGGTTTCATCTGTCAATCCAATCAAATATTCGATTATATTAAGTTTGCGTGCCTGTAAATCCATATTTCAAAATATTTATTACAAATTTAGTGATATTTTTATAATTTAAAAATTCTTTCTCAATTTTAACCTTCTAAAAACTTGAAATTTACGGAAAACCTTCGTATGGCGGGGGTAAAGACCGCTGACTACAAGCGTTTTTTCTTACTTTTTGAGGTAAGATTTTGATTTTCAATTACTTTGTAATTTATGTTTTTCTTTGTGTTAATGTTTAGCATATAAAAAGTGCCGTCGGTGGCGGAGACACCGACGGAGCTGGGCACAAACATAGATTGTTTTCCTTTTATCCAGATAGGAAATAAATAATATACCCTAATACAATAAAAAAAATTATACTGATACACCAATTTAAATAATAATCTTTTTCTAAATCCTTAAAACTACGTTTTCCTCTAAAAAACAACCACCTTATAACTTGGCCAGTATATGTTAATAATAACTCCCTCAAAAAAAACATAATATAATCCATAATTGATATTATATAAAAAATGAATTAATGATTATCGATCCAATTAGTAGCCTTCTTTTTTAATATAGATATAATCCCCATATTTATATATTTATTCTTAACCATTTTTATTTTAGAAGAAGGTGTAATTGCTATGAGACTTTTCGTATATTCCTTGAAAAAAGCTTGATTTCCTTGAGAATATAAATTCGTATGTATCCATTTCCCATTATTCCAAACTAGGGTAACAACTCAAAACTTACTTTTTTTATACAATAAATACAGCCCATAAATTATAAAAACAATTATGAAAACAACTATATTAGTTAATGTAATTTGGACAAATTCTTTTATAAAATTATTATCCATTTTATTTTAATTTTTTAGTTATCCATTTCCAGAGATTCTTAGCCTTTTGCGGATAGGAAAGCCAATTTATTTTACTTAAAGTAGAATAACTATCATTTAATTGTTGAGATGCATAATGTTCCATTCCTTGAGAATGTAAATCCGTATGTACCCATTTTCCATTATTCCAAACTAGCGTGCTATTTAAATTGACTATTGGTTTATAACCCAATGACATAAGGTCTATTTCATCTCCTGGAGTAAAGTTACCATCAAATGTTTCATACACCATTATTCCTGCACCTTGAAAACCACCAATAAGTGATTTTGTAAATTGATCGCCAAATCTCAATATTGGATTTAAAAGTTTATCATATGCTAAAGATTTTATTTTATTTGAATTATTTAAGTCTGAGTAATCATAATTTTTTAACAAATCAAATTTTCCGGTTTCCATATTGTAAATATATGATGATTTGGTATTGCCATCATATTTTATTTGAGTCCGGTTGCCGTTCACATCAGTATTTGTAACTACATAATCATAACCGATATGTTTATATCCTTCAATTTCATTACTACCATCAAACCAAGTAACTTCTCCAGTTCCATTTCCATTCTCATCTAATTTCTCATACCAATCCTCCGTCCCCTTCCCATCAATATCCATTAACCTTACAGGATTATCATCCGCATAAATATAGACACTTTGGTTTTGGTATTTTTCAGTATCGGGGTCTATCTGCCAAAACCGTGGCGCCGCAGGGTCATAGACTCTGGCGCCGTAGTCGTAAGTGTTTAAACCGAGTTCATCCTGCAACTCCTTACTATTATACAAATACTTAAACTTCACCTCTTCCGGCACCACTTGTTTGACTTCTTTTTTGCTTAGGGCTAGCTCTTGGTATTTCACATCTTTGCGGGTTTGGTTATAGTTGCCGTGCTTTAAACCAAACGGGTAATAATGGTTTTCTTCGAGTATTTTTATTTGGTTAGTTTCGGGGTCTAGCGTGTAGCTTAGGCGGTTGTTGCCTAAATGGTCTTTGTAAATATATACATATTGGTATGCCGCAGGGGCATGGTCGCTCGGGGCGTCTTTATACAACGCTTTTACATAGCCTTCCGC
>Ga0256832_1002623_pt1 | contig 12258 bp, 10 predicted proteins | sample 134614metaG_FD_190534 | JGI IMG/M metagenome (GOLD analysis project Ga0256832, IMG submission 190534) | Hydrothermal vent microbial communities from Lau Basin, Pacific Ocean - 134-614 | ecosystem: Environmental > Aquatic > Marine > Hydrothermal vents | place: Pacific Ocean: Lau Basin | collected... | reverse complement strand
GGCGTGGACATATCAAACACATCTGGGCTTGAGTCCGTAGGAAGCCTGGTCTGTTTCAAGGGAGGTCTCCCCGCCAAGGACTGTTACCGGCAGTACAATATTGGCATTTCAGGCCCTGATGATTATGAAATGATAAGACAGGTGGTCTTTAGGCGCATAAAAAGGGGTTTAGAGACAGGGGACCTTCCCCATCTTTTGATAATTGACGGAGGCAGGGGGCAGCTTTCTGCAGCCATTCAATCTGCCAGGGAGCTTAGCGCCCTTGACAGCCTTGATATAATCTCCATTGCCAAGGACAGGAAAGGGGAGGGCGAAAAGATATACCTTCCACAAAGGCCTGAGCCCATTTTTCTTGACAGAGGCAGTGAGGAACTGAGGTTTTGTCAAAGGGTGCGGGATGAGGCCCACAGGTTCGGCATAACACGCCACAGGAAAAGACGCACCAGGAAGGCCCTGACTTCCGTGCTTTCTTCCATTCCGGGTGTTGGTGAAAGGAGAAAGGCCCTTCTTTTGGCCCACTTTGGAAGCGTCAAGGCAATAGCCTCGGCCCCAATAGAGGAACTAAAGTCCGTTCCAGGGCTTCCTCTTAAGGTGGCCAAGGCCGTTTACGACTTTTTCAGGGAAGAAGAGACCAAGAGATGCCAAAGGTAAAAAGGCTGCCAGTCCATTTGGCTAATCAGATCGCTGCCGGGGAGGTGGTGGAAAGGCCTGCTTCAGTGGTAAAGGAGCTTGTGGAAAATGCCCTGGATGCCGGCGCAACCTCCATTGAAATAGGCCTTTCAGGAGGCGGCAAAAGGCGTATAGAAGTAAGGGATAATGGTGTGGGAATGTCGCGGGAGGACCTTGAACTCAGTGTCGAACCCCATGCCACAAGCAAGATCGAAACCGCAGAGGACCTTTCCCGGATTACAACACTTGGGTTCCGCGGCGAGGCCCTGGCCAGTATCGGTGCTGTCAGCCGGTTATCCATCTCTTCCAGGCAGGAAGGTACAAGTGAGGGCTGGAGGCTGGATGTGGCCTTTGGGAAGATGGGGAAGGTGCGTCCCCAGGCTTGTCCCAGGGGGACAGTGGTGAGTGTTGAGGACCTTTTCTTAAAGACACCTGCCAGGGCAAAGTTTCTAAAGTCTGACCAGACTGAGTACGCAAGATGCATCAAGGTCATCCACCTTTTTTGTGCAGCATGGCCAGAGGTGGATTTTAAAATAAAAAAGGAAAAGAAATTAGTGCTTTCTTGCAAATCAGGGGTTTCTTTAAAAAAGAGGGTGGAGCCCCTTTTGGGCAGACAGGTTACTGGAGCACTCCTTGCGGTAAGCGGCAAGTCAGAAGGCCTTAACATTAACGGATTTGTTTCCGAGCCAGAAAAGGTCAGGCTTTCGAGACGACATCTCTATTTTTTCCTGAACAAGCGGCCTGTTTCAAGCCCTGTTTTATGGAAGGCTGCAAACGATGCCCTTAGGGGGTTTCTGGTGAAGGGAAACCATCCTGCAGGTGTGCTCTTTCTGGAAATCGACCCAGAACTTGTTGACGTAAACGTCCATCCCACAAAGAGTGAGGTACGCTTTGAAAGGCCAAACGATATTTACCGAATGGTTTTTCATTCCCTGAGGAGGGCCCTAGAGAACAGGGATGGAGTCTGTCTGGTCTCTTTTCAAAATGAGAAGGTACCGGAGGGCCTGGAAGGCCCTTTACCGCCGCTGCAAGCACCCCCAGAAGAAAAGACGGAGAGAAGGGAAACAGGAGAGACTGGGGGGCTTTTTCCACTTCCCTGGGAAAATGGTAAAAAGGTGGCAGAGCAAAGGCCAGGATATGAACCCTTTCAAAAAGAAGAAGCTAAGACCTTTGGTGGTGATTTTAAAGGTGCGGACAAGACTAAGAATTCTTCAAGGATTATCGGGCAGTTTGCCAATAGCTTTGTGATCTTTGAACTTGATGAGGCACTTTTCATCCTTGATCAGCATGCTGCCCACGAGGCCCTTATCTTTAAGAGACTTAACAGGGAACTTGCCGAATCAGGCAGGCTTGACAGCCAGCAGCTCCTTTTGCCAGAGGTCCTTGAGATAGATGCCTCCAAAATGGAAAACCTGAAAAAGGCGCAAAGGCTTCTTGAAAGATTGGGTCTCGAGATTGAAGGCTTTGGAGAGAATCAGGTCATCGTAAGGGCCGTACCCTTGTCCCTGTTTGAAAGGGAGATAGACAGGGGTCTTGTTAGGGGAATAGTGGAACGGGCACTTAAGGAGCCACAGCTTCCTGAAAAAGAGATATTGAGACACCTTCTTGAGCGTATTTCCTGCTCAAATGCCATAAAGGCGGGAAGTGCCATGTCAGGGGCTGAAATGGATAAGCTGGTAAGGGAGTGTCTTAATGAGGGGGTCAAAAACTGCCCCCACGGAAGACCCGTCATGATCCGGCTTGGAAAAGAAGAGCTCTATTCCAGGTTTTTCAGAAAGTGATTATTAAAAATTGAGCGATTATCCTCAACTTCCTGACAGATTCCCGGTGATTGCAGTTCTTGGTCCAACTGCAACGGGTAAGACCTCTGTGTCCATTAGGCTTGCCAAAAGGCTTGGGGGAGAGGTCATAAACCTGGATTCTGTCCAGATGTACCGGGGCCTCGATATTGGCTCTGCAAAGCCCTCTACGCAGGAGCGGCAAGGTGTTGTCCACCACCTCATAGACATTCGCGAGCCCTGGGAGGTCATGGATGCTGCATCCTTTGTAAGGCTTGCGGCAAGGGCCATGGAACTTGTAATCTCAAGGGGAAAGGTGCCCGTATTGGTTGGCGGAACAGGGTTTTATCTAAGGTCTCTTGAACGGGGGCTTTCGATACTGCCAGGAACATCCCCTGCCATAAGGAATTTTGTGCGGAAGATGATCAAGGAATATGGGCATGAAGAGGTCCACAGGCTCCTTTCCTCATTTGATCCTCAAAGGGCCAAGGCCATTCATCCCAGGGATACCTACAGGCTTTCAAGGGCCCTTGAGCTTTTCTTGAGTTCTTCAGTACCCTTTGACAAACTGGTTAGGGAGCATGATAAACAATTTTGTCCTTCACTTGAAGGGCGAACAATGATCAAGATTGGTCTTATGGTGGAGAGGGAAAGGCTCTACAGACGGATTGATGAAAGGGTGGACCAGATGATGAGGCAAGGTTTTTTGGAAGAGGTGACCGGTCTCTTGTCAAGGGGGCTTTCTCCAGGGCTTAAGCCCTTGCAATCCATTGGATACCGGCATATTATCTCGTACCTTCAACACGAAAAGGAGTTTTCACAGGCCATTTGGGAGATGAAGCGCGATACCCGCCGTTATGCCAAGAGACAGCTTACATGGTTCAGGAAGGAGCCGGGGATAAGGTGGTTTCATGCTGAAAAGCTCCTTGAAGCAAGAGACATCTGGAAGGCCGTAAATTGAATCTTCCAAACCTTTTGACCATCTTGAGGATACTTCTCACGCCTCTTCTCGTGATCTTTCTGATCAATCATCGTTTTGACTGGGCCTTTGTGGTCTTTGTAGCAGCCGGGGTCTCGGATGGCCTGGATGGGTTTCTTGCAAGGATCATGAAGCAGAAGACCCGCATTGGCGCAATCCTTGATCCAATAGCGGACAAGGCACTACTGGCCTCCGCCTATGTCACCCTGGCGGTTATGGGTTTTGTGCCCAACTGGCTGGCCGTCACGGTAATCAGCAGGGACATGATTATAGTGTTTGGCGTCCTGGTGCTTCTACTTTTTCAGTCTGGAATAGAGATACATCCCACAGTCATTAGCAAGTTGACCACTTTGTTTCAGCTTCTTACGATTTTTACAGTGCTTTTTTCCACTGTGACACACATGGAACTTGGAAGGCTCCTTGTGGGCTGCTACGTAATTACGGCAATACTTACCGTTGCCTCAGGGCTTGATTATCTTTATAAGGGCATATGCCTGCTTGGTAACGAATAACTTGAACCGTCCTGTGATTTGTGGTAAACAACAGCCGTTTTTCAATGCCGGGTCGGGGCGTGGCGCAGTCTGGTAGCGCATCTGCTTTGGGAGCAGAGGGCCGGGGGTTCAAATCCCTCCGCCCCGACCATTGCCGCTTATGTCTTCTTCTCCTGTCATCTTCTACGCTGCCAATGAATTTTCATCTACGCCAGTGATTATTCTTGATTTTTTTTACCTAGGCCGTACAAAAAAAGATTTGACATATTCTGGAAAGAAAAGTTAGTCTTATAGGTCTAATCTTTTTCCGATTTGCTGGAATATTCCGATGCCTTTTCAAAAAATATGAATAATTTTCCGCTAAAAGATTACATCCAGAAACGCAAAGAAATTGTGGACAGCAACCTGGATGTTTTTTTGCCAAAGCCGCAAGGCCCCTCTGGAAAGGTGGTTGAGGCAATGCGTTACAGCCTTTCTGCTGGTGGTAAAAGGGTGAGGCCCATCCTGATGATGGCCGCCTGCGAAGCAGTTGGAGGGGATTTCAACCCCATAATGCCGGCAGCATGTGCCATGGAGTGCGTTCATACATACTCTCTTATCCATGATGATCTTCCTGCCATGGACGATGACGATCTTAGACGCGGAAAACCGACCTGTCACAAGGTCTTTGGTGAGGCCGTTGCCATTCTTGCCGGTGATGCGCTTCTTACCTATGCCTTTGAGCTCATGACACATCCTGAGATGCTGACTCAGCTGGATGGTGGCCTTGTGAACCGTGCCATTCATGTTTTTGCAAGGGCAGCAGGTGTTTCTGGCATGGTCGGAGGGCAGACGGCAGACGTGCTGTTTGAAGGCAAACCCATAGATGCCCAAACCCTAGACTATATCCACCGTCATAAAACTGGGGCGCTCATAAGGGCGTCGGTGGAAATGGGTGCACTACTTGGTGGTGGCGGCCCCCAACAGGTCGAAAGACTGTCCAGATACGGAACGGCACTTGGCCTGGCTTTTCAGGTGGTGGATGATCTCCTGGATGTTGTTGGCGATGAGGAAAAGCTTGGAAAACCGGTTGGTTCGGATGAGAGAAACAGAAAGGCCACCTATCCTGCCCTTTTTGGCCTTGAGGAGACCCGAAAAAGGGCAGAGGAGCTCAAGAATGAGGCCCTTGAAAACCTCTCCGGTTTCGGGCCTGAGGCTGACCCCCTGAGGGCCATAGCCATTTACGTTGTAGAAAGAGACAGATAAAGAGGAGTTTTGTCCATATGTCTTGCTTACTTAAGAAAATTGACAGCCCTGACGATCTCAAGAAGCTCAGCCAGAAAGAGCTGAAGGATCTTGCAAAGGAAATAAGAAAGACCATAGTGACAACGGTTTCTGAAAAGGGCGGGCACCTTGCGCCAAGCCTGGGGGTGGTGGAGCTCACCCTGGCCCTTCATTACTGTTTTGAATCCCCCAAGGACAAGATTATATGGGATGTTGGCCACCAGTCCTATGCCCATAAACTGATAACGGGCAGGAGGGATCGTTTTTCCACCTTGAGGCAGCAGGATGGAATCAGCGGCTTTCCCAAAAGGTCAGAGAGTGAGCACGACATCCTGGACACTGGACACAGCAGCACATCCATATCTGCAGCCCTTGGAATAAGCACTGCCCTTTCCCTCCTTGAAAAGGATGGAAAGGTGGTGGCCGTAATAGGAGATGGCTCCATGACGGCTGGCATGGCCTTTGAGGCCCTGAACAACGCAGGCCACTTGAGGAAGGATCTCATAGTTGTCTTGAACGACAACGAGATGTCCATATCCCCCAACGTTGGGGCCCTGTCCTCCTTTTTGAGCCGGAAGCTCACCAGCAGGCTTGCTACAAAGCTTAAGGGTGAGCTTGAGTCCTTTTTGAAGCGTACCGAGGTGGGAGAAAATATATGGCAGGTTCTTAAAAAGAGTGAGGATTCGTTAAAAAGCCTGCTTACGCCAGGAATGCTCTTTGAGGCCCTTCAGTTTGAGTATGTGGGGCCCATACCAGGCCACCATATCGACACCCTGATAGAGACCTTTGAGAACGTGAAAAACGTGCCTGGACCGGTGCTGGTTCATGTGCTGACAAAGAAGGGGAAGGGTTATGCCCCTGCTGAAAAACATCCAGACCTCTTTCATGGTCTTGGCCCCTTTGATATAGAGACAGGAAAGCCCAAGAAGTCCTCTACGCCCAAGCCTCCCTCCTATACGGAGATATTTGGTCAGACCATGGTCAGGCTGGCAAGGGAGGATTCCCGGATTGTTGGAATAACTGCGGCGATGCCTGCGGGTACCGGGCTCAAGGCGCTTCAGGAGGCCCTTCCAGACAGGTTTTTTGACGTTGGAATTGCAGAGCAGCATGCTGTCACCTTTGCGGCAGGGATGGCACTCGAGGGTCTGAAACCAGTGGTTGCCATTTATTCCACCTTCTTACAGAGGGCCTTTGACCAGATAATTCACGATGTCTGTCTCACCAAACTTCCGGTGGTTTTTGCCCTGGACAGGGGAGGGCTAGTGGGCGATGACGGACCGACCCATCACGGAGTCTTTGATCTGTCTTACCTCAGGATGATACCCAACATGCTGGTCATGGCTCCAAAGGATGAAAACGAGCTTCAGCACATGCTTTATACGGCGGTCAGGTGTGATGGCCCTGCAGCTGTGAGATATCCCAGGGGAAACGGGGTAGGAGTGAGCCTCGACTGGCAGCTAAAGGAGCTCGAGATAGGAAAGGCAGAGATGCTCAAAGAGGGATCAGATCTTGCCATTTGGGCAATAGGCCATCACGTCCATACTGCGCTTCTTGCTGCTGAAGAACTCGAAAGAAAAGGAATTAAGGCCTCTGTGATAAATGCAAGGTTTGTAAAACCCCTGGACATGGAACTTCTGGAAAGAACCGCCAGGGATTTTGGAAAGATAGTTACCATTGAAGAAAATGCCCTTATGGGAGGTTTCGGCTCAGCAATACTGGAGGCCCTGGCAGATAAGGGATTTTCAGACGTAAGGGTCAGGCGCCTTGGCCTGCCTGACAGATTCATCCAGCACGGCAGCCAGCAGCTCCTGAGGAAGGAGGTTGGCCTGGATGTCGACTCTGTTGTCTCTGCATGTAAGGAGATTATGGAAAGCGTGTCAGCCGGCAGCGTGGAGCCAGCCAAGGTCCATTCCTTGCCCGTTCAATAGGTAACTGCCCTTGCTGAGGCCTTTCAGGCCTTTTTTGAGATTCCTGGCGTGGCATGTGTGTCAAAATGCCACGTCATGAATTTGACAATTGTGACTTTTTTACCACACTTACATTTTCGGTTTGAAGGAGTGAAAATCAAACTGTTTCCAGTTTACTGATTTCCCAACCCCCGCTTCCTTTAACTTGCCAGCGTTTTTTTTGTGTTTTTAGGCCATTTTAACCTGATTAAATCGTCCTTTTATTTCTTGGTAAAATTGGCACAAGTCTTGCTAAAATAATTAGAAAGCAAATAAGTTTGGGCATACAGATTGAGCAAACAGGAGTGAAAGATGTTTTGTCTGAAAAACCCCAACAGACGCACCCAACCTGCAATTTGCAACAATTGTAAGAGAAAGTGTGAAAGGGCGGGAAAGCGTCAGAACAAGAACAAGGCCCGCAGGGCCCGTTAGATGGAGTAAACAAGCCGGAGAATGGCCATCAGCCTCCTCCTTTAAGTCTTGGCACTATTTTTTCTTTGTTTTATGGCCAAAACGGCCTCTTCTCCGCCAGAAAAACTTTCTTCACTTGATGGAAATTCTCCGGCTTCTACCTGCTCTTTGTAATGGGAAAGTGCCTCTTTGATCTGCGGGGCCAGGTTACAATACCTTTTTACAAAACTTGGTGTAAACTTTTCAAACAGGCCCAGCATGTCGTGGGTGACAAGAACCTGGCCATCGCATTTTGGGCCAGCTCCGATTCCTATGGTGGGAATATCAATGCTTTCGGTTATAAGGCCTGCAAGCTCCGTGGGTACGCACTCAAGAACAAGGGAAAAGGCCCCAGCATCGGAAACGGCAAGGGCATCCTCAAATATCCTTTGCGCCTCCTTCATGTCACGCCCCTGCACCTTGAAGCCTCCAAGGCTTGAGGCCGTCTGGGGTGTAAGCCCCACATGGCCCATAACGGGGATTCCTGCAGAAACGATTTTTTTTATCACCGGCGAGACACTGCTTCCGCCTTCAAGCTTCACTGCGTCACAGCCAGCCTCCTTTAAGAACCTCCCGGCATTTCGAACAGCCTCATCCTCGCTTATCTGATAGGACATAAAGGGCATATCACCTATTACCATGGCCTTCTTTACTGCCCTGTTAACTGCCCTGCAGTGGTGAAGCATCTCTTCCATGGTGACAGGGACAGTGGAGTCATAGCCGAGCATCACCATGCCAAGGGAGTCGCCCACCAGGATCATGTCGATTCCCATGGCGTCAATAAGGCTGGCAAAGCTGTAGTCGTAGGCAGTAAGCATGGTCAACCTTGGACCTGTCTGTTTCCTATTTTTTATTTCAACAGGGGTGATTCTGGCCATGATGGAACTCCTTTAAAAAGAAAGGCCCTTCAGAGGGCTGTAAGCCGGGTTCTGTATTCCAGCAGCCATGAAAGAGGGGCAGCTGGAACGATGATCATTCATCTAGGATGCCGGTCACCCGGCACCTCAAGCAACCTACCCGGAGACTCGGACGGGCCGCCCTCAAACGTCTCCCTATTTGGTCTTGCTCCAGGTGGGGTTTACCAAGCCTGCAAAGTCACCTTTGCAGCTGGTGAGCTCTTACCTCACCTTTTCACCCTTACCCCGCTTCCTGCGAGGCGGTCTGTTTTCTGTGGCACTTTCCCTGGGGTTGCCCCCGGTTCGTGTTACGAACCACCTTGCCCTGTGGAGCCCGGACTTTCCTCCTGCCCCAAGGAGGCAGGCGATCATCCGCCCTCTGCAAGGACCATAAAAAAGGTAATCACTAAATCTCGGTCTTCAATGCGTAAATGATCCTTTGGCAGGACGGGCAGAAAAGTATTCTCTCCTCCCTGAGGAGTTCGTTAAACATCTGAGGCGGTATATTCATGTTACAGGCGCTGCAGACGCCCTGGTCCACGGCTGCCACCACAACTCCTGCCCTTTTGTCTGCAAGGAATCGGTATCTTGAAAGGAGATCGGGCTTCACCTCCTTTTCCACCTCGTCACGTTCCTTTGTCAGGGTCTGGATCTTGGCGTCGTATTCCTTCTCCTTGGCCTCAATGTGTTTTTTCTCAGCGGCTGCCTCCTTTTCAAAACCCTGAATCTCCTTTTTACGCTTGGCAACCTCTTCCTTGAGCTCCTCTATCTGTTCCTCAAGCTGGAGTATCTCGTCCTCCCTTGCCTTATTGGCCCTTTTTATCTCTTCGATTTCCTTGGAAAGGGCCTGAAATTCCCTGTTTGTCTTAACGGCTGTAAGCTTTTGCTGGGACTTTTTGAGTCGTTCAAGCTCAAGCTCCAACTCGTCCTCCACCTCGGTCTTTCTCGTCCGAAGATCTGCCAGTTTGTCCTTGAGTTCCTCTATCTCTTGGTTTTTTTGCTGGATGGTCTCGTTCAGGGCATCAAATCTTTCGGGAAGCTTTTCCTTTTCAGCCTTAAGCTTTCTTATCTCAAGATCAATGCCCTGAAGTCTTATAAGTACAGATAGTTCCGGTTTCAATGTGGCTCACCTCATCTATTTTAATTTTGCTTTTTATCCGTCTTTTTTCCAGTGGCGCATGGGGGATTTTTCATCCTTAAAAATTTCTACACTGACATCCCACGACCGGGTCCCTGCCGTCCTTGTAAGGAATTCGAATACGCTGGTCACAACTGGATGCTCTGTCTGAAAATGTCCTGCATCCACAAGGAGGATGTCCTCGGCCTGTGCCTTTCTGGCCACACTGTGTTTTATCTCTGCGGTGACATATGCCTGGGCGCCTGCTGTCAGTGCCTTGTCGAAAAGCGTTGAGCCAGATCCTGAACAGACCGCCACCAGGGATATGGGTTTGCGGCTGCCCCCGGCAAAGGGTATGCAATCAAGGCCAAGGCCTTGGCAGACATGTTCAATGAACTCTTCCTGGTACATGGGTCTTTCAAGCCTTCCAACCCTTCCAAGGCCTGCTTCCGGAATGGAAGGAGATGGCAGAAGGGGGGAGGTGTCCCCTATTCCAAGAAGCCCACAAAGCTTGTCATTCACACCACCTTGGCAGGAATCAAGGTTGGTGTGCATGGATATTACAGATATGTCGTGACGTAAAAAACCCGCCAGGAGGCGGGCCGTGTACTCTTTAAGGTTTAGGCAACTTAAAGGCCTAAAAATGAGTGGATGGTGTGAGATGACCAGGTCTGATTGGGATTTTAAGGCAAAGGAAAGGGAATCGGGGGTTACATCAAGACAGATGGCAACCCTATTTACTGGGGCATCTGGGTTACCGCACTGAAGCCCGACATTGTCCCACTCTTCGGCAAGTGATCTGGGGGCCCATTCAAAAAGGGCTTCTTCTATTTCCTTAACAGATGGTGTCATTCTTTGTGCCAAATGTAACATTAAAAAAGGTGCAATCCCAAGATTGCACCTTTTTATAATTCCCAATTGGTAATTTTGCCGAATATTTAAGCATCTTTCACTCTCTAAGTCCTGCCAAAGAGCCTTTTAGAAAGCATTAAATTGGGCCCACCAGGATTCGAACCTGGGACCAACCGGTTATGAGCCGGTGGCTCTGACCAACTGAGCTATGGGCCCTGAACTGAAATGGTCAATATATATAGAGTTGCAAAATTGTCAAGATCGGCCTGAAGCCCATTCTTTTTTATAAAATACTACGCTTTGCTGTGCACATTTATGACTTTAAGTTAATATCTGAGATGGAACCACTCAAGTTATGAAATATCAAAAGACTGCCAAAAGAGGCTGCCGGGCCAAGGTTTTCACTGGGGGCTTGTATCTTTTCATGCTGACTGCTGGCCTTATCCTTGGGGCATGTAGAGGCTACCACGCAGCTCCTGAGGCACCGCCCTTTAAGGTACCTGCCTCCTTTTCCGCCTCAGGCGATCTGCAGCTAAATGAAGTCTGGTGGCATGAGATAGACGATCCAGTCATGTGGAACCATGTGGAATATGCCCTTGGCGAGAACTTCACCATTAAATCCGCGTACCAACGAATAAAGGCAGCTGAGGCCCAGGTGAAAAGGGCCCGTGCCCCTCTGTTTCCGTGGCTTGATTTAGGAGCAGGGCTTGGTCATACCACCAAAAAAGAGGGGAGCAGCTACATAAACGAAGACACCATCCTTATCAATTCATCGGTAAGTTATGAGCTGGACCTTTGGGGGCGCATAAATTCGGAAGTTAAGGCATTTGAGCTTGATCTTTTGGCCCAGAGGGCAGATTTTGAAACGGCAAGACTTACCCTGTCCTCCCAGGTTGCCATCAAGTACTTTGAGATTGTTGCACTGAAACGGGAGATACAGATCGTAAGGCGCCAGGAGGAAAGAAACAGGAAATCTCTTGAGATCATAAGGGATAAGTACCACTTCGGTCAGACAGACCCCCTCGATCTTTGGCAGCAGGAGCAGCTTGTTGAACAAACAATATCAAAACAGATAGAGGCAGAAAAGGCGCTTGAGACCGCGCAAAAGGAGCTTGCCCTTCTTCTAGGACGTACAGCCACCAAGTCAGGTGATATCAAAACATCAGAATCTTTGCCAAGGCTTCCGCCACTTCCTGAAACAGGTCTTCCGGTAAAAATCCTTAAAAGGCGGCCTGATTGTATGCGGGCATTAAAAAGACTAAAGGCAGCAAATAAAAGGCTTGCCGCAGCAGTTACGGCCCAATATCCAAGGCTTACCCTGGATGCAACCATGGAATCGGACTCATCTGCAGTGAAGCATCTCCTTGAGAACTGGGTTTCCACCCTTTCTTCTTCACTTGTGGCTCCGGTTTTTGAGGGAGGACGCCTTCAGGCAGAAGTCCTCGAGAAGGAGGCAAGGGCCAGGGAGTTCCTTTACGATTACGGCCAGACCCTCCTTGCTGCAATAAAGGAGGTAGAGGAAAGCCTTGCCTTTGAAAGGCACCAGCAGGAACTCATAGGCAATCTTGAGTCAAGGCTTGAACTTGCAAAAAAGACAAGCCTTCTCTTAAAGGAGAAATACCTGGCAGGGGACGTGGAGTACCTGCGTTTTCTTGCTTCCCAGTTGAGCGTTGACGAACTTGAAAGGCAGCTGGTACAGGAAAGATTCAGGTTCATACAAAACAGGATTCGGCTCTACAAGGCCCTTGGAGGGCCAATATCTTTGGCCAGTCCAAGGAGTAAAGGGAAAAGCGCAGCAAAATGAAGCGATACGTCAT
>Ga0256832_1002622_pt1 | contig 12259 bp, 11 predicted proteins | sample 134614metaG_FD_190534 | JGI IMG/M metagenome (GOLD analysis project Ga0256832, IMG submission 190534) | Hydrothermal vent microbial communities from Lau Basin, Pacific Ocean - 134-614 | ecosystem: Environmental > Aquatic > Marine > Hydrothermal vents | place: Pacific Ocean: Lau Basin | collected... | reverse complement strand
ACCTTGGATTTTCAACAGGCGGAACGCGCTTTTGAAGATGCGGCACGCCTCTTCGAGGAGGAGGGACGCGACGCGCTCCTTGCGGAAGCTCTGTATGCCGGTGTCTACTTGGATCTCGAACGAGGGCGGCACGGGGAGTTGCTTTCCCGAACGGATCGTGCGCGAGCGGCTTACGCCTCCCAGCGACACCGACGCGGTGAGGCCCTCTGCCTGCAGGCGCGGGGGCGCAGCCTCTTGGCACAAGGGCTCCCCGGTCCGGCGCTTTCCGCTCTGGAGGAATCCGACGCCCTCTTCGAGGAACTCGGGGTTGCTTCCGAGCGCGGTCGGGGCAGCGTGCTTGCCGCGGAGGCCTATCGTCGCCTCGGGCGTCCGGGCTCGGCCTCCCGCGCCCTCGAGACGGCGCGCGAGCATTTCGAGTCCGACGGAAACGACGTTCTGGCCGAGTACGTGCGTGTTCTCGCGCTGGAGCGGGCTTCGCCCACGGATGAGAGCGTGGAGCCTGCGCTCAGGAAGAGTCTCGCCCTGTTCAACCAACGAGGGGTTCGTCGCGAGGCGGCCCGTGTGTCGCTGGTCCTAGGAGAGCGAGCGCGCCTGGCCGGGCGACTGGAAGCGGCGTCGAGACACCTGGATGAGGCCCGCTCGAGGATGGCAACCGTCCCCGATCCCGTATTCCGTCTCGAGTCTCGCAGGCTGGAGGCCGATCTTCGGCGCGCCGCCGGCGACCCCCTCGGAGAGCGGGCCGCCCTCGAGCTGGCGATGGAGGACATCGAGATCCTGGCGGCGCTCGCGGGCGCCCACGATCTTGCGTTGGGCGTGGCTCGCGACACGGCCGATGTCCCACGACGTCTGGCGCACCTGCATGCCGATTCCGGAGATTTCAGCGAAGCTCTTCGCCTGGCCCTGGTCGCCGGCCGTACCCGGTGGAGGGGGCGCTTCGACGTGGATGAGCCCCGCCGCCGAGCGCTCCTCGAGGAGTTGCAAGCACTCTATCGGGCTCAGATCACGCGCGACCGTTCGGGCTCCCCGCCCGACCCGGGAGTGGTCGCCCGGATTGCGGACAGGGAGGAGCGGCTTCGCGAGACGCTTCGGGGGCGGACGGTCATGGGGGGGGCGGCGGTGTCCACCCGAGCACCGATTCTCGATCCCTGGCCGCCGAAGACGGGCGTCGTGGTGTACTTGTTCACCGACGAGGGGGACTGGGCGCTCTTCGCTCGAGGATCGGGCGACGTGGGGGGCGTTCCTCTCCCGGAGGCGCCGACACGCTTCCACTGGGGGCAGCGCCTCCTGTGGGAAATGGAGCGTCGGGCCGATCGGCGGCCGGGAGCCTCCGGGGAAGCGCCGGAGGCACTGGAAGGTCTGGCTCGAGCCCTCCTCGCGCCGATTCAGCCCGCCCTCGAGGGCTTGGACCGCCTATTCCTGGTCACGGACGCGGTCACCGGTTCCTGGCCCCTCGAAGCCCTTCCCTTCGGAGAATCCTCCTGGGGCGAACGCATGGAGTTGGTGCGCTGCACTGGGGGGGTGGACGATCTCGTCGTGGCCGAGGCGCCGATTTCGCCAGATGGCCCCGTCCTTCTCGCGGGAGGAGGTGATAAGACGGCTCCCGCAATGGGGCGCGAGCTCGACGATCTCGAGCGTTTGTGGGGGGAGCGATGCCGTCGGACTCCGTTAGGGACCATGCCGGAGGCGCTTTCCCGGGGGGGCGCTTTGGCTCACCTGGCGGCCCACGGATTTCTCCGCCTCGACGCACCGGAGTTCGGGGGGCTCGTGCATGGGTCGGACGTGCTCCATTTTCACAGTTTCACGTCGCGACGGATCGCCTGCCCCCTCGTCGTCCTATCTGGCTGTCAAAGCGCACTTTCCGACGCCCGCTTCGACGGCGCGGCGCCGGGGCTCGCGGGCGCCTTGCTGGCAGGCGGAGCCGACCGGGTCTTGACGAGCCTGTGGCCCGTGGAGGACGAGTCGGCCCGCCGTTTCATGCGATGCTTCCACGGCGCTTTGAAGGGGGGAGAGACCCCTTCTCGGGCTCGAAGCATCGCCTCGCGGCAACTACGGCAGGCTCGGTATCCCCTCAGTGACTGGGCCCCTTGGGTTTTGAAAGGATGAAGATATGACTTCCACTGTGGATTTGGACACTGCGGCGATCGGCGTTCCCTTGACGACGGGGCCCGAATTCGTCTACGATGCCCGAGCGCCAAAGTCCTCACGGAGAATCCAGATGTCTCGTATTCGCCACGGTTGGCTGCCGGCGGCTCTTTTGCTGTTGGCGTCTTCAGTTTGGGCGCAGGGACCCGATATCTATCTCTCCACGCAGCCCCGTCGTCTCATCATGTCCGCCCAGGCCATGAGGCTTCGCGTCGAAGCCGTTCTTCCGGAGATCGGAGCGGTCTCTATTTCCGGCGGGCCGGCGAAAATGAATGCGTTTCGGCGCATCTGGCGGCGCCAGAACTCCACGATGGGTTTGGAAGGGTTGAAGGCCGTCCATTCCGAACGCCTCTCTGGACCGTCGTCGGTCCCGGTGATCAACCCCTCCTCCAATCCCACGGTGATTCAGGGGAACTTGGGTTTCGCCACGGTGCAGCAGTTCCTCGCCGGGCTCGCCGTGCCCATGGGTTTGCAGCTCACACCGATCACGGTGGCGGTCCTGGACAGCGGCGTCGATTTGCAGCATGTGGATCTCCAAGGGCGGATCAGCCCGGCCAGTCGAGACTTCGTTCAGCCAGGCACACCGCCTTCCGACACCGCCAACGGCATCGATGACGATGGGGACGGGGTCACGGACCGGGCCTATGGGCACGGGACCCATCTGGCGGGTCTCATCGCACTTGCAAATCCGGTTGCCGATATCCTTGTCTGTCGGGTCGTCGATGACGAGGGGCGAGGTGACAGTTTGCGCTTGGCCCAGGCCATCATCTATGCCGCCAACCAGGGGGCGAGAATCATCAACTTGAGCCTCTCTCTCCCTCAGCCCTCCCAGGCCGTGGTGCAGGCCATCCATTACGCCCATGACAACGGCGTCATGATCTTCACGTCCGCCGGCAACGGCAGTCAGCCCCTTCTGCAGTTTCCCACTGGGCAGGATGGCGTCTTCACCATTGGCGCCACGGATCCCGGTCCCGGCAACACGCAGCCCTTCTTCGGTCCCATCGCGGGAGAGACGATCGCCCCCTTCACAAACTGGGGATACACGGATTTCTCCGTCTTCGGCGTCGATGTCCCGAGCCTTTATCCCGGCAATCAGTACGCTTACTGGAGTGGGACCTCCATGGCGACGGCACTCGTGTCGGCGACGGCGTCTCTCGTCCTCGCCATCGATCCAACTCTCGACGACCATGACGTGAAGGATCTCCTCAAGATTCCGGCGGTGGAGATCAACAACCTTCCGGCCGTCTACGGCGAGGACCCCTTGGGAGAAGGCCGGATCGATCTGGCGACCACCATTCTCTACACCGTATTCCCCTCACTGATTCCCTAAGCACCGGCGGTGTCTCCGTCCCCGGGACATCGCTTCCACAGAAGAGGAGCAAGAATGATGAAGACCTTCCGTTCCCTACTCGCCGTCGTCCTCGTCGCGGGTCTGGCCGCCGCGGCTCAAGCCCAGGATTTGACCGTCACTGTGAACGGTGACTTCGCCAACGGTGGCTCCATCGTTTGGGATCTGACCGGAGCGCCGGCCGATGCGCCCACCGCGATCCTGGCCAGCATGGACGACACCGGTTTTTCCATCGGGCCGTTCCTGACTCTCGACATCGGCCCGCAGATCGTACCCGTCGCGGTCGGGCCCACCGACGCCAATGGTGAGCTCAGTCACACGCTGAACTTTCCGGCCCTTCCTCCAAGCATCAACGTGAACTCCATCACGTTCTATTCGCAGGCCGTGAGCTTGGCCGCGGGTCCGCCCATGTTCGGCTTTGCCGTCTCTGACGTGGAATCCGCCACCGTCAACTGATCGCACTCCGCGCAACCTGACTGTCCCCACACGCAAAGCCCGCGACGTCGTCGCGGGCTTTCTTCGTGCGTCCCGACTCCGGGTGACGTGCCGCCCGTCAGGCGGAAGAGGCGTTGACGAGCACGACGCCGAGGCTGGCGGCCACGGCGCCGACGAGAGCGAAGGGAGTGAGACGTTCTCGGAGGAGGATGAGGCCCCAGGTCACCGAGAAGGCCGTGGAGAGGCTGGACGCGGGAGCGACTTCGGTGAGAGGGGCCCGGGCGACGGCTTCGCTGAGGGCCAGAAAGCCCAGGACTTCCAGTACGCCGGGGAGGAAGACGACGCGCAGGGACGCGAACCCCTGGGGCGCCGGGAGCCATCCCTTGTGGAGGAGCCACGGGAGCAGAAAAAGGAGCTCCGTCGACCAGATGAGCGCCACCGCCCAGGACGAGCCGACTTCGTGGCCCACCTCACGGACTGCGGGAACCATGATGCCGAAGCCCAAAGCGCCCGCGGTCGCGGCGAGAACGGCGCGCCCCTCTTGGCCCGTGGAACCGGCTCCTCGATCGGCGGCCCGGGCCAAAAACGCGTTCCCGCACAGAACGAGAACGATGCCGGTGATTCCGAGAACACCGGGCGCCTCTCCGTAGAAGAGGAGGCCCGCGCCGGCGGTGAGGGCGCTCCAGGCGCTGACGATGGGCGCCGCCAGGGCCAATCGGCCGTGCTTGAGGGATTCGAAGAGGCCGCCGTAGGCCACGCATGCGGCGAGGGCGGCGATTCCCGTCCAGACCCACAGTCGCAAGGAGCCCAGGTGGGGCACGCCGTGACGCAGGGCGCCGAAGGCCGCGGCCAGGATCACCCCGATGGCTTGGGCGTAGAAGAGGGCGCCGAAGGTGCCGAAGCGCCTTGACGCCTTTTGGATCGTGACGTTCGCCAGCGACCACAGAAGAGCGCTGGTGAGGCCGAGGAGGACTCCTGGGTGGATCACTCCTCGATGATCCGGGCCTCGATGATGCGGTCCATCAAAGGGAAGGTCTTCTTGATGTAGTCGATCCCGTCTCTTTGGAGTCGACCCGTGTCCACGCCGCCTGGGTTGCCCATGGCCTTCATCTCTCCGTATCCCGAGTAGAGGGAGTCCACCACGTCCATCCCCTCCACGACCTTGCCGAAGGGGGCGAAGCCCTTCTGCTGCGGCGGGTCGAGCATCGTGTTGTCGGAGAAGTTGATGAAGAGCTGGGTCGAGCGGGAGTTGGGAAGGCTGTTGCGCGCGAAGGTGATGTAGCCCCTTCGGTTGGACTTGCGCACGGGGTCGTCGGGGAAGGTGGCGTTCGCCCAGGCGGCAGTGACTTTCGGGTCCCCTGAGATCCCGAATTGGGCCATGAAGGGTTGGGGCGTCTTGACCACGCGGAAGAACGGATTTCCGTCCAGGAATCCGATCTTGACCAAGTTATAGAAGCGGTCCGCCCCATGGGGTGCCCAATCTCGGTGCACCTCGATGACGAACGGACCCTTTGTCGTCTTGACGCGCACCTTGAAGACCTTGGGGGCCTTGTCCTTCGCAAGATCTGGTCGGGTGAGGGCCGGATTGCGGGGCGCGGCGGATGCCTTCGTCTCGTTGCTGTCCTTGGCTGTGTCGTCGTTCTTGGAATCCTTCGTGCAGGCGACGAATGCGCACAGGACGAGGATGGCCAGGGGTGCGAATTTCATGGGGGCGATTCTCCTTGGACCCGAGTGAGCGAATCCTAACGTCGCTGGACGATCTTCAAGAGTCGGGAAGAATTAGCGAATCCAACGGGTATTTCCCCCGTTGAGAAGCGGGACGCCCCTCGAAAACCACGTCCCCCAATAGGAGCACTGCCGATGAAGACATCTTTTTATTGTACGCTGCTTCTGGCCGCCCTGATGACCCTCCAGGGGGCCGCTCAGGCGCAGAAAAAGCCCAAGATCAAACCCACTGTGCCCTTCGCCAAGTCTTGGGATGCCGCGGTGGAAGAAGCGAAACTACTCAACGTTCCCCTCGTGGTGCACAACCACGGCTTCTACTGACCCGGCTGCTGGGGCATGCATTCTGCCGTGATGCAGAATAAGAAGTACATCAAGTTCGCCTTTGACAACGCAGTGGACGTTCTCACGGTCTCGCGGATCGAAGAGGGTGTTCAGAAGGGGGACCGGAAGGCGAAGTCCTTCAAGCTCAAAAAGGGCGACGACACGGAATACCTCGTGTCCTGGCCGAGCCTCACCTTGGATCAGTTGAAGGCCCTCAATCGCAGCAAGGCCGCCACCTACAACCACACCGGCAGGATCCCCTACACGAGCCTCGTCGATCCCTACACCCTGACCGAGATCGAGGGCTTTCTCGGGGGAATGAGCGCCAAGGGGCTCATGTCGAAGATCGCCGAAGCCAAGAAGGCGCTCGTGAAGAAGCATGGTCCCGGTCTCAAGCGGTCCACCCTTGCGAAGATCGACAAGGCCATCGCCTCGGCCGAAGCCCAGGCCAAGACGTATGACTTCGCCAAGGCCATGAAGATCCTGGACAAGGTCTCGGGGCAGAAGAACCAACCGGAGATCATTCAGGAGAAGCTCGCCAAGGCCAAGGAAGCCGTCGTGGCTCTGGCGGAAAAAAGGATCGAAGAGATCAAGGCCATGGATGCCAAGCAGGCCAAGAAGGAGGCCTCCAGGCTCAAGCGCAAGCTGAAGGGGACCGGTCTCGAGGACGCCCTCGACGGCATCCTCGCAAGCCACTGAACCATACGTCGCCGACGGGGGGGGAGCGAGTCCTCCTCGTCGGCGCGTCGTCCTACCACCACCGATGTTTCGCGGCCTGAGGAAAGAGATCGCACAGATAGTCGGCCAAGTCCTCTTGGGCGGGGAACATGAAGTTCTTCAGCAGGAACGTCTCCACGGCTTCCCTCATCGCCTTGGCGCTTTCCCAGCGCTGTTCCACATCCAGATCGATGGCTTTCATGACGATATCAGAGAGTTCCTGAGGGATTTCCCGATTCACGGTGTGCGGTGGTGAGACCGATTTCTTCTCCAATTCGTCCAGGAGCATCGTCGTGTCGCCCACCTCGTGAACCAGGCACCCGGTCAGAAGTTCGTACATCACGAGCCCCAGGGCGTAGAGGTCCGAACGGGGTTCCGTGCCCCTGCGCCCCACCTGCTCCGGAGCCATGTAGGGGTACTTTCCGAAGACGACTTCCCGCTCGTCGTCGACATGGGAGACCGTCGCCTTCGCCACGCCGAAGTCCGTGAGTTTCGGGACACCGCGAAACGAGATGAGAATGTTGTTGGGGCAGATATCTCGGTGGACGATATGCAGGTGGCGGCCTTCACGGTCATGCTTGTTGTGGGCATAACGAAGGCCGTTGAGGATGCGCGCGATGATGTAGCAGCCGAAGTCGACGGGCACGCGCCGACCGAGTTCCGTGTGACGCTCGATGAGATCGAGCAACGTCACCCCGAAGACGTGCTCCATTACGATGAAGTATTCCCGGCGGGTCTCGCCAAGGGTGTACACCTGCACGATGTTCGGATGGATGAGGCCTCCCGTGAGGCGCGCCTCGTCGAGGAACATTTCCGCGGCGCGGCGTCCGAGTCCCTTCTTGGGGAGGACCTTGATCGCCATCAACTTGCTGAACCCGTGGGACCCCACCTTTTCCGCCAGATAGACCCGGCCCATGCCCCCTTTTCCGAGGAGCCGACCCACCTGGTAGCACCCCACGGAACGGATCGTGGCTCCCGGCTCGATGCGCGAGCGGAGCCTCGGGAAAAACCAACGGCGCCTCCCAGGTACGGGAGCCAGGGTGTCGCGATGCCTCTCCATGGCCCGCATCCTAACCGGCCGCACTTCGGTTTTCGCGTTTCCACGGGACGGGGGATTGCTTGACCTCGGGCCCTTTCCCTGCCTACCATCGCTCCTGACCGCGGAGCGCCCGACTTGAAGAACGTTTTCCTCCGAATGCGACCCCATGGGCCGGCACTCATCCTGCTTGCCCTGATCCTGACCGCCGCCGAAGCCTTCCTCCGGCGCGGCGGATGGCTGCCGCATGCCATGCCCGACGGCGGTGCGGGTGTCCTCGGGAGGTTTTTTCTCGAAGCCGCTTCGGGCACCACCTGGGAGTTGAGCGGCCTCGTCTTGTCGGCGTGGGGGCTCTACTTCGCCCAGTGGCGCCTCGCGCGGAATCGACCCGTCGCCGTTTCCGCGGCCTTGCTCTTCGGAGTCCACCCATGGGTTCTCGGCGGAGCGGGACTCGCAAGGGTGACCTGGGCGCTGCTCGCCTGGGTTCTGGCGATCCAATCGCGTCCGCGGGTGCGTTCGCCCCGGTTTCCCAACAGGACCGCGAGGGCCTTCCACCCCATCGCTCTGCTCGGATTCCTGGGCGCCGTTGTTCTGGTCAAGGGGGTCTGGCCCTTCGGATTCCTTCTTCCCCTCTTCGATCTCGCTCTGCGTCGGGAGCCCGGCCGCCGTCCGGGCGTCGATCTCATGGGGCACGTGCCTTGGGTTCTCGTCGCTCTCGCCGCCGGGATCATCGAAGGGACGACGGGCCGGGCCCCGTGGGGAAGCAACGGGATCTCGCCCTGGGTTCTCTTGACCCAGTGGAGTCACCCGGCCTTGACGGGGGCGGGGTGGCTTTGGCTCGCCCTGCCGGGCGGTGCGGCCGCCGTCGGGCTTTTCTTGGGCGACATCCTTCTGGGCTGGGGCGACCACCGCACTCTCGTGCGGTGGTGCGGCGTGGGCGGCGTGTGGCTTCTGGGGACCACCGCTTTGGCCTTCGCCGTCCCACCGCCGTGGCGCACGGCGTTAACAGGCGTAGCTTGGCTCCTCCCGGCCATGACGGTTGCTGTGGTTCTCTGGCGCATCGTGGTCGCCCTCCTTCCCGGCCCTCCTTCCGTGCGACCCGCGTGGACCATGGAGGAGGGGCCCGGTCTCGACCGATTTGCGTTCGGCCCCCTGGGCCCGGCTCCGTCGACGGCGCTTCCACCCGAGCCTCCTCCCCAGGAGATCCCACCTCCCTTCAGTCCGGAGTTGGAGCACGCCTTGGAGTTCTTGGGACAGGCGCGGGCGTGGCGTCGTTCCCCCGGATGGGTCGCAGGACCTCCCGGTCTGGTGGATGGGTTCTTGTCGCTGCGAATGTTGGCACTTCTCTCTCCGAATTCGATCTGGGCCGGTCGGGCCGCCGCGCGTGCGGAGGATCTCTGGTTGCTTCGACCGACCGACGAAGAGATCGGCGAGTGCGCGGGTTTGGAGGGGGTCCGCGAAGGGGGACCCTCGGAGTTCGAGGGGTGGTCAATCGACGCGGAATCTTTGGATTCCGCCCTCCTCCTCGATGGGTGGGACGGTCTCGATGAATCCTTCCGCCGTCGCGTCCTCGACCTAGTCGGCCGAGCCATCTCGCGAGACGGCCGGGTGTTGATCCATACGACGAATGCCGCTTCGCTCCGCAAGGAACTCGCGGAAGCACCCGGACTCGAGATCGTCGAGGAGACCTCCTGGTCAGGGGGGAGCTTCATGACGCTGACAAGGAGAGACGCATGAGCGCATCGGAATCGGAAACCATGAGAGACCGACCCGCCGATTGCTCTTCTGAAGCGCGTCGCATTCGCTCACTGTTGGAGGCAAGGGAGAAGGAACTGCGACGTCTCGAGACCGTGCTTCGCGAATTGGAGTCTCGCCTCGGTGTCGAGCCGCCGGCGGATGCCGGGCAAAGGCTGGAGGGCCCGATTCTTCCCGCGCATGCCCTGGAGAAGGATACGACGAGCGAGCCGCCCGTGGCGCCCCGCCGCGATCCGGCTCTGATCGCGTTGGGGAACTGGTGTGAGCAGGCTGGTGAGAGGTTGGAACTCATGGCGGCTGCCTTGCCGGACATGGCGCGGCGCCTCGATCAGGTGGCGCAACGGGTGGCCATGCTCGATGCCGGGCAGTCGCGCCTCGAGGCGGAGTTGTCCGGGGAACGTCTTCGGAGACAGCGCCTGCTCCTTCTGGCCGCGGCTCTTGCCGCCGTCGTTTCCCTGTGGTGGATGCGGATCTTCAGGTGACCCGCTTGACCGCACGGTCCCGACCGGCTCTTTCGTCGACCCGTCGGAGGAGGAGATATCCGAGAACGAAACTGAGAGTGAAATAAAGAACCCCGGCGCGCTTCGAACCGCCTGAGACCGTCAGGAGGGCCCAGTTGCCCAGGGGGGCAAGGATGGCCGCCAGACGGCCGTAGAGTCCCCAAAAACCGAAGATCTCTCCGCTGCGACGGGTCGGCGTGAAGAGGGCCACGGTGGCGCGGGATGCGGCCATGGTCGCTCCGAGCGCTCCTCCGGCGAGAACAGCCAGCACCCAGAATCCCACGGCGCCTCGGGCAAAAAGAGCGACCGCCCCGCATGCGATCCACATGAGCAAGCTCATTCGAATGAAACCGACCGCCCCGAAGCGGGCCATGCCCCGACCAACGGTCATGGCTCCGACGGCGGCCGTGACTTGAGCGGCGATGAGGGGAGGGATCGTTTCGGCCGGGCTGAGCGAGAAGTCTTCGGCCAAAATCGAGGCGAACTGAATCACCCCGTACACACCTATGCTGAAGACGAGATAGGCGGTGAGGAAGCGGAAGAGTTCGGGGAATTCACGTCGTCGGGTCCACGTACGGCGCACTTCGGCGAAGGCGCTTGGGCGTTCGGCGGTCGAACTCGCGTCCCCGGGTTTTCGGCTTCGCTCGCGCACGAAGAGAAAAGTCGGGATTCCCCCCAAAAGGAAGAAGCCCGCTACGACGAGGTTCGTGCTACGGAGGGTGAGGTCATCGCCGGATCGGGCCAGAGGGAGGCACACCAAGAGAGCCAGCAGCCCCCCTGCGTAGCCGGTGGCCCAGCCCATTCCAGAGACCTTGCCGATCTCCTCGGGCCGGGCGATCTCGGGGAGAAACGCCGCGATGAGATTCTCACCCGTGCTGAAGGCCACGTTCGCGACGACGAAGAGGAGAAAGGCCGTCGACCAGTCGCCTCGGGTCGGAAGAAACAGGCCCGCGGTGCAGAGCACGCAGGCCAGGTAGCTCGCGAAGAGGAGGCGTTTTTTGATCGCGTGCCGGTCGGCAACTGCTCCCACGATCGGTCCGCTGACGATGATGATCGCGTTGGATATGGCGAGTGCGAGACTCCAAAGATGGCCTTGATCTCCCGCCACGCGCGTCGTGAAGTAGCGAGCGTAGATCACCGTGATGACGACGGTCGTGAATGAGGAGTTGGCGAAATCGAAGAGACACCAAGAAGCGATCTCTCGGCGCTTCTCTCGTGACCAATTCATTCAGCGATCCGCGTTCGGGTCGACGACGTGACTGCGGCCCGTCACGTCGATGACCTCGCCATCCGAGAGATCCAGATCGTCGCGCGCCGGTCCGGCGCTGCCTCCGGGGGCCCCTGCGCCGTCGGGGGGAGCGCCGAACGAGGTCATCCGGAAAAGCCCTTCGCGCGCTTCGACCATGAGTCGCTCCTTGAGCCCCGCGAGGATCAGGGTGATCCCCAGGAGGGGGAGAATCCACCGGATGGCGTCGTTCATGAAAAACGGGGCCAGGATGAGAACGAGTGAAAACCACATGCCGATCCGGCTGGCAATCCGGGTCGCCCGCAGTCGGCCGATGCGGGTCCAGAGGAGAGCTCGAAGAATCCGTCCTCCATCCATGGGGAAGGCGGGAATGAGGTTCAACGTCCCGAGCAGCGCATTGAAGGCGATGACGGAAAGCAGTGGGCTCTCGGCGATTCCTTCGATGTCGCCTCGGGCCCATGAGGCGGGAGTCCCCAGGTCATGCCAGGAAAGGGCGCCGGTGAGTCGCCCCACGAGGAGGGCTCCCCCCGCGAGGACGAGGTTGACGACGGGGCCGGCGGCCGCCACCTTCCACTCCTTGGATGGGGATTCCATGAGGCCGCTCAAGCGCGCGGCGCCCCCGAGCGGGCCCAGGAGAATGTCCTGGACCTGGATCCCCTGCCGACGAGCGGTCGTGGCGTGCCCCAACTCATGGACGAGGACCGTCAGGAAGAGGATGACGGGGGCGGACAGGCGCCAGGCCACCTCGGCGGGGGACCCGCCGGCGCCGAGCGCCAACAGGACGAGGATGCCTCCGAGAAGAAGGAGGCTCGGTTGGAGTCTCACAGCGATGCCGCGAATGCGGAAGATCTCGTAGGCCTGGTTCATGGGTGCCTGTTATAACCCGGCGGAAGTCGCCAGGCCCGCGGAGGAATCGCTGGATGTTTTACGTCGGCCGTTTGCTGCAGATCATCGGTCTCGGCCTGACGGGGATCGGCTGTTTGATCGGCTTCGATTCCGGCACGACGGAGCGGGAGATGTGGACCTTCGCTCTG
>Ga0256832_1002621_pt1 | contig 12260 bp, 8 predicted proteins | sample 134614metaG_FD_190534 | JGI IMG/M metagenome (GOLD analysis project Ga0256832, IMG submission 190534) | Hydrothermal vent microbial communities from Lau Basin, Pacific Ocean - 134-614 | ecosystem: Environmental > Aquatic > Marine > Hydrothermal vents | place: Pacific Ocean: Lau Basin | collected... | reverse complement strand
CGCAAATATAGAAATGATAATCATTAATGGAGGAAAGCCCCACTTTTTGATAGACGGCTTGGGTGGGAATATACCACACACTCGTTTCCTCCCCGAAGCAAAATTAGATTGCTAAGCCCGAAGCAAGCTTTGGGATTAATTTTGCTTCGAGGCTAATTTTGCCTCGTACTTAAGCTGATTTACAAAAAAAACAAAGCAACATGAAGTCAATAGCAGTATATTGCGGGTCAAACAAGGGTAAAAGACCCATTTATGCCGAGGCAGCAGCCACTTTGGGTAACTATTTGGCGACCCAAAACATCGATGTCGTTTACGGTGCCGGCAATGTTGGGCTGATGGGCATCGTCGCCGATAGTGCATTGGAAGCAGGTGGTCGCGTAATCGGTGTCATACCACACTTTCTGAGGAAATGGGAGGTATGCCACGAGGGGTTAAGCGAGCTGATTATCGTTGATTCCATGCATGAGCGCAAGGTGGAAATGACGCGTTTATCGCAAGGTGCTATCATCTTGCCCGGTGGATTCGGTACACTCGATGAATTGTTTGAAATAATCACTTTGGTGCAATTGGAACAAGAGCAACAACCCATCGGACTGCTGAATGTAGAGGGGTACTACGACCACCTGATTGCTCACCTCGATAGGATGACAGAAGAGGGCTTCGTCCACTCCAAACACCGAGCGATGGTCTATGCCAATGCGGATATGGATAAACTCGTCAAGGATATGAACGCGCATGTATTTGAGAAGGTGCAAAAGTGGTATTAGTTTCCGGTCTTGGGCTTTTCTACCTTTCTTACGGATTTAGAGATGACCTCTCCTTTGCGCAGGCGCTCCCTTTTGAGCCTTTCCCGATTGGTACGTATATCTTCGAGTAGCGCTTTGACCTCTAGGGGTTTTTTATTGAGTGTACGGTGGTAAGTAGTCATCACAAATCGAGCCATATCGTCGGGGTCGAATAAACCAAGCTTTCGCAAATAATGCGAAAACCTGGACCCTTCCTCAAACTGCCAGTTGTAAATCATCCAGCGCCCAAAACTAAAGTGCAATTTCTTCACGGCAGTAGCCTCCGGTACGCGTTTAAATTTGTTTTTTGATTCGGGACTAATGAGTTTGTTTAGTTGTGCAAAAGCATCCCCGAGATCAGTGGGAATATAAACGCCAAATAATTTTTCCTTTTTTATGCGTTGTTGATAAATCGAGTCATGCTTTGCCAGGACTGAGGAGTCGTTTTGCCCGATGCCGGGTAGTGCCAATAGTATTAACAACAATAAAAGGAGTGTGTAATGTTTGCTCATAGAAAAATTATTTGTCTATGCCTTAAACGACTGTTATCCCCGACTTGTTTTATGGCGCAAGTTTAAAGTGAAAATTAAGCGAATGGCAAACGGGCTTCAATAAAATCCCACAATGAAAGAAAAATGCAGAAAAGGAAGTATCAGTTTTCCCCGATAAGCATCTAGTGGCTCATAAAAATAAAAGCCGCCTGTTGCTGCTCCTATGGTCGGTACGACTTTGAAATATTCGACATCCCTCATTTGTAACCCCAATGAAACACCTGTTTCAACATAGCCTTTTAGCGACTTAAATTTTTTCTGACGCCCATACGAAATCCCTATCCGGTATCTATTAGATTTGACAGTCGCAGAGGAAAATGCAAAGGTAGAGCGAAATCCGAGTGTGGGATTGTAAGCGTAATAAAAACCGTTTTTTACTAAGTAACTCTCCGGCTTGAAAGTGAAATTAACGCCAAAATAGTACTTTTTCCCTGGCCTGTTTTGCAAAAAGGCTTTCTTCCCTATGGCAACCCTTTTTCTCCACCTGCGTAATTCCCCGTCAGAATACTGCTTTTTGAAAAAATACTTGAGGTGGATTCCGGTTTTGAGGACAAAAGACTTAGATATTTCTCTTCCGATTTCTTCGATGAGGGTGCCGCTTTTTAGATGGCGGCGACCACTATATCCTGCCTCAAAAGCAACCGACAGTCGATAAGGTAACTTATATTCTACTCCAAATGCCATCATGGGCGTCCGAAGACTAACGAGTTTATCCATCGCCCAGTAATAGCTGAATTGCTCATCCTCGAATCGGGGAGATTGGGCATGAAGCATTCCACTTCCAACCAATAAGATGACCGTGAGAATTGTTTTATCTATCATGGCTGTTATGCTTAAAATAATCCTAAATTTAGGTGGAAATGGATATATGGTGAGATGTTTTGCCCTACATAATAATCCTCTGAGAAATTATAAAAGGAAGAGGGCGAAGAAAGCGTGGGGACAACGTCAAATAATCCCGTTTCCTGTAGCTGAAATCCTGCACTGATAGCCAACTCTGCGTATATTCTGGAATTGGGCAGTTTTCGCTGTATCCCATTGGTAATGCCAACCCTGAACCGGCTTGATTTGATAGCAGCGTGTGAATAAGAACTAAGAGAAAAGCTTAATGTAGAAGTTTTGTTAGGGTCGTAATAGGAACCATTTGCGGCCTCGTAAGACCTTGTGTAATACGATAGTTGCAAACCGATATAGTATCGCGTGTTATTTAGATTGCGAAGCTTTACTTTCCTCCCTTGTGCCGACCTCCGCTGCCACCTTCGGAGTTTTCTCATGCTGTATTTCCTTTTGTAAAAATATTTTAGATGCACACTTGTCCTGAATACATTCGAATTTGTCACTTTGGCGCGATAATCATCAAAGTAGAATAGGTTATTATTGTAATACTTCCCCACACCACCATCCACGGAAAGAGATAATCTGTAAGGCGTTTTGTATTCTACTCCCAGTGCAAAGACGGGCTCCTTGGCACTAATCAGTTTGTCAATAGCCCAATAATAAGCAAATTTTTCCTCCCCAAATCTAGGGTTTTGGCCAGCGCTTTGTTCTACTCCCATGACCATTGTCATTGCAGTCAGCAAGATTAGTTTTAGCTTCATTTTTTTTGTTTTTTTTTGTAATTCTTCTATTTGTAAGTCATTTCCATTAGCACATTTTTTTACAAGGGTTTCGCAACCCGCTCCGCTCCTAAGTTGACACCTTCTCGCCCGTACGGGCTTAAATTCGGCTTAGCAATCTTCCTCATACTTCGGAAGCTTACCAATCCGAATCCGAAAACCTCAACTCACAACCCCTTCCAAAACACAGCATCAACACCCTTCGTCTTCATCAACTCATTAAAAGCGGTGATGTCCTTCTCTTTTATTTCCTCAAAAAGATTTAACTGTTCTTGAATCAATCCTTCCAGTTCTTTTTTGACTTCGATATCCTGCTTGTTCGGACGGAAATTCCCCATTCCGACCAATGAGTTTAGGTGTGCCAGCTTGTTCGTCAGTTTTATTGGAAAATTGAGAGGGTCCTGTCCACTTCTGTTCTTGGTTTGATAAAGCGTTTTTTCTATTTCTGTGAGCGACTTGACCAACTCCTTTGCTTTGCTGACAACATCTTTAACATCCTCTTTCTCTTTAAGACGCTCTGCGTAATTATTTAGTTGGTTTTTGATGTCTCTAATTTCTATAATTGCCTCGTGCGCCTCGGTTACCTTCTTATTGATGTCATTGATGAAGTCAAATTGAGCCTGATAATCTTCCTGCGTTGATGGCGAACGCGGGTCAGCTAAAATGGTAAATGGCTGCTCGATACTGTCCTTTCCCACGACGAGTCGCACCCTGTACGTTCCCGGTACTGCTTTGGCACCTGCGGTACTTCCCCACCAGAAAATCATACCTTTGAACTTCTTGGCATCGGGATATCGAAGATTCCATGAGAAGGTATTGCCCCCTTCTTTGATTTCTAATTTTTCTTCCTTTTTCTCCGCCAGATTGTTATAGGACTTGATGAGTGTTCCATCGTTTTCCAAAAAGGAAAGGCGTACCTCGGTCGAGTCCTCCGGCAGCTTATTGATGTTGAAAACGACGGTAACCCCTGCTGCGTGATTGATTCCCGCATTTTTAACTTTTTTATTTTGCGATCCGCGCATTCTGTAGGAGTCGATAGGGCGGAAGAGGTAAAAATCCCTCTTTGCAACGTCCGGATTTAGTTGATGTAAGGGCGTCAGGTCATCAATCAGCCAAAAACTCCGTCCCTGAGTGGCAACGATGAGATTATTGTTTTTAACCGCCATATCTGTAATAGGGACAAGGGGTAAATTTTGTTGAAAAGGCTGCCAGTTTTGCCCGTCATCGAAAGAGACGAAAACCCCTCTTTCCGTACCGGCATACAACAGTCCCCTGCGCCCGGGGTCGGCTCTGACGACTCTTGTGAAATGGTCATCGGGAATGCCGGTTGTGATTAGTTTCCACGATTTGCCGTAGTTGGTGACTTTGTACAAATAGGGGGTGTTATCGCCGAGTTTATATCTCGTCCCGGCGATATAAGCGCTGCCTTTTTCAAAGGGATTGATGTCAATGCTGTTGATCATCAGCCATTCGGGAAAGGACTTTGGTGTGATATTTGTCCAGTTTTGACCGGCGTCGCGACTAATATGCACCAATCCATCGTCGGAGCCAACCCAAAGCAAGTCCTTCTCGAAGGGTGATTCCGTCGCGGCAAAAATGGTACAATAGTATTCGACTGCAGTATTATCTTTTGTGATGGGACCACCTGATGGCTTCAGTTTGGTGCTGTCATTTCTGGTAAGGTCGGGACTGATGGTTTTCCAGGAGCGCCCCTGATTGGTACTTACGTGCAGGTGGTTGGACGCGGCATATAATTTTTCGGGATGATGTGGTGAAAAGAAAATGGGGAAATTCCATTGAAAGCGGTATTTCATATCTTCTGCACCGTGTCCCATAGGGTTGTCCGGCCATACATTGATGGCTTGTATCTGTTCTGTCCGGTGGTTATATCTCGTGAAGAAGCCATCGTAGCTGCCTCCGTAAACGACATCTTCATCCTTGGGGTCAACGGCGATATGTGCACTCTCTCCTCCTGCGGTTGTCTCCCAATCGTGGTCGGTAATGGCACCTCCTGATGAGCGGTGTTTGATGCGAATGGCAGAGTTGTCCTGTTGAGCGCCGTAAATTCTGTATGGGAAGTGGTTGTCCGTTGTGACTCTGTAAAACTGTGCAGTGGGCTGATTTAGGTAAGTGCTCCAATTGTCACCAGCATCATAGCTTATTTGTGCTCCTCCATCATCACCTACTATTACGCGATTGTGATCTTCAGGTGCAATCCAGAAATCATGGTGATCACCATGTGGAGTACTGATTTTCTCGAAGGTCTTGCCTCCATCCTTAGATCGATGAAACCGGACATTGGCGACATAGACCCGGTCTTTATCCTGCGTGTCCGCATAGATGCGGGAATAATACCAGGCTCGTTGGCGGAGTTTTCGTTCGTTATTGACTAGTTTCCAGGTTTCCCCCCCGTCATCGGAGCGAAATACACCTCCGTCTTTATTTTCGATGATCGCCCATATTCTGTTGGAATTGACGGGCGAGATAGTGACGCCGCTGATGCCCCAGATGCCCTTGGGCAATCCTTTTGCTGTCGAAATGTTCTTCCAAGTATCGCCCCCGTCAGTACTTTTCCACAGGGCAGAGCCTTCGCCTCCGCTTTCCATGCTATATGGTGTTCGGCGGACGCGCCAGGTGGAGGCAAAAATAATGCGTGGATTATTCGGGTCGAGAATCAAATCCACTGCTCCTGCATCTTCATTGACAAAGAGGATGTTTTTCCACGTTTTTCCTCCGTCTTTGGAACGGTAAATACCCCTTTCGTTTGAGGACTTAAATAAATCACCAAGGACGGCGGCATACACCAAATCCGGATTTTTGGGATGGATTCGCACCCTTGGGATGTGGCGTGAGTTTTTTAGCCCGATAGATTCCCAGGTCTTACCGGCATCCACCGATTTCCACATTCCCGAGCCGGATGAGACATTCCCTCGTACCGTCACTTCGCCGCCACCAACGTAGATGACATTGGGGTCTTCTTCGCTGACGGCCACCGCGCCAATAGAGCCACCAAAGTAACCATCAGAGATATTCTCCCAGTGCGCTCCTCCATCGTTGGTACGCCAGACGCCACCTCCTGTGCTGCCCATATAAAATAATTTCGGTTTGCCAGGTACTCCTGTCACCGCTGCCGATCGCCCTCCCCGGAAAGGACCAATTGGTCGCCATTCGAGTGCTTCATAGCTTTTGATGGGAATTTCTTCTTTTTGCGCAAGCGCATTCAAGGATAAAAAGACAAGAAAACAGAAGGGTAATAATCGGAGTGCGTAGGTGTTATTATTTTTCATATAATAAATGCTTGATATTAATATTACTTTAAGGCACCAAAGTAAGAAAATTATTCCGAGTATGGACAAAAAATCACCCATTTCTACCTCCCTTCCAAAAGAAGGTCTTATTTTTGTAAAATGAATTCGGCAAAACATAAAATTGGGATTGTATTTGGAGGGAGCGGATGCCTTCGTCAGGAGGCGCTTTTATCGGCGCGAAATATTTACGAATTGCTGCTGGAAATGCCGGCTTATACCCCGGAATTGCTCTTTTTCGTGGGTGGGAACAAAGGATTTTACAAAATTCCGGTGCATTTGCTTTACAAACACAATATTGATGATATTCGCACCAATATTTTACAATGGGAAAAGACGGAGGCTCCTAATCCGACCGGTGGCGACCTGCCTGTTCGTATAAATAATGACCAGCTCAAAAATCTAGTGGACGCCGTTTGGATTGCTCTTTACGAGCGCCCTGGTACAGACGGGCAATTGCAGATGTCATTAGAGGCTTTAGAGCTTGCTCATAATACTTCCGATATTGCGGTGATGAATTTGCTTCAGCACAAGATTCAGACCAATGATTTATTGAAGGATAAAGACTTTTTGGTACAACCTGCTGTTTTGGTAGAAAAGGATGCCTATGAAGCCCGGGTTGTCCAATTGATAAAGGTTATTGAAGATAAATTGAATTACCCGTTTGCAGTAGAAGCCGAGGATGAACCTTGTCTGTTAACCGCTGTTTTGCTGAAGAATAGGCAAGACCTGCTTGCCTGGTTAGAGCTTACATTTAGGGATGCTTATTCCATTTCCGACAAGGAGAAAAAGAAGTGGCAATTAGCAAAAAAGCCCGATGTGGATGCATTTATTTTGAAAGGGAATTACTCCATTGAGAATAGTGTTTTCTCTTCACCTTTCATCCTTGGTGTTTACACCTCTGAGGATGACGACTCAATGATTAGTTATACCTTTTCCGTGCCAATGGTCGCCACCGAAGACCAATGGAATGTGCTGGAAATCAAGTCGGACGTATTGGACACCGAAGCCATACTTTCGCAATTGTATCTCGAGGCAGAACGCTTGGTACGGATATTGGATATTAGAGGGTATGCCCTGATTAATGGACAACTCGCAGTCAATCCTTCGGGAAAGGCAGATATGATTATTGAGCGGGTTGACAGTCTGCCTTTAGTGACACAGTCTGCTCCTTTTAGCAACCTGAAATGGCAAAATAATAATTCACAGGCGCAAATAATCGATAAAATTATTACTTTTGGCATCCAAAGATTGGAAGACAGGAAAAAAAGCGCATTAAAATCAGTTGTTATGGAAAGCGAAAATACCGGGGAAGCCAAGATTGAAAATACCGTCTCTCAGGCGGTAGAGCCAATGGTTACACGCGAGGCAAATCCGGCAAATATTGCTGTCGAAGAACAGATGTCCTTCTTCGAGACTTTGAAGTCATTTGTTACCTCTAAGGTGTTTTTGAAAAACTTGGGTGCAATTGCCGGTTTTTTGATACTCTGCTTTATTTTACTCAATTTGTGGATGCGGAGTTATACCCGTCACAACAGTTACCTTGTGGTGGATAATTATATCGGACAACAGGTGGAAGATGCTACCGACCGTGCCAAAAGTAAGGGGCTGGAAATGGTCGTCCTGGAGAGACAATTCGAATCAGGGAAAACTCCGGGCGAGATCTATCAGCAAATCCCCAAACCCGAAGCACATATTAAAGAAGGCAGGAAAATATACGTCAATATTTACACCAATAGCCAGTTGGAGTTTGAATTGCCTTCAACAATCGGAAACGACAATTACGAACTCTACGCAAGGTCATTGCGTAAGCATCCTTATCAATTGCAAACCATTATCAAGGAGCGGAAATTTAACGCCAAATTGGAGGATAAAACCATCCTGTATATGTATTATGATGGTAAAAAAATAACACCTTCGGATTTGAAAAAAGGCGTGAAAGTATTGCAAGGCTCTACATTAGAGTTTGTCATTTCAACCCGCCATTCCAATTACGCCAATGTGCCGGATTTAGTTTGCCAGAAGTTTGATGCCGTAGAGTTTATGCTCTCTAATTACGACTTACAAATCGGAGAGGTTGTCGGAAGTAAAAGTGGGTTTGTGGTACGACAGGAGCCGGCTGCAGGCAAGCGATTGCAGAAAGGAGGCAAAGTGAAAATTTACACGGCCACTTCTCGCCCTGCCCACTGTGCAAATTGATTATGTGAAAGCCTCCTTTTGCAACAACAAAATATTTGAATGTTCGTTTCCTTTTTGTCAAACAAGCCATAAATGTAACTACTTAAGGATACTCGCTTTTAGGCAGAATGTGGTGTACTAGTAGTTACCAAAAAATATAAACGTGAAATATACATTAGCACTACTACTATTATTATTTGTGGGATTGAACGCATGGTCACAGGAAGTGGTACCTTTGCGCAATAACGAGGTGATTGAACGCTACGAATTTGACTTGCAACAGCAATTGCCCAAAGATTGGCGTTACCAAAATAATAACGCCGATGAGGAAAAGGAAGCCTGCAATCCTCGCGAACCCGGGGTGATTTATCTATTGCCGGAGCAGTCAGTGACAAAGGATGTCAAATTTCTAATCAATTACTTTATTGATACTACGGGAGTCTTGCGATGTGATAACTGTGATATTCTAGACTTTGGGACGGCTACCCTTGTGAATGATACCTTGGTTTATACCGCAAGTTCCACTGTGACAACGGGGATGGATACGTTGCGGGTATCTTATTGTAGTGCCTCGTTTGATACCTGTTACACTTCCATTACTTACCGGATTCGAGTCAATCGTCCCGGTCGGCATTATTTCCCTCCGACCATTAATCTCATGCCCGAAGAGACGACACTTATAGTTGCTGATCAAAGTCTATTGACGGCGGATTTATTTTGCTCGGAATTTGTCCCTTGTCAGGAAGGCGATTACGAGGGTAGAGACCAACGTAAGTATTTTACGACTTACTCGGAACCGGATAATCAATTTATTTACGAAGCAGGCAGAATCGGAGGTGTTGATTCCGTTTGCCTGAGAATGTGTGATGTGAATGCCATTTGTGATACTTTCCACTTTTCCATTGCGATTGCAAAGGGCATGATTTCGACCCCGTTTTTTGATGATTTTTCAGAAGATACACACATTACCGACGAGGCACATTGGTTGGATCGGGAAGTATTTGTCAATCGCACCATTGCCAAGAACCCCCCCTCTATTGGTGTTGCGACTTTTGACGGGGTAGACCTACGCGGCCGACCTTATGGCTCCTCTTATGGTAAAGCGGATTATCTCACCTCCAATTACATTCACTTTAATGGCGCAGGTGATTACCACCTGAACTACTGGATACAGCCTGGTGGTCTTGCTGATCGCCCGGAGGAGAAGGATTCCCTCGTTGTTGAATTTAAGGATGAAAATGGTACTTGGCATCAGGTGAATAGCCATCACGGTATCCCCGGCAACGTTTCTATCAATACGATAGCACCTTTTGAGTTTTTCAGTATTCCGGTTACGAGCGAATATCGGTATGATGGCTTTCAATTTCGATTTATTAATTATTCGGACAGACAGGGTGTGAATGATGTCTGGAATCTGGACTACGTCCGGTTGGATGCCAATCCGCCAGAGCCTTTTTTCGATGATATTGCCTTTACCAAACCACCGATTTATGTATTAGAAAATTATACTTCCATGCCCTGGCGTCATTTGCAGGGGAAGGAGACGACGGAACTAGCCAATTCGGTGGATGTCGGTCTGTACAACCACGCCGAGGAAACCTTGAATATTAGCCCCACTTTTATCAGGATAGAAGAGGAGACGACCGGATTAAATGCACTTGGCGGTGATATTGTTTTACTCAACGGGTTGGAAGCTAACGTGACGAATCAGGAGCCCAATAACCGGAGTTTTCCGATGATGGAATTTCCGACGAGCGGTCAATCCATTTGGGGTGACTTTTTGGCAAATATGCAAGACCCCTCGTTGGATGGGCATGACAGGCTGGTTTTTAATACGACTTATGGATTATCACATGGCTCGCAGATTTCCGGAGCGGGGTATGAGGGGGTACAACGCAACGATCAGGTTGTTCAATCGACTGTTTTTGACAATTATTTTGCTTACGATGATGGTACGGCGGAGGCTGCCATTATCGTTACACAAGGGCATCAGATTGCGGTGCAGTTTGCTACAGCCGCGCCCGATCAGTTACAAGCGGTGCAGTTTTATTTCCCACATTTGTATGCCCAGTCCGCCGACAATCAAAGATTTGTATTGAAGGTGTGGACGGATACCCTTTTGGGTGAGCCGGTTTATGAGCATACTTTCAAGGCGTATCGACCTGACCTTTTCTACGATACGCTTCAAGGCTTTACAACTTATCCGTTGATAGATGAGAATGGCAATCCTGCTCCATTGGATTTACCAACCGGGAAGTTCTACATTGGATGGGAACAAAAAGATGCCTGCCAGTCCTTTTTCTGCATCGGCGTCGGATACGATAGGAATAACCCTAACGCCAAGTCCTTTGCCTATGTTTACGACAATGGCTTGGGCGAATGGAATCCACAGCCGGATTATATTTATGATGGTGCCATCATGATGCGCCCTGTTGTCGGTGATGAAGCACCACAGGAAACAGCCGTCGTAGAACAACCTTCGGCTAATGTTGTACTACGACTGAGTCCCAATCCGGTAAACACCAGTTTACAAATTCATTTGCCGACAGAGGAGACTTCCGGCTTGGTTTATGTTATTTACAACCAGTTGGGACAGCAGATAGCTAGAGGCAATGATTTATCGTCTCCGGTTGATTGCACCAATCTTAAAGAAGGCTTATACTACATTCAGGTGCAGAATATCCATTCGGGTACGGGCAACAACCGAGTATTTACCGGCAAGTTTGTGGTAGTGAGGTAGTGATGTTTTTTTACGGCATTTCAATACCCTTGGAAGTTTTCTTCCGACCCAGGCGGTAACCAAAGTCGAGTTTTAAGTGGGGAATTGTCCCGTCGGTACCTCGTCCTACCCCTAAACCAATTTCAAAGAGGAATCCTTTTCGGGCAACGATTTTCATGCCTGCCAAAAATCCTCCGCCGAAGCCAAATTCTGATATTCCGGATAGAAAGATACCTACATGGAAGCGGTCGAGACCTAATCTTGGATTGAGGTAGTATTTCCCTGCAAGCGACAATCCGCCACTTCCATCCGGTATGAGGTAACCATAGAGTTCTAAACCAAAGTCCTTGTTGAATCCATGCTCATAAGAAAGCGCGAGAATACCGCCTAAAACGGCCGGGCTCATTTTGACTTCGGATTGTGCCTTTCCGGCGTGCGTGAGGAAAAGCAAAGACATTGAAAATATGACAAGACGTTTCATAAGCTTACATGTTTTGTACAAAGATAGAAAAAAATAGTTACTTTTTTGAAAAAAAACATTACTAGAGTAGGGGGGATGTTATTTTTTGTGTCTATATAAATACATTCGCCTTCACGCTTGGAAATCTTAAAGAAAAGTAAAATTGGCAAAAATAAGTGTTAAAATTATCTTATTAGCCAACGAAAACTTGACTTGGAGCGTCTAAGTAAGTAATATTGAAACATATTTTTACAAACACTCGGTTTACTCTATTATTATTTTGGAGTTAGACCCCAAAGCACAATTACTAATAAATTAACTAATTGTCGAATAAAGCTTCTTTATTGGACGATGGTACCTGAGCAGTCACTGCACGGGATAGGGTATCTATGTCCATAAAAGATTGAACTAAAACTGTTTATATAACTTCCCGCTAAAATCCTTTGAGTATGAAAAACCGCACTATTCTTTCGATGTTGATTGCCGTATTTTTTGTTCAGGTTACCTTTGCACAAAAAAGCCTTCCAAAGTTTGAAGTTTCTGCAGGAATAGGACTTTTACCTACATTCCTTAAAGACAAAAAGCAGGTCAATGTTTTACCTGCCAGCCTGACTATTGACTACCGGGTCAATAAAAAGTTTAGTGT
>Ga0256832_1002620_pt1 | contig 12268 bp, 6 predicted proteins | sample 134614metaG_FD_190534 | JGI IMG/M metagenome (GOLD analysis project Ga0256832, IMG submission 190534) | Hydrothermal vent microbial communities from Lau Basin, Pacific Ocean - 134-614 | ecosystem: Environmental > Aquatic > Marine > Hydrothermal vents | place: Pacific Ocean: Lau Basin | collected... | reverse complement strand
CCAGGGCCTGGCGGGCCAGATTCAGCGCCCGCTGGGGGGCGCCGCGGGCCAGGGCCGCCTCTCCCGCGCCCATCAGCGCTCGCAAATGCGCCTGCGCCAGCCGCTCCCGCTCCCACACCGCCCAATCCGCGTAGGGGTATCCGGCGAAGAGGGGGCCGTGATAGAGTGCCAGGGCCTCGTCGTAGCGCGCCCGTCGCACCAGATCGGCGAAGACCTCGTGCGCCACCCAACTGCCGGGCGGTAGCCGCAGCGTGATGCAATCCCCCGCCACCTCCAGATAGCGCGAGGGGAACTGGCGGGGCAGGTCGGGCTCCAGCGTGCGGCGCAGGGTCGAGGTGGCCTGGTGCAGCAGCGGCTGGGCCGCATCCAGGGAGCGGTCGGGCCACAAAGCCTCGGCCAGTTGCTCTTGGGTGCGGGTGCGGCGGGGGGCGATGAGCAGGATGCGGAAGAGCTCACCGGCCCGGCGCTTGCGCCACGCCCGATCCTCGATGCGCCGCGGGCCCTGCCACACCTCGAAGCGCCCCAGGGTGTGGATGCGCAACGGCGTGGCGGGGGTGGCGGCCAGCCGTCGGAGCAATTCCCGGGCGTCTTGCTTCGCCCCGGCATGACCGCTGCGCATCTGATGGGCGATGAGGGGGAAGGCGATGGCCCGTTCCCGCTCTAGCAGAAAATAATAGCGGCCGCGCTGGATTCGGGCCGCGGCTTCGCTCCAGGCGTCGCTCTCGTCCCGCCCCACCCGTCGCAGCAGGCCCGCCAGCAACAGCCAGGCCTCGGCCAGATGGAAATCGAAGCGCAAAGGGGTCATCAGGTCAATGGCCTGGCGCAGATCAGCTTCGCTGTCGGATAGACTCTCGGCCGCCAGCGAAGCCCGGGCGCGGGCCAGTAGCGCCATCCCTTCCAGATGCACGTATCCCACCCGCCCGGCCACGGCCAGCGCCTCATCGGCCCAGCTTCGGGCCGCTGCCCAGCGCCCCAGACGCCGCATCAAACGGCTGGCTCCTAGATGCGTCAACACCCGCAGGCCCGGATCGCCGATGCGGGTGGCGACGCCGCGGGCGCGGGCGTACAACCGGGCCGCCTCTTCCATCCGCCCCTCGTCCTGGGCCAGGTCCGCCAGCAGCGCATCGTGAAAACCGCGGGGCAGCGAGCCCTCGGGGGACACTCGGCGCAGCCTGGCGGCCATGCCCGCGGCTTCGTGCGGCCGGCCTGTGATCCAATACACCCAGCCCATGGCCGCCAGCGCGTTCCATCCCAACTCCGGCGTTCCATGCGCCACGATGAAGTCATAAGCGTCCTGATCCATGGCAAGAGCCAGCTCGAATTGCCCTCTGGGGATATACACGCCCACGGCCAGGGCGTGCAACCCCCGATACAGCGCCTCCTCATATCCCAGCAAACGGCTCAAGTCCACGGCCCGGCGGTAATACGCCTCCGCCTCGTCGGGCGCGTTGGTCTCGGCCGCGCACAGCCCCAGGTGAATCAACGCGTCCACCTGCAGGGGATGATCTTCGGGCGTCTGGGACATGGCTTCTGCCAACAACGCCTGCGCCCGGCCATACTGCCCCAATCGGAAATGCACGTGGGCCAGGGCGATGAGCGCCTCGGCGATGGCTTCGTCCTCTCCCCGCTCCCTTGCCTCAGCCAGCAACGTCCGGGCCTGTTGATACGCCGCGGCCACCTTTCCGGCCCGGCAGAGCGACCGGATCTGCTCGATGCGCGCTGGAGGCTCCGAAATCATGGCTGCTCCTCTCCTGGCGAGTATGATAGCACGACGGGCGGGGCGTGTCCAGCGCGCGTTGGGGGACAATGCTGGGACAAATTGCGTTGTCGTTGAAAAATCTGTCGCGTGGCGTACGGCCCACACCCGGCGCTGAAGTCGCCGGGCTACAAAACGACGCCGGGTGAACCCGGCTTTGGGGCGTCGCCACCAGCCAAGCCCCGTTTACGGGGCGTTGTTGCTAGCCCGGAGGTTCACCTTCGGGACGCACGGCGTACAACGCACTATTGTCAAGCGCCCCTCAGGGCGCGTCAGTCACCCGTCAGTCGCCCGTGGGAGAATATACCGAGGGGATGGTTCGCCAACCACCCCATGTCTTCTCCCATTCCCTGTCTCTTGAGGAGCATGAAAATGAACAGCTTTCGATCTCCCCACCGTTTTTCCCGTCACATGGCGACCTGGCGCAAAACAGGCGTCGTTTTGCTCACGGCCATCCTCTTGCTGGTGATCATTGGCGCGCCCAGCCAGGCCCGCCCCCGCGCTACCATCACCGTGGACGGCGTCAATTGCAAGCTGGCGGATGCGATTTACGCGGCCAACAACGACACGGCATTTCACGGCTGCTCCGCCGGTTCGGGAGCCGACACCCTGGACATCGTGGCCGATCTCTCGCTGACATCCTACGATGACTCGCCCCCGGGCGTCGAAAGCGACATCACCATCGAGGGCAACAACCACATCATCGCCCGCGAAAACACCACCGATCTGTTCAGCGTGTTGAAAGTGTACTCCAACGGCAAGCTCACGCTGAAGAACGCCACCATCCGGGGCGGGGACACGGGCGTGTATTGTCGCTCGGGAGAGATGACGGTGCAGAACAGCACGATCACCAACAACGCCTCTGAAAATGGCTCCGGCGGCGGAATCTACGGCGAAGACTGCACGATCACCATCGAGGACAGCACGATTTCGGACAACACTGCCAATGAATACTATGGGGGCGGGATTTTCCTGACCGATAGCAGCGATCTCACCGTGCGGAATTGCGACATCACGGGCAACACCGCGGGCTACTCTGGCGGCGGCATTCGTGCAGAAGAATCCAGCACAGTGACCATCGAAGATAGCGCCATCTCGGGAAATAGCGTCGGGGATGGCAATGGCGGCGGCATTGCGGCTGAATACTCGAATGTTTCGATCACCTTGAAAAACACCGCTGTCACAGACAATGAAGCCATCGATAACTGGGGCGGCGGCATTTACTGCTATAACTACTGCACCCTCACCATCCAGGATAATTCGACGATTTCGGACAATACCGCTCGCGATGGGGGCGGCGTCTATGCCGAATACGCTTCCACTGTCAGTGTGACAAACAGCACCATCTCAGGCAATACGGTCTCGAACGATGGCGGCGGCGTTTACGTTTACAATAGCAGCTCATTAACCGTGGAAAATTCCGCCATCACCGGTAACACCTCTTCGGGGTGGGGTGGCGGCGGCATCCGGGCATCCCTCAGCAGCCCGGTCACCATGCGAAACAGCACCCTCTCGGGCAATACGGCATCGAGGAAAGGAGGGGGGATTTACAGTAATGATAATGGCACAGACGTCATTCTGGAGAACTGCACCATCTCGAATAACTCTGCCGACAGTAGCTACGGCGGGGGCGTTCACTGTTATTCCAGCAGCGCCGTGACTGTGAAAAACAGCATCATCGCCGACCAAGCGGATGGCTATGACTGTTACAACGATGGTGGGAGCATCACTTCGGATGGGTATAATCTCGAAAGCGGGACCAGTTGCGGATTCACGGCTACGGGCGATCTGCAGAATACGGACCCCAAACTGAATGCTCTCTCCGGCGGCGTGATGGTTCCCCAAAGCAACAGCCCCGCCATCGACGGGGGGAATCCCGCGGAGCCGGGCAGCGGCGGTGACGCCTGTCTTGGCAGCGACCAGCGAGGAAACGCCCGCGACGACCTGCGCTGCGACATGGGCGCGGTGGAGGTGCAGCTCAGCGACACCGACACCGTGGTCAAGGACGTGTCGGGCGCCGAAACCTACACCTTCGGCCCGACCCTGGTCAAGATCGCGGTGACCGACCAGGGCGCGCTCTCCCGCCTGCAGGTCACCCACCACGATGGCGATCACCCCAACGCCACGCGCATGAATGGCCAATGGTGGGAGATCGCGGCCACGGGCGACGGCTTCTCCACGAATCTCGATCTGCCCCATTCGGTCTCGCCCGACACGAACGCCAGCGTGTGCAAATATGTCAGCGGTTCGACCTGGGACTGCGCCCGGGATGGCTCCACCGCGGATCGGGTGTGGCGCAACGGCGTGACCGCGTTCTCCGATTGGTCGGTGGGCGACCATGTGGGCCCGAACAGCATCATCCTGCGCCGTCAGGCCGCCCGCCGCGCACCCGACTGGACGCCCATCCTGTGGGCGAGCCTGCTGGCCATGCTGGCGGCCATCGCGGGCGTGTGGCGCTATGTGCGGTAAGTTCAGGTGGGTCACACATCACACATTGACGTGCGACTCACCTCTGTGCGACAATAGCCCGCATGGACTCCCAACCTCCTATACTTCCCTCAAAGAAGACCAAGATCGTCGCCACCATCGGTCCGGTTCGGATTCCGTTACTTAAGATTCCCTAGTCTTGCGCGTTTTGGGCGGCACCTTGTATAGCAAATCCAGATATCGCTGCAGAATGTCATTCACCATGCCGCGGAAGGGGACGGACGCGGCCATGCCGTAGATGGGAGCCATGCCTCCCCGAGACGGCGGCTGGGCCCGCACCTCTTCCACGCTCTCGGCCAGATCGCTGAGAAAACGGTCGGCGACGCCCGGTTGGGTGTGGCGCAGCGTGACGGCAATGTGCACCGCGGGCGGGAATTGCAGGCCGTTCAGGCTCCAGCCGCGATGGGCCATGGCGTCCAACACACGGTAGATATCCACCTCGTCCGACCCGAAAGCGATGATCCACAGGGGATCGCCCAGCACGTACAGGCCCGGAATGCTTTCGATGCCCTCGCGAATGACGTCGCCCGTTTCCAAAATGCGTCGGGCTGCATCCAGATAGCCCTCCTGGCCCAACTTCACCATGACGGCCCAGGCGACGGCAATGAGCGCGCCCGGTTTGCTGCCGCCCATGGTGGGCGAGGCATAGAGCCCGCCGGGCCAGTCGGTGGTGGTGAAGTACTGATAGCGACGCAGGCTTGGATGCCGATAGAGGACCACAGACGTGCCCTTGGCCGCATAGCCGTATTTGTGCGTGTCCACCGAAATGGAGGTGACGCCGGGCAGGCGGAAGTCGATGACGGGCACGGGGTAGCCCAGCTTCTCCGCCCAGGGCACGATGAATCCTCCCAGACAAGCGTCGGTGTGGAAGCCGATGCCCCGTTTGTGGGCCAGGGCCGACATCTCGGGGATGGGATCGATGACGCCGTGGGGGAAGCCGGGCGCTGAGCCCACCAGGGCGATGGTGTTCTTGTTGATGGCCTTCTTCATGGCCTTGACGTCCGCCCGGAAATCGGGGCCCACGGGCGTGCGGATGACCTCGATGCCGAAGTATTCTCCGGCCTTGTCGAAGGCGGGATGGGCGGAGATAGGAATGACGATATTGGGCTTTTCGACGCCCTTCTTGCGCCGCGCCCAATCCCGATACGCCTTCATGGCCATGAGGATGCTCTCGGTCCCACCCGAGGTGACGGACCCGCACACCTTTGTACCCGGATGCAAACGCTCCGCCTCGGATGCGTTGAGCATCTCTGCGGTCATGGCCACGACCTCGGCTTCGTATTTGACGGCGCTGGGCCAGAGGTCCGCGTGCAGGGGATTCATCTGCGAATGCATCGCATAGACCTGGTTCATGAAGGCGATGTGTTCCGGATCGCCGTGGTAGACCGCGCCCGAGGCGTAACCCTCGCTCCAGCGATCGATCTCCTTCTCCTGCATCTGGCTCATCATGGCGAGGATATCTTCCTCGGAGAGGCCCTGATCGGGCAGCGCGGGCATGGGCGGAACCAGGTCATCGTAGGGGCGCAGCCCCTTTTCCATGTCCGCCAGCATGGTTTTATATTCTTTCTCCATCATTTGCTGCACGCCCGGCAGTTTGCGGATGCCCCGTTCCATGGGGCCGTGAAGGCGTTTGGGGAGTTTGGCGGAAAGATCGAGCAGTTTGTTGACGTCCATAAGTTATCCGTGGCTGGGTTTGTTCAGGCGTTTGTAAATCGGGCTGTTGCGTTTGTAGATGTCGAGGAAGGCGTCGAAGAGTTCGTCGTAGATGGCTGCGGCGTCGGGATTGGGTTCGTAGGTTCGGGCGATCTCCACATGCCGGGCGTAGTCTTCCAGGGTGGTCAGATTCAGGGTGATGCCGGCGAGCACGGCCACGCCTCGCAGGCCCGCGGCCTGCGGGTCTTTTACCTGGCGAATGGTGCGGTTGAGCACGTCCGCGAAGATCTGACTCCAGATGTCGGAAAGCGCGCCCCCGCCCACGAAGTTGACAGGATTCAGGGGGGCCTTTCCCGCGAGCTTCTCGACATAACCTTGCAACCAGCGGGTATTGTACGCCACCCCCTCCATCACCGCCCGCGCGATGTCCGCCCGGGTTGTGGTGAGCGACAGGTTGTAGAACCCCGCCCGCAGGGTGGATTCCTCCACGGGCGTGCGTTCGCCATAGAGCCAGGGGGTGAAGATGAGGCCGCCGCTGCCCGGCTGCGCCTGCGCGGCCAGCCGGTCGAAGCGCTGGTACGCGTCTTCGGGCGCGGGACAGGCTCCCAGGGCGTCATCACCGTAGAACATGACATCGCGCAGGAAGGTGAGGCTGACGCCAGCGGTTTCCTGTTCGTTCACCACGAAATAGCGGCCGGGAACGGAGGAGGGCAGGGAGGCCATGTTGTGGAAGATGTCGGTCTTCTTGAAGGGCACATGGCAACTGAACCAGGATGAGGTGCCCACATAGACGTGCGGATGGAAGTCATCCACCGCGCCGGAGCCCAGCACGGGCGCGTGGACGTCGGGCGCGCCCATAATCACAGGCAGCCCTGCGGGAACGTTCAACTCCTGGGCGACTTCGGGCAGCAAGGGGCCCAACACCGAATTCGTGGGCAGGATGTCGGGCAGCTTGGCCGCGTCCACGCCCGTCCAGGCCAGCAGCGTGGGATGGTAGTGGACATTGTTGATATCCCGGTTGTCGGTCACCCAATGCAGGGTGATGGTGGCCGGATCCGTGGCGAATTTCCCCGTCAGCTTCAGGTTGATATAGTCCTTGGGCTCCAGGAATTTGTACGCGGCCCGATAGCGTTCCGGCTCCCGGCGTTGCAGGTAGAGGATGTGGGCGATGCTGTCCTTGCCGCTGCGGGTGGGCATGCCAGCGGTCAATCGCAGCCAGGTGATGAGCCTGCGCAGACCATACCCCTCGATCTTGGGAAAGCCGTGGGTGATCTCCGCCACATAGGGCGCGCCGCGGCTGTCCATCCAGATGATCGCGTTCCCCAACGGCTTCCCCCGCTCATCCACCACCACCGTGCCCGACCAATGCGTGCTCACCCCTACGCCCGCCACGTGCTCCCTGTCGATGCCACTTTCGGCGAACACCCGCCGCACATTGCGGGTGATGACCGCCCACCAGTCAGCCGGGTCCTGCTCGGCCTTGCCATCGGGCCCGAAGTGGATGGGCGTGGCGTCAGCCTCGCTGACATAGGCGGCGACCCGGCCATTGGGCGTCACCAGCCCGACCTTACAGGCCGTCGTGCCCAGATCGATGACGAGGATGAGGGGATCGATACTCATGATTCGGGTGATTTTTTCATTGGTAAACCGGGAAACGGAAAAAGGGAAACCAGTAGACCAGTAGACCGGGAAGGCTGCCGGGTTTCCCAGGTTTCCTGGTTTCCTGGTTTCCTGGTTTACAGGGCTACACAGCCCGCCATTTTCATTGGTATCGGCGAGCCGCTCTTGTGCCAATGGCTACCATGCCAGCACGGCCCCCTGCGAGCCGCTGGTGACCATTTTGGCGTAGCGGCTGAGGTATTTGGGCAGGTTGGGGCGCACCAGGGGCCGCCAGTTCGCCCGTCGCCGTTCCAACTCCTCGTCGGATACATGCAATTCCAGGCGGCGGCCGGTGATGTCCACCGTGATCAAGTCACCCGGTTCGATGAGGGCGATGGGGCCGCCCGCGGCCGCCTCGGGGCTGACATGCCCCACGCAGGCTCCGCGCGTGCCGCCGCTGAAGCGACCATCCGTGATCAAGGCCACGCTGCCGCCCAGGCCCTGGCCCATGATGAGGCTGGTGGGGGAAAGCATCTCCTGCATGCCCGGGCCCCCGCGCGGGCCCTCGTAGCGGATGACCACCACGTCGCCCGGCTGCACCTCTCGGGCCATGATGCCCGCCACCGCCTCCTCCTGGCTTTCGTAGATGCGGGCGGGGCCGGTGTGGGTCATCATCTCGGGCAGCACGCCCGCGGTCTTCACCACCGCGCCCTCGGGCGCCAGGTTGCCGAACAGGATGGCCAGCCCGCCCTCCTGGCTGTACGCGTTCTCCAGCGGGCGAATGACCTGCTCATCCTTGATCTCAGCCCCGGCGATGTTCTCGCCCAGGGTCTTGCCGGTGACGGTGAGGGTGTCGGTGTGCAGCAGGCCCGGCTTGCGGTTCAGCTCGTTGAGAATGGCGCTGATGCCCCCAGCCCGGTGCACGTCCTCCATGTGGTAGGGGCTGGAGGGCGAGACCTTGCAGATGTTGGGCGTGCGGCGGCTGATGGCGTCCACCCGGCCGATGTCGTAGTCGATGCCCGCCTCGCGGGCGATGGCCAGGGTGTGAAGCACCGTGTTCGTGCTGCCGCCCATGGCCACGTCCAGAGTGAAAGCGTTGTCGATGGCCGCTTCGGTGACGATGTCCCGGATCTTGATGTCGTTTTCCAGCAGGAACATGATCTGCCGGGCCGCGCGGCGGGCCAGCTCCTCTCGTTCCGTGGTGCAGGCCAGGGCTGTGCCGTTGCCGGGCAGGGCGATGCCCAGGGCCTCGGACAGGCAGTTCATGCTGTTGGCCGTGAACATGCCCGAGCAGCTTCCACACCCCGGACACCCGAACCGCTCCAACTGCGTCAGCTCCTCCAGGTCGATCTGACCCTCGGTGTAGGCGCCCACGCCCTCGAAGACCGAGATCAGGTCCACCACCCGGCCGTCGGGCAGCACGCCCGCGGCCATGGGCCCGCCTGAGATGAAGATGGTGGGGATGTTGCAGCGCAGCGCGCCCATGATCATGCCGGGCACGATCTTGTCGCAGTTGGGGATGCAGATCAGCGCGTCGAATTGGTGGGCCTGGACCACGGTCTCGATGCTGTCGGCGATGAGCTCGCGGCTGGGCAGGCTGTATTTCATGCCCGCGTGGCCCATGGCGATGCCGTCATCCACGCCGATGGTGTTGAAGATGAAGGGCGCGCCGCCCGCCTTGCGCACCTCCTCCTTGATCATCTTCCCGAACTCGTCCAGATGCACGTGGCCGGGGATGATGTCGATGTAGGAGTTGGCGATGGCGATGAAGGGCTTGTCGAAATCTTCGTCGGTCAGGCCCGTGGCCCGCAGCAAACTGCGATGGGGCGCGCGTTCCACGCCCTTCTTGATGATGTCGGAGCGATAATGGCGTTGGTTGGAGGCGGGTGCGTTGGTTGAAATCATGGCGTCTACTCGCAAAAAACGGGTAACTGCTAAGGTCGCTGGCCCCAATATCCCTTTTTTGCCACGAAGACACGAGGGCTGCGTTTGCAGTTACGAAAGCAGGAAGAGAACATTACGGTCGATAGAGGATGAAGGGAATCTCCATTTCGTCGCGGCTGAGCCCGCCGTGGAGCCCGCGCATGGTGATCTCGAATTTCTTTTTCTCATACCACCACACCGTGCCCGCCCCGCGCGGCAGGATGACCAGGTTCCCCGCCCGTTTCATGAAGTCCGGGGAGGGTTCGGTCGTGCCGAACAGGCCCGCATCGATGAGCTGTTCGATGCGCAGCACGTCGGCCCGGCCGCCCAGCATCTTCCGCAGCAGGTTCTGCGCCCGGCCCACATACTCATCCCGCACATAGAGGAAGACGTCGCGCGGGGAGCCGCCGGGCGTGAGGATCTGGCCCTTGCGGTCCGCCCGCAGATAGCAGCGCAGCTCCTGGAATTCGGGCTGGAGGTTGAGGTAGAAGGTTTCCTGCGGGTCGATGCGGATCTGGCCGTGGTCCGCGCTGATGACAAGCAGAACGTCCTCCCTCCCGCGCAGGGGATGGAAGAGGAAACGGTCCAGCAGCAGCCAGGCGGCGTCGGCCTCGGCCAGCGTACGGTAATCGAAAGGCCCATATTCGTGCGCATTGCCGTCGATATGGGGCGTGTAGAAATGGAAGAGCGCGGGGCCGTCGAAGCGGTCGATGGCCCGCTTCAGGCTGCTCAAGCCCCCGGCCACCGTGCGATACCCGGTCACCTTCGCGCCCTGGGCCATAATCTGGTTGTACGGGGTTTTCGTGTACTCTTTGGGCACAAAGGAGAAGGTGCGGACGCCCGACTCTTGCAGTTTGATGGCCAGGGTTTGGGTGGGCAGGATATCGCGGGCGTCGATGTAAGCGTCGCGCAACGTGCCGCGCTCCTTCTCGCCGGCATAGGAGAAGAGCAGGGGCACGATGACCGCGTCCGCTTCGGGCTCGTAGTACTGCCATTCGAACACGCCGTGCTCTCCCACCACCTGGCCCGTGCTGAAGGTGGTGACGTGCGCGGCCGTGGTAGAGGGGAATTGGGCGGTGAATTTGTGCACCTGCGCCCGCTCTGCCAGCCTGCTCACCACCCGATGCCGTCGGTTGCGAAAATAGCTGAACTGGTTCCAGCCGAACGCGTCCAGGAAGAGGAAGACGACTTTGTCGAACTGGCCCGGCTGAAAGCCAAAGCGTTCGGGCGTGAGGGGCGAATCCACCTCGGCTCCCAGCAGGCTGCTGAGGAAGGCGGGAATGTGGGCGAAGTTGCCGTCGGCGTAATCGGGCAGGGTGCGGAGGGGGTCGGTGGCGGTGAGGCTCATGGAGTTTAGTGGTCAGTAATCAGTTGGGGAATGTTGAAGAGCGAGAGAGCAAGAGTGGCAGAAGGCCAGAGAGCCAAAAGAGCAGAAGGGACGACAGATGGCGTATTGTAGCGGCGAGGGGCAGGGAAATGCAAGTTGGGATTGTCTCAGCGTCGGAAACTGAAAATCGCCGCAGATAACGCGGATGAAGCGGATTTTTGCGGATTTTTCAAAAGGATGCCATCCTTTTTCAGTAAGAATCCGTGTTGATCCGTCGCATCAGTATCATCCGCGGCGAATTGAAACGCACGTCATCCACAAACTCGCATCAAATTAGCGATAAGTTCATGACCGGCTCTGGGCGGCGACGGCGATGAGCCGGGGGCTGTCGGGCGTCCAGGGTTCCAACTCGTAGTCGCCGTAGAAGCGCAGGTCGACATAACCCGCGTAGGTCAACAGCAGGGCCAGCTCCCGTTGGAAGAGGATGCGAATCTCGAAGTCCTGCTCCACCTCCCACGCATCCTCGCCTTCCCCTCCCTCATAACGCCGCTGAAAGCGCAGCACCTGGTCGGTCAGGTCCACCTGAACGCGGGTGGATTTGCGGATTTCCTCGCCCGTGGCCGGGTCGATCAGCGTTTCCTCCGGCTCGAAGCCCTGCTGCAGTGAGAGCAGGGCCAGGCCCGCAAGCTGCGGATTCTCCACGTCGATGACCAGGAGCCCGCCCGGCCGCAACGCCCGCCGCCACGCGGTCAGCGCCGCCAGTTGGTCATGGCCCTTGATGAGATGGAGGAAGGTGTTGTAGGCGCAGAAGGCGAAGACGAAGCGGCCCGAAGCCAGGGGCAGGCGCTGGAAATCCGCGTGGATGAGATGGACGCGCGGGGTCAGGTCCTCGGCCGCGACCCGCTTCCGGGCCTTGGCCAGCATGGGGAAGGAGATATCCAGGCCCGTGACCTGGAACCCGGCCCGGGCCAGGGGCAGGGCGATGCGGCCCGTGCCCACGCCCAGCTCCAACACGGGCCCGCCCGTCTTGCGGGCGAAGCCCAGATACATGGGGATGTCGTCGCTCAGGCGGCCGTCATCCAGGTCGTAAAGCCGGGCGGATGGAAAGAGAGGAGGCATGAGTTATCAGTGAGCAGTGGTCAGCGGCGGGACGCCGTCTTCCAGGAGTATAGCAGAGGATTGAGGAAAGGCGTATTCTACGGATCAGTGTGCAGTTTTCAGTGGAAACTGCTAACGTGGCCCTGTTCACTGGTCACGGATAGGAGGAAACACGGATGAAATCTTTTATGAATGACTTCGTGCCTTCGTTTCCGTCGTGTCTTCGTGGCAAAAGAGGACGAATGGGGCCAATTACCTTAGCAGTTACTTTCAGTGAGCGATGGGTTGAGCGAGGATGGTGCGGCGGAGGCCCCAGGTGTTCGCGTAGCGCACGTGATTGATCCAGCCCTGAACGCTGGCGTCGAGTTCGGCAAACGAAATGTGCCCGGCCTGATACGCGTCGAGGTTGCGGCGAAATCGGCGCT
>Ga0256832_1002619_pt1 | contig 12269 bp, 6 predicted proteins | sample 134614metaG_FD_190534 | JGI IMG/M metagenome (GOLD analysis project Ga0256832, IMG submission 190534) | Hydrothermal vent microbial communities from Lau Basin, Pacific Ocean - 134-614 | ecosystem: Environmental > Aquatic > Marine > Hydrothermal vents | place: Pacific Ocean: Lau Basin | collected... | reverse complement strand
CCCTATGATCGCCTCGTTGCGCGCGGACTGGAAGGCGCGGCGCCTGGCCGGTCGACTCCCCGAGGACGCCCGGGTGTCCGCAGCGGCGCGCGTGGCGGCTTCGGCCCACGCGGCCCATGAGGCGCACCTGCTCTGGGCTGGCGGCGAGCTGGACGCCGCCCTCGGGCGGGCCAAGGACGCCGTGCGGGGACTGCTGGAGGTACTTCAGGAGGCCGGTGAATGCCCGCCGCTCGCGCCCGCCCTCGACGCCGCGCTCCGTGCGGACGCGGGCTCGACGATCGCGGGCCGCTGGGACGTCGACGAGCCTCTGCGGGTGTTGCTCGACGAGCGCCGGCGCCTGGCGGCGCGCGCCCGCTGGCTCGCCTTCACGCCCGAGGCCGCGGCGGCGTCGATCCGTCGCCGTTGGCTGCTGCGGGCTGCGGTGCTCGTGGCCTTGCTGGTGCTCGGGTGGACGGCTCTGCGGCCGCGGGCGACGATGACCGCGGCGGGCTCGCCGGGGACCCAGCGCAACTTCGAGGCCATCTACGCCATCGACGGCAACCCGCGCACCGAGTGGCAGCCTGACGACCATCGCGGCGGATGGGTCGAGCTGCGGCTGGATCCTCCGCGCGCGGTGGCGGCGCTGCGGGTGCTCAACGGCCACAACCGACACTACGAGGACCGGGCCACGAAGGACTTCGAGGTCGCCTATTACGACTCGCGCGGACGGCGGGTGGCTCGGGCCGAGGGGCGCTTCGACGCGATCCGGCCCGAGGGAGAGTGGAAACGATTGGACCTGGCCGCCGCCGACGTCGCCCGCATCCGATTCACGGCCAGGACGTGGCACGGTCGCAGCCCGGCGGTCGCCGAGCTGGTCGTCGAATCCCGCGACTGAGGATGCCGACCCGCGAGAGTCTCCTGGCGCGCTCCGACGGGGCCGAGGCGAAGGCTGCGCTCGCGGAGGCGCCCGCTGGATGCGCTACCCAGGGCGCTCCGATGGGGGCTCGGCTCGAGGGGGCTTCGCGGTCGCTGCGGGCCGGGCCGCCTGCCACAAGAGCGCCGCGAGCGTGACGAGGACCCCAATGCCGAGGGCGAGCGTCAGCGCGAGCCATCGGTCGGCGCCCCCGCCTTCGAACCAGAGGTTCAGGTTGTCGGGGACGATGTCGCCAACGGGGCGCCAGGCGGGGACCCCGAGGCTCTTCCAGGGATACCAGCGCTCGGGGGTCCAGGGTTCGCCACGGCGCCAAAGGTCGAGGAGCCACCCATGCCCGACGATCGGGTTCATCTCGGGCACGAAGTGCGGGATGACGAGGTCGTCTCGGAGGAAGAAGGTGTGGTTGGTGGCCCGCAAGCTCGCCCGGGTCGTGCTCCAGACGATCTGGAGGTAGTGCGCATCGCTTACGACGACGCCGAGGCCGTTGGCAACGAAGCCCGCGGCGCCCAGGGCCGTGCCGAGGGCATTCCACGGTCGACCTCGCTTCATCGCCAGGAGCGCCGGCAGAAGCATCAGAGGGACGAGCGGCGCGAGCAGCCTCGGCCCCCAACCCCAGTCCCCGCTCCAGTCCCACCACTTGGCTGCGACGACCAGCAGCGCGAGGCTCGGCACGACCAGTAGGTAGAACTCTCCACGGTTGCGGTGCCACAAGGAGCGGAGCCCCGCCCCCGAGAGCAGCAATAGCGGCGCGTAGAGAAAAATGCTCTTGCCCGGGCTGAAGAGGAGTCCGTGGAGCCCCGACGCCAGCGGCACGCTCAGGCCGATGGCGAGGGATTGGCCCTGGTTGTAGGCCGAGTCGAGCAACTCGCCGGTGCGCAGGTAGTTGTAACCGAGCCACAGCAGGACGAAGGGCGCGACGCCGAAGCCTCCGAAGACGAGCATGCGCCCGAGGCGCGCGCGCGAGATGCCGCCATGGAGTTGATGGAGGAGCGCCCCGATCCCCATCGCCGCCAGCGGGGTCTTGACATGCAGCGCCAGGCCGCCGGCGACCCCGAGCCAGAGGTAGGCGCCCCGCGTCGGCCGCTCCTTTGCCCGCAAAGATGCGAGCGCGCAGGCGAGGACAAAGATGACCTGAAGCTGTTCGCTGTAGAGCTTGCGTCCGTAGGCCCAGAGGAAGGTGGTGAACACCAGGGCGAGCGCGCCGCCGACGGCGAGCGGCGGCCGGCACCAGAAGCGCCGCGCCAGGAAGAAGAAGAGCAGCGCGCTGGTCGCAGCGAAGGCGGCCGGGACGACCCCCGCCAGCAGGTGTCCCCAGGCCGGTGCGATCTGGCGGCCGAGCCAGCCGAGGGCGCGCCCGGGCACGCAGGCGAGGATCGGCAGGATCGGGTAGCTCGTGTAGTACTTCCCGTCGGGCCCGTAGACGACGTCGCGGCGCATTTGGCCCTCGACGTCCAGGCCGAGGTGGTCCGTCACCGAGGCGGCCGCCGCGCACATCAGCCGCGAGTCGCCGTCGATGTGCATCGTGCCGGTGGTGAGCAGCGTGGCGCTAAACACGAAGAGCCAGAGCCAGAGGCCGGCGCGCCCCTTCGGTGGGGGCGGCGCGTTCGGGGGCGAGGCCGTCACGGTTGAGGGGTAGATACCACCGGCGCGGCCCCGATCGAGGGCTTTCCTCGTCCCGCGGTCGCGCTTGGGCTATGAGTCCGCCGTGCGCAGGGGTGTCGCCGCCGTCTTGGCCGTATGCGTGTTCCTCGAGGTCCTGGGGCTCCTCGTCGCCCTGGACCGTTACCTTGCGCACGGTCTGCTCGCGCGCTGGACCACGCCCACGGTGCAGGAGCGCCCGGTCCTCACCGAGACGGTCGAGCATCGGGTCGTGATCCGCAACGAGCTGCGCCCGCTGGCGCGCATGGTCCAGGCATGGCCCGAGGGGCGCCCCATCCCCGACGGACTCCCGCCCATCGACGTCGACTTCGATGCCTGGCTCGAGGTGCCCGAAGGGCCGCCCCTCGCCTTGCGGGTCGTGGCGTCGGGGACGGCCGAGCTCCGGGTCGACGGGCGGCCGGCCCAGGAGCCGATCGAGCCGGGGCGCCATCGTCTTCAGGTTCGCTGGCGTTCCGCGACGCAAGCGCCGGGGCGGGACGTCTGGGATCGCTCGCCGCCGGTTTTCTTCCGGCTCGAGTGGGGGCTGCCGGGCGCGGCGACGGGGCCCGTTCCCGCCTCGGCTTTGACGCCGCGGGTTCCCGATCCTTCGCGCCCCTGGGCGTGGGCGCTCGGGCTGCTCCTAGCGCTGGGGCTCGCCGCCGGAACCTACGTCACGGCGCGAGCGAGCGGGGAGGCCAGGGCCCGGCGTGGCTTTCTCCTCGCTGCCGCCGTGCTCGTGCTCTTGGGGGGCGGCTTGCGGCTCTACGACTACACCGTCGCGCCGGACTTCCGCGAGAACATGGACGAGCTCTTCGCCGCCTGGAACGGCTGGCAGCTCGTCGAAGACGGGACCACCCGCGGCTGGTCCCTGTGGCCCCATCGCTACGGCGCGGGCACGGCACGGGAGTCCGTGACGTACTGGCGCGAGCGCCCGATCCCGGTCATTCGGCCCTACTTCGAGCATCCGCCGCTCTTTCATCTGCTGGTGGGCGTCGCCGCGCATCTCGGCGGCGCGCAGAGCTTCGAGCACGTGCGGGTGACGCACACACGGCTGGTGCCCATCGCGTTGTCCATGATCGCCTTGCTGCTGTGCATGGCTCTGGCGTTGCGGGTGGCACGCTCGCGCATGGCGGCTCTGGCCGCCGGCCTGTTCTACGCCGTAACGCCCTTCGTGGCGCTTCAGGGGCGTGCGGTGAAGGAAGACTCGCTCGTGGCGGTGCTGCTGCCGGCGATGATCCTCGCTTTCCTGCGGTGGCGCGACAGGGGGTACCGCCGCGTCCACCTCGCGGCGGCCGCGGTCTTCGCTGGGCTTGGGATACTGGCGAAGCTGCCGGCGATCGCGCTGCTCGTGGCGCTCGTGGCGCTCGTGGTGGCGACGGGGCGTCCTCGCGACGCGACGTTCGCCGCGGTCCTCGGCGCGGCGGTGGCTTCTCTGCTCTTGGTCTACGCGGCGGTCATGGGTTGGGACGCCTTCTGGCACGCGCAACGGGTGCAGGGGAGCATCCGGCAGGTCAGCCCCGATGTGTTCCAGACGTGGTTCGCGTGGCCGATGATCAACACGAACAAGGTCGGTCGCGGGCCGCTCATCTTTCTGTGGGTCGCCAGCGCCGTCACCGCCTATCGCCTGCCGCGCCCCCGCGCCCTCCCGGTGGTGTTGCCGCTGGCGGTCTACATCGTCGCCGCGGGGCTCCCGAGCGGGACATGGCAGTACGGGTGGTACATGCTGCCCGTCTACCCGCTCCTTTGCGCGCTGGCGGGAGCGTTCGCCGTGCGCCTCGTGCGACGGCCGGAGCTCTTCGGTGGGTTGCTGGTGGTGGGCTTGCTGACGCTTTATGCCGTGATGCTCAGCTTGGAGCCCTCCTGGGTCGCCGACCCGGGGAACTGGCGCCGCATGCGCGGGCTGACCTGGGGGCTCACCCTTGGCGTGCTCGCGCCGGTCGGCCTAGCGACGGTCTTCACGGGGCGCTGGGCGCGACGCCTGGGTCGGGCGGCCACGGTGGCGGCGCTGCTCCTCTACGCCACGGCGTCGAGCTACTTCGTCTTGCGCTACGACGTGACCGAGCGCCTCTACTACGACTACGACTACGGTTTCCCGGGCCTGCCCGTGCCCGGAGGGCGGCGTGACCCTTACTCCGCGGCGTTCGGAGGTCCGCTCCCCAGCGCGCAGCCGACCGGGCCGAGGGCAGGGCTGCCGGTGGCGCCCAGGGCGATGGCGCCGGCATCGATGACGCCGAGGAGAGTGGCGCCGGCATCGATGACGCCGAGGAGGATGGCGCCGGCATCGATGACGCCGAGGAGAGTGGCGCCGGCATCGATGACGCCGAGGAGGATGGCGCCGGGCACCGAGCCGGGGCCGCTGTGAGACGACGGCGCCTCTTCTTGGCCGTCGCCTCTCTGCTGGCGGCCCTGGCTTACTGGAGCCCCGCGCTGTGGAACTGGACCAGGACGGGCTACGGCGACTGGCAGCAGTTTCACCACCAATGGGAGGCGGCGCGCGTCGCGGTGCTTCGTTACGGCGAGTTTCCGTTGTGGAACCCCTGGCACTGCGGCGGCGTGTTCCTCTTCGGCGACCCTCAGGCGCAGGTCTACTCACCCCTCTTCTGGCTCCTGCTTCCCCTGGGGACGACGGTCGGCTCGAAGCTCTTCCTCATCCTCCACAGCGCCGCTGGCTTCGCGGGCATGTACGTCCTCGCGCGCCGGCAGCTTCGGGTGAGCGTCTTGGCTGCGGCGATGGCTTCCCTCGTCTGGGCCGGCTCCGGCTTCTTCGCCTGGCACGGCTCTGGCGGCCACAGTGCCTTCTTGCCCTTTTACTTCGCCCCGTGGCTGCTCCTCGCTTGGCGCCGCGCCGTCGTGCAATGGCGCTGGTCGGCGGCCGTCGCCGCCTCGATGGCCCTCGTGCTGCTCGAAGGCGGCGTCTACCCATTCCCATACTTCTGCTTGCTGCTGCTCTTCGACGGGCTCGTGCAGATGACGGATCCGGGTCGCCGCTGGGGGGTGGTCCGAGCCGGGGCGGTGACCCTGCCGCTCATGCTCGCGCTGGGCAGCTTCCGGCTCATCCCCATCCTCCACACCCTCGCGCGCTACCCGCGCCCGACCGCCGGCGACGACAAGCTCACCTTCGCCGAGTTCCTCGACCTCTTCACGCTGCGCGACTACGAGTACCACGTCCCCGGCCACGAATACGTCTGGGCGGAGTACGGCGCATTCATCGGCTGGACAGCGCTTGCCCTCGGTGTCGTCGGGCTGGTCTTGGCGATCCGCCGCCACCCTTCGCTCGTCTTGGGAGCGCTCCTCTTCGGTGGCCTCACCCTCGGCCACGTCACCGACTGGCACCCGTGGGCCCTCCTCCACGAGCTCCCGGTCTACGGCTCGCTCCGCGTGCCCTCTCGCTTCGCGGTGCTCTTCCTGTTTTACCTCGCCCTCGGGGCGGCCCTGGCGACCGACGCCCTCGCGCGGCGCCTGGCGCACTTCCGTGGCCGCTGCCCGGTCGCCTGGCCCCGTGCCATCCCCGCTGTGTTGCTCGTGCTCGTGGCCGGCGACATCGCGTGGGGCAACGGAAGGGTGATCGCGCGCTGGAACCGCGATCCCCTGCCCCCCATCGACCGTCAGGCCGACTACCGCCTGCTCCCTTTCACGGCGTATCGTGACTACGCCAGCTTCCCCGCGCGGGGGGTGAGCAATCGTGGCTGCTACACGGGCATGACCGCCTACCACGCCGCGCGGGATCTCGTCGTGGGGCCTCGCCCGCAGGTCCGCGTCGATGGGGGGCGTCTGCTCGCGTACCGCCGCACCGCCAACACGATGACCGCCGAGGTCCAGCTCGAGCGGCCGGGGACGCTGCGCTTCAATCAGACCTGGGCGGTGGGCTGGCGGAGCAACCTCGGCACCGTGGAGGCTTCGCCGGGGGGCTCCATCGTGGTCCGCTCGGTTCCGGCCGGGCGCCACACCGTCGTGCTCCGCTACGTGCCCGACGATCTGCTCGCGGCCTCCATCGGCGGCGTTCTCGGGTTGATCCTGACCCTCGCGGTGGCTTTCTTTCCGCGCCGCAGGCGGCGGCGTCGGCGGAGCGTTGCTTCCCCCGGGCCCAGCCCCCATGCTCCGGCCCCATGAGCGACGTCGCGGTCGTCGTCCCCTGCTACAACGAGGCCAAGCGCCTCGACGTCGAGGCGTTCCTCGATGCGCTCGCCGAGTGGCCGCGGCTTCGGCTGCGCTTCGTCGACGATGGCAGCCGCGACGAAACGGCCACGGTCCTTGCCGCGCTGCACGAGCGGGCGCCGGAGGGGCGCGTGGCGGTGCAGCGGCTCGAGCGCAACCGGGGAAAGGCCGAGGCCGTGCGTCAGGGGGTGCTGGCGGAGCTCCGCGGCGACGCCGCTCGGATCGGCTACTGGGACGCGGATCTCGCCACGCCCCTCGACGAGATCCCAGTCTTCGCCGCCATCCTCGACGAGCGGCCCGAGGTCGACGTGGTCCTCGGCTCACGGGTCAAGCTCCTGGGACGGCAGATCGAGCGCCGGCTCTATCGGCACCTCTACGGTCGCGTCTTCGCGACCACGGTCTCAGTGCTGCTGGGCTTGCCCGTCTACGACACCCAGTGCGGTGCGAAGCTCATGCGGGCTGGCGATGCTCTCGCGCACGCCTTCGCCGAGCCCTTCATGTCCCGATGGATCTTCGACGTCGAGATGTTGGCGCGCTTCATCCAGTTTTGGAAGGAGCGAGGGCTGCGCGCCGAAGAGCGCATCGTCGAAAAGCCCCTCCGCCGGTGGGTGGACGTGGCTGGTTCGAAGATCGGCCCGAGCGATGCGGCGCGGGCGTTCGTCGAGCTCGCGCGTGTCGAGCGCCGTTACGGACGTCGCGTCCGCTGACCGTGGGCGCGCGGCGAAGTCGGGGTGTGGGTACCAGCGCTCCTTGATCAGCGTCACTTCATGGCGCACGGCGTCGGTAGGCTCGGGCGCGATGAGCAGGTGCGGGAGCAACGCGAGCGATGCGACAGCAGTGGAGCCCAGCAGGCGCCGGGGCGAGCGGTTCTTCTGGTTCGCCCACCACAGGGCGTAGAGGCAGAGGGCGCCCAGGGGCAGCAGCGCGGTGGAGCCTTCGAGGCCCAGCAGGGCGCTCCCGGCGTTGAGGGGGACGTAGCCCTCGTCGAGGAGCTCGACGAAGAGCTGGCGTACGGGCGCCGAGAGGTGATCGGGGAGATGTGGGTAGAGCGCGTAGAGCTGGCCGACGGCGACGGATGCGGCTGCGGTGCCGACGGCGAAGTTCGCCGCGAGCTCCGGTCGCTGTCGGGCGATCCAGTCGAGCCCCAGCAGCGCACCGATCGCGACGAAGGGGACGGCCACCACGAGGTAGCGGGGCCCGATGGACCAGCCGCCGGTCCAGTTGTTCATGGTGCAGATGACCAGGTACAGAGCGATGACGCCCGCCGCGGCGAAGCTTGCGCCAAGGCGTCGTTCCCGGGGGATCGCGAAGGGGCCCAGGGTTGCGAAGGCGAGCAGCGGCGTGGTGGTCCACAGACCCAGCCGAAGGTCGAACAGGAGCCGCCAGGCGGCCTCCGGGCGGAAGCGGTCGGCGCCGAAGAGCCCCGACTCGTGGCCAGCGCGGAACGCCGGATTCTCGACGAAGAGATGCCCCGGCGTGAAGGGGTTGCCGTACGCGGCTGCCTGGAAGTGCATGACCAGGAGGGTCGGGAGCAGGGCGCCCGCCGCGAAGGCGATCATGCGGGGCAGCGGTCGCACGGCAAAGAGCGCGAAGAGGCAGAGGGGCAGGGTGACCAGCACGCAGGGGTATTCGAGCGCCGTTGCAGACGTCGCCAGCAGCCCCGCGCCGAGGCTCCCCCGCCATGAGATTCGGCGCTCCTCGTGGGCTCGCTGAAGCAGCATGAAGCTCCCGAACGCCGCCGCGGCGCTGAGGGAGTGGCTTGCGAAGAGGTGGGCGTAGCCGAGGAGCACGGAGCCGAGCGCCGTGGCCACATAGACGGCGTCGCGGAGGAGGGGGACGCGGGTGCGCGAGCCGAGCCAGCCGTAGAAGAACCAGAAGAAGAGTGCCATCGGCAGCCCGGAGGCGGTCGTGCGCAGCCACCACAGTGTCGGGGCATCGAGCGCGACGCGATCCTCGCCTCGGAGAGCATGCAGCAGGGCATAGGACGGCACTCCGAGCCAGCTCATCAGGGGGGCCTTGACGCTGTAGTAGAGACGCCGAGCCCCGTGAGCGGGACCCTCGCAGGGCTGGGGTTCGTCCCCTTGAGCGGGCCACTGCACGCAGGCGGCGTCGTTCGTCCAGCCCCAGCGGCGGCGCAGTGAGGAGATCTCGTAGCTTCCCTCCTCGACGATCGCCGCGGTCATGTAGACGCGGACGTTTTCGTTCGGGTTGTTGATCGCCGGGTAGTAGGGGAAGACGTAGAGGTAGCTGGCGAGGAAGAGCCCGACGGCCACCAGGCGTTCGCGTCTCGAAGGGGGAGCCGTCGGCCTCACGGCGGCCGACCATAGCGGACATCGCCCGCCGCGGGGAGACGCGCTCCCGATCGCGATGGACGGTTCGCCGGTGGGCTGGGGCCTGCTAAGCTCGGCGCCGTCGATGCGCGCTTCTCTTCCGGTCGCGGCGGGCTGCCGGACCTCGCGCCGCGAGGAGAGGCCGGCTCTGTCGGTCGTCCTCCCATGTTTCAACGAGGAGGCGAACGTCGAGCAGGCGGTTCGTGAGGCTGCGGAGGCTGCGCGCCGCGTGGCCGCGGCTTTCGAGATCGTCGTCGTCGACGACGGCAGCCGCGACGGGACCGTCGAGCGAGTCCGTGCGCTTCAGTCGCGCATGCCCGAGGTCGTGCTGGTCCGACACGGGCGCAACCGTGGCTACGGTGCCGCGTTGCGGTCGGGCTTCCGCGCGGCTCGATATCCGTGGGTGTTCTACACCGATGGGGACGCCCAGTTCGATGCGCGGCAGCTCGCATCGGTCGCCGGGCTCATCGGTGGTGGGCGTGTCGTGGCGGGCTACCGCTGTCCGCGCAACGACGGCTCGGCGCGCACCTTGCTCGGGCGTGGCTGGACCTGGGTTGCCAACCGTTCCCTCGGGCTCTCGGTCCGCGACGTGAACTGTGCTTTCAAGGTCTTCCCCAAGGCGCTGCTGGACGCGGTCCCCATGCGCAGCCGCGGCGCCGCCATCGACGCCGAGCTGCTCGCCGAGGCGGCCCGGCGTGGACTGCGCATCGAGGAGGTGCCGGTGGCCCACCGCCCCCGCCGGGCAGGACGCAGCACCGGCGCGCGCCCAGGCGTGGTGCTGCGGGCGTTGTGGGAGCTCCTGTGGCTCTCCTGGCGCATCCGTCGCGACGCTTGAATCCGCGGGTGCGCGCCGTCCGGAGGCGACGGCGCGATCATCCGCAGACGCGGTTTCGGCCGCTGCGTTTGGCTTCGTAGAGCTTTTCGTCGGCGGCCTGAATCACGGCCTGGGTGCTCTGCATCTCCGGGACCCATTGGGCGACCCCGAGGCTGATCGTGACATCGATGCGGGTGCCCTCGAACTCGAAGACCGCCTCGTCGACCATTGCGTTGAGCTTGCGGGCGAGCTCCATCGCGCCGGTCATCGAGATCTCCGGGGTGATGATCGCGAACTCCTCGCCGCCGGTCCGCGCCACGATGTCGTCGCGGCGGACGTGCGAGCGCACGAGAGTCCCGAGCTGCCTCAGGACCGCGTCGCCGGCGAGGTGCCCGAAGTTGTCGTTGATCTGCTTGAAGTGGTCGATGTCGAAGAGGATCAGGCAGAAGGAGCGATCGTAGCGCCGGGCCCGGGAGAGCTCCCGCTCGAGCATCTCGTCGAAGTAGCGCTTGTTGTGCACCTGAGTCAGACCGTCCACGGTCATCAGGCGGTAGATCTCCTCGTGGTACTGCAGCTCGATGTTGCCGCCCACGATGAACTTCAAGATGGTCCGGCCAACCTTGATCTGATCGCCGTCGCGCAGGTCGATGGTCTGGATCAGGTCGTCGTTGACGTAGGTGCCGTTCGTCGAGTCGAGATCCTCGACGCTGTACCCACGGCCGTTGTAGGCCAGCCGGCAGTGGTTGCGGGAGACGCTCTCCTGGTCGATCTGCACGTCGCAGCGGGCCGACCGCCCGATGACCGTGGGCTCGTGCCCGAGGGGAATGCGGCGGCCGAGGTCGTCGCCGTAGATGACCACCAGGCAGGCCTCGCGGTCTCCCGAGGCCTTGCGCGTCCCCGAGGGGCCCACGACGGTGACCACCGTCTTGTTCGGGTTCGTCGTTCGCTCGCTGTCGTCGGTCACGTCGTTCTCCGCGCCGGGGGACCGTCGAGCGCTCCCCCGGACAGCGAACACAGTCGCCGTGCGAGTATAGCGCCGCACGACGGGCCGTCCGCTTGGCTGTGCACCGGGGGGCGAGGATACGACGAAACGCCCGGTCGCGTGCGACTTTGATCGCCGCCTCGTGCCGACTTCGCAGCTCCTCCCAAGGCCTCTGCGTGCGCTTCACGGCCGCCTGCGCGGCGGAGCGCGCTCTCGCGACCGCGATCCATCGCGATCCGCTGGGGCCGACTGCTCGAGGCCCATCTCCGTACCCCTCGTCGCCGTTGTGCGGCCTGCGCACGGCCTCTGCCGCCATCCTCTCCCCTCGAGAATGCTCGGCATTTCCTTGGCTCGAGGATGCGCCAGCGGTCCCGCCCAGTCTACGGGTCGACCGGCGATCGCTGTTGAGATGGGCTGTAGGGGGAGACGAGCCCAGCGGCCGGGCCCACGTAGCGGGCCCGAGGGCGGAGGAGCCGGCCGGATCGCTGCTGCTCGGCGACGTGGGCGCACCAGCCGACCACCCGGGAGGCGGCAAAGGTCGGAGTGAAGAGCTCACGAGGAAGCCCGAGGGCTTCGAGCAGGGTCGCCGTGTAGAACTCCACGTTCGCCCGAAGGCGCCGGCCCGGCTTGTGCTGCGCGAGCAGCCGTTCGGCGACTTGCTCGACCTGCCGGGCGAGCGCGAGCCGGCCCGTGGGCGCGCCGTCTTGGCGGAGGCGTTCGAGGGCCGCCTCGAGGACCGCCGCCCGGGGATCGCGGACCCGATAGACGCGGTGCCCCATGCCCATGATGCGGTGGCCGGCCGCCAGATGCCTCCGTAGCCAGGCTTCGGCGTCGCCTTCCCGCTCGATCGCGTCGAACATGTCGAGCACGGGCCCGGGAGCTCCGCCGTGGAGGCGGCCTTTGAGCGCGCCGATGGCCGCGACGATCGCCGAAACCCGATCGGACTGAGTCGACGCCACGACTCGCGCGGCGAAGGTCGAGGCATTCAGACCGTGGTCGACGACCGTCGCCCAGTAGGTCTCGAGGGCTCGGGCCTCGGCGTCTCCAGCAGGCTCACCTCGTATCATTCGGAGGTAGTCGGCGGCGTGGGAGGCGGAGAGGTCAGGCGCGAGAGGCGACAGCCCGCGAGCGCGCCGGGACCAGGCCGCGGTAGCGACCGCGATCGCCGCCGTGAGGCCCGCGGCCGATGTGTCCGAGGGGAGCTGGGCGACGCACCCGCGGATCGCGTCCATCGCGTCGGGGAGCGCCAGGGCGCCGGCCCAGTCCGCCAGCCGTTCGAAGGCCCGCTGCCGGCCGTCGCGCAGCTCGGCGTCGAGGCGCGGCACGTCCTTCCGGCCCCACAGCAGCGCGCAGACCTCGGCAAAGGTCTTGCTGTCCGCCAACTCGGCGACCGCTAGGCCGCCGATCAGCAGCCGCCCGTGCTGGCCATCGATGCCG
>Ga0256832_1002618_pt1 | contig 12269 bp, 8 predicted proteins | sample 134614metaG_FD_190534 | JGI IMG/M metagenome (GOLD analysis project Ga0256832, IMG submission 190534) | Hydrothermal vent microbial communities from Lau Basin, Pacific Ocean - 134-614 | ecosystem: Environmental > Aquatic > Marine > Hydrothermal vents | place: Pacific Ocean: Lau Basin | collected... | reverse complement strand
TCTCTATCCCCAAATGCAGAGCCAAAGTAGATTTTCCCACTTGTCTAGCTCCACTTATGAGTAGTACAGGAAAATATTTCAAGTACTCTTCTAGCTCTTCTCTTATGGCTCTTTTTAGATATTTCATTTATAATCCTTAATATTTTAGTACTATAATACTATATTTTTAAGGTATAGACTCTTAAACAAGAACAATTTAAAGCATTTTATCCTTCTAAATCAAGATAAAATTTGTTTTAGTAGTCGTCAAAAAATAAATTAAAAAGAGTAAGAAGACTTGAAAAAAGTTTGATTTAGGGCAAAGTTACCCTGATGAAAACAACCACACTTTAGGAGTCAAACGTTGAAAATCTACTAGCTGAATCTTCTACTTAAAACAACAACTTCCATTTTATGCCAATTCATGTCGTAGTGAGGCACTACGACCTATGCGACTTCGTCGTAAGGGGAGCTTTAATAGGGATTATCGGCTATTCTTCTTTTAAACCTCCACAAACTCCACCCCATCTTTAGAACCTATCAGTAGAAAACTTCTAAGTTTAGGAATGCTTTTTACTTTGTCAAGCTCTTTATACTCCTCAACCTGCTCTATCCCTTTTTGCTTTATGGTCTCATAACTATCTTTCTCTTTTTTCCACTTTAACTCAAAGAGGTAGTTGTTTGGTACTTTCTCATCACGTCCTATTAGTAAAATATCAGGATACTTTCTATCTTTTTCAGGTTGTGACTCTATAAAGTAGAAACTTGCAAAACTCAAGAACGATAAAGTAATAACTTGAAAATGCTTCTCTGTAAAGCCTTGATGGTCTCGATTTGAGAGAGTCTTAATAACCTCATTGAGTTGCTCTTTAAATGGTTCTATATCTCCCAAAAGCAGTTTGGTTACTATTTGAGAAAAGGAGTCATGTAGTTTAAAGTTATTGCGTCGTTGTAACTCAACTGCAAAGTAGTTAAAGTAGAGAATTTTAATAACATAGTTTGGTATCTCAAAGGTATTTAGCTCTCCTGTTATCTGCTCTTTTATGGTAATAAATCCCATAGAGTATATAAGGGTAATAAAGTCATCTTTGGTAAACTCTTGATTTAAATCGTATCTATCTTTTATAATCCCTGTGACAGTTCCATCTTCTATAAGCTCCTCTAAAACTTCATAGTTTCTTTCACTATCGCCAATGTTAAAAAGTTTCATAATTGTTTTGTAGTCACTTGCTACATTGCTATCTAGCATCTTAATTGGCATTTCACAACGTTCAGAATCATATTTAGATAAAAAATAGTTTACTAAGGTAGCATTATATATTCGCTCTTCTGCTTTAACATTAAAAAGATAGCCATTGTACCACTCTTTTATTTTGTGAAGTATCTCTTCTTTCTCTATGTTAGGACATTTTTTAAATAGCGTCTGCTCTAAAGAGTAGTTTACCTCTTCTTGTCTGAATCCTGCTAGAGCATTAAACGGCTCTTCATTTGAAATATTGCTAACAATGTTGAATCCAGAACTTAGACTATCAAGCGTAATAGGGGTAACTCCTGTAATAAACATCTTTTGAATAACATTTGAAAGGGTAGCTCTTTTTAAAACTTCATAAAAACTCCGTACAAATCCACCTTTGCCAACTATTTGTAGAAAATCTTGCATATTATGGGCAAGTATGGCATTGGCAAATTGGTCATACTCATCTATAAGCACATAGATTTTGTCATCTTCTATAACATCAAAAAAGTATTTTATAAGTCCTGTTAGTGTTGGTATGCTATTTAGGCTCTCTCTTGTAATGTTGTAACCATACTCTCTAAAGTATCTATAGATAGCCGATTTAATATTGTCTTTAAATCCTTCATAGATTATCTCTACTCCACCATCAATATTAATCCCACTAAACTCAAAAAACAGAATACGAAAGCTGTTTTTTAGTGGAGTTGGGTTAGCTCCTATGTAAGTATTATGAAACATAGCTTCAAACTCATCAGCAGAGTTTTCATCGTAGTAGTATTGTAGTGTAGAGAGAAAAAGAGATTTTCCAAAGCGTCTTGGGCGTAAAAAGATTAAAAAGCTCTCATTGGTCTTTTCTAGTTTTTCTATATACTCTGTTTTATCTATATAGAGGTAGTCATTGTTTATTTTTACTTTTCTAAAGTTACTTTCACCATAGATTATCTTTTTCATTTCTACTCTTTTATAACTGCTCTTGTTTTTTGGTTTGATTATAGCATAAATTAAAAGTTGATGTTGTTTTTTGAGGGCTTTTTTCTAGGAGTCAAACGTTGAATATCCACCTCTAATACAAAAATCCAAACAACCAAAGAGGAATAGCATTACCATACCCAAACTCAATATCATCAAGAGCTAAATAGGCATTGTCTAACCCCTCTATCTGTTTGCCATCTTTTGATTTTCCTCCTACTTCTACAATAACACGTTCATCTAAAAGAAAGTCTCCTTGATGATGATAGTGAACTTGGTGTTTAGGTTGAAGCATAGAGACAAAGAAACTCTCTCTTAATGCTCCAATATCGGGTTTAGCACAAAAAACAGCAAAAAGATTTGGATTGTTTAGTAGAATTTTATTTGGTGTTTTAAGGGTTTTGTGTCCACTACTACCTCTAACCAAATGGAGCAGACTTCCTTTTTGCATATATTCCAAATATTTAGAGAGAGTCGCCCATGCAACTCCTGCTTCTCCTGAGAGTTTTGCTTTGTTTATCTCATAAGGAGAGGTACAACAGAGCATATAGAGTACTTTTTTTAGGGTATCTAATTTGTCACTATTGATACTAAAGAGTGAAGCTAAATCACTATCAATAGTACTCTGAACAACCTCCCATAAACGGTTAGAATAAGTGCTTTCCCCCTCTTTAAAAAATGGGTAAGCTCCATGCTCTAAATAGTCTTGAAAAAAGGCTAACGGTTTTATCTGCTCTACTATCTCCATAGCTATATCTTCATGGTTTTCTAAAATATCTTCTAAAGAATATTTAGGAAAATGAGCTATATTTTTAAGAGAGAGAAACTCACGAAAGGAGAGTACAGGCATATCATAGATTAATGCTCTTCGTGACAAATCCCCTAACTCATGCTCTATCTTCATAGCAGATGAACCTGAAAACAGAATTTGTAAATCGGTAAAATCATACATCGCTTTTATATGAGAAGCAAAATTATCTATCTTGTGAATCTCATCTAAAATGAGTAACTTACCCCCATAAGCAGAGAACTCATCGGCTATCTCATAAAGATTTTGCCCAATCATCGCAGGGTGGTCACAGGAGATATATAAAATTTGAGATTTTTTAAATTTGGAGTTTTTGGCATATTGATGTAAAAGGGTTGTCTTACCTGAGCCTCTTCCACCTTTTATACCAATAACAGAAGCTTTAAAGTCTATCTCTTCATATAGAAATCTTTTAAAATTTGAACTCTTTTTAGATAAGAACTGTTTGGATAGTTTAGAGAGTATTGGTGTCATAAAAAGCTCCTTGGTATAAAATACATTTTATAGTTAAAGCATTATAGTATAAAATCTGTTTTATAGCAAGTCTCTAGGGTGTGGTCGATAAATCGACCCTACGAAAAGAGATTTGAAAAATCTACAACAAATAAGCAGGAGTACAAAGCTCTACTTTTTTCCCTTTTTGCTCTAACACAACAATATCAATAGTATCCCCAACGCTGTAACGCTCTTCTAAATTGTTTACTCTCTCTTTAGCCACTTTTGAGATATGTAAAAGAGCATCATACCCATCTGGCATCTCTACAAACATACCAAACTCAACAATCTTCTTAATCTTTCCCGTGTACTGTTTATTAATCTCATAAACCATCTGCTTTTTTACAGGAGCAGAGGTGATACCATCTATAAACTCTTTAGCACCCTCAACATCATCTTTTGAATTACCAGTAATTTTAACACTATTTGTATCACGGTCAATGTCAATACTTACACCATGCTTCTCAATAATCTCACGAATGGTTCCCCCACCCTTACCGATGATAGCAGGAATATGACTCGACTCAATCGAGAACTCAATAGAACTAGGAAGTGCAGAGCTTGGATTCATCTCTTTTAGTGCCTCTTCCATAATACCCAAGATATGGAGTCTCCCCTCTTTTGCTTGGTAGAGTGCATCTTTTAGAACTTCTGCCTCAATTCCACCAAGTTTAATATCCATCTGCATAGCCGTTATACCATCTTGGGTTCCTGTAATCTTAAAGTCCATATCTCCATCGTGGTCTTCAAGTCCCATAATATCTGAAAGTACACAATATTTTTCTCCATCGGTTACAAGCCCCATAGCAATTCCTGCTACTAACTTAGAGGTCTCTACCTCTGCTGCTCTAAGAGCTAAAGAACCACCACAAACTGTAGCCATTGATGAAGAACCATTTGACTCTAAAATCTCTGAAACCAGACGAATAGTACCATCTCTTTTAAGGTCAAGTGTAGGCTCTAACCCACGTTTTGCTAAGTTACCATGCCCCAACTCTCTACGCCCTGGAGCTCTTGCAGGTTTTGCTTCTCCAACAGAGAAAGCAGGAAAGTTGTAGTGAACCATAAAGGTCTCATAACGCACACTCTTAGAACCAATTAAATCATAAGATTGAGCTGCTTTCATATCTCCCAATGTTGCTGTAACAAGTGCTTGTGTTTGACCACGAGTAAAGAGACAAGAGCCATGAACCGATGGCAAGATATTGGTCTCAATATCAATAGGGCGTACTTCATTTAACGCTCTTCCATCAGCACGAACCGACTTATCTAAAATGAGTGAACGAACTACTGACTTTTTATATGCATCTAACATTTTAGAGACCAACTCTCTATCTACCTCTTCACCTCTCTCTTCCAAGGCGTCTATAATAGATTGACAAACTTTTTTAAGCTCTTCACTTCGTTCTGATTTTGCCATAGATTGGACAGCCTCTGCTACCTCCTCAACATAGTTCTCTGCAATAAAGTTATAGAGGTTTTCATCCTCTCTCTCTTCAACCAACTCTAGCTCTATCTCCTCTTTTTTAGCTGGTTCAAAACCTACTTTATACTCTGTTGTAGCCTGTTCAATCGCTGTTTGAGCAATATCTATAATCTCTAAAAGCTCATCTTCCTCTAGCTCATTAGTCAACTGAACATGCTCTTTTTCAGAAGCGTGAACACACATCTCAATCATTAAAATATCTGAACCAGACCCCACAACAAGTAAATCAAGAGTTGACTCCTCTTGCTCTACTAATGTAGGGTTAATTAGCACCTCATCATCAATTTTTCCAAGACGCACAGCAGCTACTACTTGATTAACTGGAATATCAGACGTGTACAGAGCAGCTGAGGCTGCATGCATGGCTGCTACTTGCATATCTACATTTTCATCTGCACTTAAAACTGTAATAGTAACTACTACAGGGTAGTGAAATCCTTTTGGAAAAAGTGGACGTAGACTTCTGTCAACAATTCTAGATGTCAAAGTTTCAAAGTCACCTGGTTTGGTTTCACGTTTAACAAATCCACCTGGAATTTTTGCCGCAGCATACGATTTTTCAACATACTGAACAGTTAAAGGTAAGAAATCTTCTTCAACAGGTTTTGGGTCAATCGCAATAGCTGCCAATAGTACAGCATCTCCACAACTATAAATTACTGCTCCACTTGCCTGTTTTGCTACTTTATTAAACCGATACTTCTCTTCTAAATTGTTGCAACTAACTACAATATTTTGTTCACTCATTATTACTCTTTTCCTTGGTTATTTTTATTCTTCATAATCTTCTCTATTTCATCTAAACTAAAAGGATTAAGCTCTTTATAGTAATACTCAATAGAGATATAGTCATCTATCCTATGTGGACAAAAAATATTATCACAAATTGTTACTAAGTTTTCATAAACAACATTATCTAAAACTGGTACAGCAATGAAAATATTTTTAGCCCCTAGAGATATGGCTGTTTTAACAGCTGCCATCATGGTTAATCCTGTCTCAACACACTCATCAGTTAAAATTACATATTTACCCTCTAAACTCCCTAATTTTTCTCCTTGTCGATATTTTTTTATATAGCGTAAAATTTCATTACTATATTTATTATACGCTTCATTATAGATGTAGTCTTTAGGAATATCAAATGCATCCGTCAATGCTTTATGAATGACTATCTCCTCTGTCTCCCCTACCATAGCAATTGCTAATTCAGGGTTAATATAAGAGTAGATATGCTCTGTCAATAAAATATCTAAAGGTGCATTTAATTTTTTTGCTAAGGTATTAGCAAAATAGACTCCACCTTCACTAACACCTAAGACTATGACATCTTCTAAAAAAAATATATTTGAAGGCAACTCAGCAATTAGTTGTTCAGAAGCATCTTGCCTATCTTCAAATAAAAATTCATTTTTCTTTTTTATTATCAAACTCCTACTATTTTGTTCCACTTGAAGCAGCTGCTGTACCTAAAAGATTTTTTAGGTCATTATCTACAAAACTAACACCCAATCCTACCGATACTGAGTTTGCACGGCTATTAAGAAGGTTGTTTCCACTCAAATAGGCATTAATATGTTTAAAAAACTGATAACGTATTGTAGTTGTTAAGTTTGGATTTGTTCCTCTAATGTCATTTACAGCATTAAAGTCACTAATATTTGTACTCCACTTTAAAGTGTCATTTAATGCAAAGTAGTCAACTCCTGCTCCACCTTGATTCTCTATAATACCAACTCTAAAGAGTAAATCATCAAAACGCTTTCCATACTGTGCAGAGAGTAAGAAATCACCACTCTGATGCTTTTTATTTCCTATAAAACCTCGTTGTTCATCTTTATTTTCTGTAAAGTCTGGACCCGAAGTAATCCCTAAAAGATAGTATCTAGTAGGGTCAGGCTTAAGTGCTAAATTTAGTTTTGTTTTAGAGTATCCACCATCATCATAAACCTCATCTGTTCTCATCTCAACATGTAGTTCAGTCTTAATTAAACTATCTAAATACTTATCTACCTTTTCTATAGTATCAGTACCATTAGAGAAAAAACTATCTACTGATGTCAATGCATTAGATAGACTCTTTTTATTATCTTTAATAACACCATTTATATTATCTTCTAAATGAACAAACTTATCCATTGCTGTTGGCAATTTTTTATTTAAAGTTTTAGATACACTATTTAACTCTTTAGTTAAACTATTAATTCTTGCCATGATTTCTGGTAAATCTTTATTAATATTGAGAGCAACACGTTTAAACTCTTTTGATGTTCCAGAGATTTCATTGCTCATATTTCCAAACTTATCAATGGTCTTATTTGCATTTAAAAGAGCCTTATTGGTATTGGTTAAAATATCATGAATAGTCTGATTATCTTCAGTAGAGATAGAGGCTAAGAGAGTAGAGAACTCTCTTAAGTTTGCTAGAGTCTGTTGAATATCCTCTTGTCCACCTTTATTAAAAATCTCTCGCATATCTTTAACCAACAGTGAAATCTGCTTAAAAGCCTCATCTGCTGATGTTGAAGCATCTGCTATTGAAGAGACCTTCTCCTCTTTTGAAAGTAGTTGATTTTTTTCAATATAGTGAGAGGAGTTCCCTGGTTTAATATCTAAAAATTTTCCACCTAAAAGGGAATCTTGAGAGATTACAATGACTGAATCATTAGGAATTTTTACATTCTCATCAATCATCAATTTTGTTTGAACCTCATTATTAACTAAACTAATCTCTTCAACATAACCAATATCTACCCCCTTTAGTTTTACCTTTGCCTTCTCTTTTAAACCAGAACCATCTCCAATTTGTGCAAAGATAGGATAGGATTTTTTAAATAGAGTGTCAAAACTACTTAACTGAGTCAATAACCCAAAGAGAAAGAAGAGTGACACTGTAATAAAGAGACCTATTTTTGCTTCTGTTTTCATTATCTATTACCTTGTCGTGAAAAATCTTGCTCTATGTTTCTAGAAATAGCACCTAAAGGATTTAGTGCTATTTCAAAATAGAGTGCTGTATTTCTAAATGATGTATCTACATTGGGAATCTGCTCTTGTCCAAAACTCAACTTTGCTCCCCAACATTTTTGACGGTGAGACCAACCAATATTCCACTGATGATTAAATGAATTTGACAAATCTAAATCAGTACTAGCATACCATTGATTATGCTGATTAATTGTGTGTGTCACTGAAGTATGTAGGAAACTTGTTGCTTCTTTATCCAATATTAAATCATAATTATAAAAATGTGTCATCATTATATCATAATCACTTTTAGTATAACTAATAGAAGTTGTTAAGGAGTGTAGCTTATTTTTATCTAGCGAGTAGAAAAGATTTGAATAGAAATTAAAATAACCTTGAGTATATGCAAACTCATTATTAATATCCCCTTGTGGTAAATCTGAATGAGGATAACTTATCATTCCCATTCGATGGAAAAGATTTAACTCTAATCCTGAATTATAGTAATATTGACTCAACCCTAAAGATAAGTTTTCAAGCTCAGTTTGTGTTACAAAAAGCTCTTTTTGTTCTTGATTTAAATTTTTATACTTAAAAGGCTCTTCATTCTCAAAACTTGGTTTAGTATAGACAATAGAAGGATGAATAGTATGAATATTAGAGTCATACTGCTTAGTCAAGTCTGATGAAATTTCTAAAGTATGAAAGTTTCTATAAAAACGATAATCCTCTCCATTCTCCTTTTGATTAGAAAAAAAGACATCACTTAAATAGAGATTTTCAGTTAAAGAGAGGTCTAAATAGTCGTTAAAAAAAGAGTCATAATAGGTAATAGGTAAGTCAAACTCTGTCTGAAATGCTCTACTTCCTTCTCTTCTAGTATAGTTATGAACCCTTGCATCAAAAGTATAAAAAAGATTATCAGACAATAAGTATTTCATAAAACTATGATACTGTAAACTAGGTATCTCCTGAATTGTATCACGATTACTATGTTTACTTGTATCAATATTATATCGAGCATAAATCCCTAAATAATCCTGTTCATCATATAAAAAGGCATTAACTCTTGATTCCACTAAGTTTGTTGAAATTAATGAACTTGCTGAATTTTTTTGTAGATTTAAATATTCTAAATCATTTAGATAAGTCACATTAGCATATAAACCTTGCTTATAACTATTAAGAAAATCTGTTTTAGGAAGAAAATTTGTAGAGTGATAAAAAAACTCAGCTCCATAATGCTCTTGATTAAAATGATTACTATTAGCGTAAGAGTCAAAATTTTTAAAATAACCAACTCGAAACTTGCCTTTTGAACTATTAGAGTCAACAAATCTAGTTGTTACATGCATACCTGCTCCCCTCTTTGTCCTTACTTGAGGATTAAATTCCATATCAAAATTTTCAATAGGAGCGTAAAAAACTGGCTGTTGATACATCACTCCTTCATCTGAAGAGAGTTGAAGGAAGGGAAAGAGTAAACCAGTAGTACGTTCATGAATAGTAGGAAAAGATAAATAGGGAAAATAAAAGATAGGTACATTAAAAAAACTAAGTTTAGCATCATTGAGTGTTATATAGTTTTTAGATTTATTATATAGTGCTTCTGAAAACTCTATCTTCCATTCTGGATTTTTTTGATTACAAGAGGAGAGTGTTGAGTTTTTAATTTTATACTTTTCATTCTCCTTCCCTGCTATTTTAGCATCAATCCATAAATCATCAACCGTGGTTAAAAGTAACTTTTTAAACTCAATCTTTTTAGTTGTTGTATTTATCTCTAAGGTATCAGAAAAGACTCTATTTTCATCTTTTCGTATCATCTCTACTCCACCATAAAGTTTTAATAGAGATTCATTTTTATCATATGTAGCCTCTTTAGCTTTTAACAAAGCTCCATCATACAACAAAACAACACCATCAGTTGCATGAAAATGACTTTTTGTAGAGGTCATCTCTCCTGCAAATACCTCCACTATGTCTTTTGAAAAAAGAGAGAATGAAAGAGCAAGTAAAAGAAAAAGGCTACGCATCTATATCCAAATTACTATTTATTTAATACTTGATAAGCAATATCTGTACGACAATGCTTTCCAGCAAAATGTACTTGACCAACTAACATATAAGCTCGTTTTTGAGCCTCTTCAATAGTATCTCCAAGCCCAACACAGACTAAAACTCTACCACCTGTAGCATAGAGTTTACCATCCTCTTCATCTCGTGTTACTCCAGCATAAGAGATATGTGCATGTTGAGCAAAAATCTCATCATGAACTATCTCATCTACAATAATCTCAGCAGGAGGTGAACTCTTATAAGGATAGTCTTTAGAAGCCATTACAACCCCTACTGCAAACTTATCATGAAACTCAACTTTTAAGTTTTTAAGGTCACTGGTTGCCCCTTTATAGAACAAATCAAGTGCAGAAGATTTAAGTAGAGGCATCAACTCTTCACACTCTGGGTCTCCAAAACGTACATTGTACTCTAAAATTATTGGCTCACCATCGACCACCATAACACCCATAAAGAGTACCCCCTTAAATGGCATCCCCTCCTCTTTCATACCTTTCAAAGTAGGAACAATTACTCTCTCATCTAACTTCTTATAGATTTCATCATTAACCAAAGGGGTCGGAGCATAAGCACCCATTCCACCTGTATTTGGTCCTTGGTCGTTGTTGTGTAGTCTTTTGTGGTCTTGTGCAGCAGGTAAAACCACATAATCTTCACCATCACAGATAGCAAAAACAGAGAGTTCATAACCATCTAAAAACTCCTCAACTACAATAGAGGTTCCAGCTTCACCAAAAGCATTTCCTGAAAGCATCTCTCCCGCAGCCTTTTTAGCTTCATTATGATTTTGAGCTATAATCACCCCTTTACCACCACAAAGACCATCTGCCTTAACTACAATAGGAGCTTCAAGAGTATTAATAAACTTATACGCCTCCTCTAAAGAGTCAGTCTCTATATATTTTGCCGTTGGTATGTTGTGTCGTGCTAAGAAGTTTTTCATAAAAATCTTAGAACCTTCAAGCTGTGCAGCTTTAGCAGAAGGTCCAAAAATCTTTAACCCTCTCTCTTCAAACAAATCAACAATCCCTGCTACTAAAGGAGCTTCTGGCCCCACAATAGTAAGTTCTACATCATTTGCTTCACAAAAATCAGCCAACTCATTAAAGTCTGAAATATCTAAGTTTTCACCTAACTCATCAGTCGCACCATTTCCTGGGGCAAAATATAATTTTTCTACTCTCTCATCTTTTCGAAGTGCCATCCCAATCGAGTATTCTCGTCCACCAGCACCAATAACTAATACATTCACTTATGATTCTCCAATTTTATTATCAACAGAATTATACACTATTGATTCTATAGATAAGGTTGATTTAAATTTATCTGTATAAAATTAGTTAATTATGTTATAATATATTAAAAAATAAGGAAATATTATGATTAAGCTAGAACTACTCGTTAATGAAAATAAAGTAGAAGAGATTAAACAACTACTAAGAGAAATTGGTGTTAAAAGAATTAACCTAACTTCTATAAAACAGTATGATGAAGATAATATTCATATCGAAGGGTATCGTGGGTCAACCTACACTGTAGACTTTACACAAAAAATAAAAATTGAGATTTTATTAAGTTCCATGGAAGCAATTGACCGAACACTACATATGTTATCTGTTGCTAATATTAATGCAGAGGTTTTTGTCTATGAAGTTATGAAGACTTATCGTATCATTGAACGTGAAACAGATAAAAATACTTTCTCTTATTAGTAATTAATAACGTAAAAAAATTACGTTATTGCCCCGAATAGCCGTTCTGCATAAAGCCGGCCCTAAAAGCCAACGGTGTAGGAGAGAGTGACCTTTAGGGGACAGCTTCTCGTAAGCTAGGCTTACTCAAACGAAGTCATCCACACACCAGTCAACTACATGTCCCACAAAAGATAATGTTGGACCACAATTAACAGTAGTCGAACCATTCAGGTTGAGAAAATTATAGCAAAAATTATACTAAAAGTCACTATTTTTAGTGACTTTCTTTAATCTCTTTAGCCTTTTCAACACACGCATCAATCAAAGGCTCATCAGCCACAACATATCTACAGTATTTGGGAAAATGCTCTCTAGTAGCATGACCAATCAAAACAGCCAAATAGGAGCTATCCCACTCAAAGTTCTTGAAAAAGCACTTAATAGTAGATGGAGAGGTAAAGATAATAACAGCACCCTCTTTAGGCTTCTGCTCTTTAGCATACTTCACACAAGAGGTCTCATAGATTATCTGCTCTTGCAAGTCTATACCCACTT
>Ga0256832_1002617_pt1 | contig 12273 bp, 13 predicted proteins | sample 134614metaG_FD_190534 | JGI IMG/M metagenome (GOLD analysis project Ga0256832, IMG submission 190534) | Hydrothermal vent microbial communities from Lau Basin, Pacific Ocean - 134-614 | ecosystem: Environmental > Aquatic > Marine > Hydrothermal vents | place: Pacific Ocean: Lau Basin | collected... | reverse complement strand
ACCGGGACCTCGGAGGTGGGGATCAGGTAGTAGCCGCCCTTGACCTCGTACATCAGCCCCTCCTTGTCGGGGAGCTGGCCGGTGCCGAAGGCGGCCTCGGGGCGGACGAGCAGCGGCGGGCGCACCTCGATAAAGCCGCGCTCGGTGTGGTAGTCGAGGAAGAAGTTCTCAAGGGCGCGCACCAGCCGGGCGCCGTCGTTCACGAAGACGGGGAAGCCCGAGCCCGCGATCTTGGCCCCGCGCTCGAAGTCGATCAGCCCGAGCTCCTCGGCGATCTCCCAGTGGGGCCGGGGCTTGAAGGCAGGCTTTTTCTCCTCGCCCCGCACCTTGACCACGACGTTCTCCTCGGGGGTGCGGCCCTCGGGCACCGAGGGGTGGGGGAGGTTCGGGAGCTGGACCAGGGCCTCGCGGATTTTTACGGCAAGTTCCCGCTCCTTGGCCTCGAGCCGCTCGAGCTCGGCCTTGATCCGCTCGGCCTCGGCGAGGAGGTCGCTTACGTCCTCGCCGGTGCGCTTTTTCTGGCCGATTAGCTTGGAGAGCTTTTTTTGCTCGGCGCGGAGGCGCTCGAGCTCGGCCTTCACCCGGCGGTGCTCGGCGTCGGCGGCCAGCAGCTCGTCCACCAGGGGCAGGAGCTCGGTCTCGCCCTTCTTCTCGATGCCGGCCTTGACGGCCTCGGGGTTCTCACGGATCTTCTTCAGGTCAAGCACGGTTCACCTCGAAAGGGGGAGGTGGGATGGGGGAGAAAAAACTTTTCTTTTTCCCACCTCCTACCTCCCACATCCCACACGCTTATTCCACGCTCCTCGGCACCTTGAAAAACCCGTCCTCGCGCTCGGGGGCGTTGGCCAGCACCTCTTCCTGGGGCAGCGAGGGGCGGGGCGCGTCGGCGCGGAAGCCGCCCGCCTCCTCGACGGGGCGGGTCATGGGCTCAAAGCCCGAGAGGTCCAGCGCGTTGATGGCCTCCACGTAGTCGAGGATGCGCTCAAGATCAGCGCGCAAGCGCGCCCGTTCCTCGGGGGAGAGCTCCAGCCGGGCCAGCGTTTCCAGGTGCGCGAGGAGGTCCTCGGTGAGCTTCATCGGGGGCTAGCTTACCAAGTACCAGAGCCAGACGAAGAGGGGCGCCAAAAAGAGCGCCGGCAAAAAGGAGCCCACCCGCACCCGGGTGGCCTCCACCAGGTTGAGCCCGATCCCGATCACCATCAGCCCCCCGACCCCGGTGGCGAGCAGCACCCGGGGGTCGTGGGCGGGGTCGGGCAACACGCCCCCGAGCGCCCCGGCGAGCAGCGAGAGCCCGATCTGGTAGATGAGGAGCACGAACACGCTGAACCCCACCCCGACCCCGAGCGTCGCCGCCAGGGCGATGGACGAGATCCCGTCCAGCGTCGCCTTCACCAGCAAGAGCGAGGGGTCGCCCAAGAGGCCGTTGTTGAGGGCACCGATCACCGTCATCGGTCCCACGCAAAAGAGCAGGCTGGCGGTCAGGAACCCCTCGGTGAAGCGGCCGCCGCCCCTGACCGCGGCCTTGACCCGCTCGCCCACGGCCTCGAGCCCGGCCTCGATCCCGAGCGCCTCGCCAAGCGCCCCGCCGAGTGCGATCGCGAGCAGCCCGAGTACCACGCCCCCCTGGCCAAGGCTTTCGTCGGTGAGGCTTTTTGCCATCAAGAACCCGATGAAAAGCGTGGTCAGGCCCACCCCCTGGACCACCGTCTGCCGCAGCTTCAAGGAGAGCCGGCCGTGCAGCATCAGCCCCAGCCCCGTGCCCAACAGGACGCTCGCGGCGTTGATCCAGGTACCGCTGGTCTTGGCCCAGAACGAGAGCTCCACTTTGCGCGATTATAATCGCCCGCGTGAGGGCGCTCCTTTCGGTTTCCGATAAGACCGGGCTCATCGAGTTCGCGCGGGGGCTCGTCGCGCGCGGCTTCGAGCTGGTGGCGAGCGGGGGCACCGCCCGGACCCTGTCCGAGGCGGGGATTCCTGTGACCCCGGTGGAAGCGCTGACCGGCTTTCCCGAGGCCCTCGGGGGCCGCGTCAAGACGCTGCACCCGGCGATCCACGCGGGCATCCTGGCCCGCGAGGATCAGCTTGGCGAGCTCGAGCGCCTCGGCCTGTTCCCCTTCGACCTCGTCGCCGTCAATCTCTATCCCTTTGAGGCCGCGGTAAAGGCCGGCCTGCCGGAGCCCGCCGTGCTCGAGGAGATTGACATCGGCGGCCCTACCCTGGTCCGCGCCGCGGCCAAGAACTTTTCCCGGGTCTGGGTGGTGGTGGACCCGGCCGACTACCCCCGGGTCCTCGCGGCGCTGGACGCCGAGGAGGGCGCGGCCTTCCGCCGTGAGTTGGCAAGGAAGGCCTTTTTGCACACCGCCGCCTACGACGCCGCCATCGCCGGCTGGTTCCAGCAGGACGAGGCTTTCCCGGAGAAAAAGATCCTCGTCCTGGAAAGGAAAAGCGCCCTCCGCTACGGCGAGAACCCCCACCAGCCCGCCGCCCTCTACGCCGAGCGCGGGGCCGCGGGTCCGGTGGTCGGGGCCCGGGTCCTGCAGGGCAAGCCCATGAGCTACAACAACTACGCCGACGCCGAGGCTGCCTGGCGGCTGGTATACGAGTTCGAGGAGCCCGCGGTGGCGGCGATCAAGCACCAGATGCCCTCGGGCGTGGGGGTGGGCGCCACCCCGGCCGAGGCCTACGCCGAGGCCTACGCCGCCGATCCGGTGAGCATCTTCGGGGGCGTGGTGGCCTTCAACCGCGAGGTGGACGAGGCCGCTGCCGAGGCCATCGGCAACCTCTTCTTGGAGATCGTTATCGCCCCCGGGTTCAGCGAGGGGGTGCGGGCGCGCCTGGCCCGGAAAAAGAACCTGCGCCTGGTGGAGGCGCCGCCGCCCTTGGCCCCGCGGGTCGAGTACCGGGGGCTTTGGGGCGGGTTTTTAGCCCAGGCGCCCGACCTCGGCCTTTTTGACCGGCTGGAGGTGGTGACCCAGGCCTCCCTCGACCCGGCGCTTTTGCCCGCCCTCCGGCTGGGCCTTGCGGCCGTCAAGCACGCCCGCTCGAACGCCATCGTGGTGGCCGGCGAAAAGCGCACGCTCGGGATCGGCCAGGGGCAGACGAGCCGGATTGACGCCGCCCGCATCGCCCTTGAGAAGGCGGGGGCGGCGGCGAGGGGGGCGGTGCTGGCCTCGGACGCCTTTTTCCCCTTCGACGACGTGGTGCGGCTCGCCGCGAAGCACGGGATCGCGGCCATCGTCCAGCCCGGCGGCTCCAAGCGCGACGCCGACTCGATCGCCGCCGCCGACGAGGCGGGGATCGCCATGGCCTTCACCGGCGTGCGCCACTTCAGGCACTAGCGCTTTTTGTAGGCGAGGTAGACGACGAGGATCCCAACGAGCGCCAGCAGGTTGGGCCAGAGCGCGTAGCCGGCGCGGTTTTGCCACAGCGCGAGGCCGAGCGCGAGGATCGCGAAAAGAAGGGCGGCCAGGCGGCGGGGCATGGCTAAAAGAGCGGGTCCTGCCGTACCGCCTTGACCTCTTTTTTCGGCTTTTCCCCGAGCTCCTCGAGCTTTTTCTTGACCTCCTGGATGTCGCGCCAGGTCAGGGCCTTAGGGCTCCCGGGGGCGCGGGAGGGGTTCCTAAGCAGGTAGGCGGGGTGGAACATGGGAAAGACCAGGATGCCGTTCCACTCAAACCACTGCCCCCGGGCGCGGGTGATGGGGACCTTCTTGCCCAAGAAGAACTGGGCCGCCACCGACCCCAGGGGAACGATGATCTGCGGCTTCACCAGCTCGATCTCGGGCAGCAACCACAGGTTCGAGCAGGTCTTGGCCTCGTCGGGGAGCGGGGTGCGGTTCTCCGGAGGCCGGCACTTGACGACGTTGGTGATGTAAACGCTCTCCCGGGGGATGCCGGCGGCCTCGAGGATGCGGTCTAGAAGCTGCCCCGCCTTGCCGACGAAGGGGCGGCCAAGCCGGTCCTCGTCGGCCCCCGGCGCCTCGCCCACGAACATCAGCCGGGCGTCGGGATCGCCCTCGCCGAAGACCACCTGGGTGCGGCCCTCGGCGAGCCGGCAGGCGGTGCAGTGCCGGGCCTTTTCCTTTAGCGCCTCCAGGGGATGCATTAGCCGAGCGGGGGACGGGCCTTGCGGGCTTCGCGGCGGAGCTTGGGATCGAGGCCGATCATCAAGAAGAAGTTCTCCAGCGCGTTCTCCTTGCCCTTGATCTCGGGGTGCTCGTCCTCGGCGGTGCCGGTGACGAAGGGCAGGGAGCGATAGAGGTCAAGGGCGAAGGCCACGGCGGCGTCCGGCCCCTTGCTCTCGGCGATCTCGGAGAGCTTGGCGTAGACCTCGCGCCGGGCCTCGGCGTGGCGCTTGAAGACCTCGGGGTTCGGGGTCTCCGCGGCGCGGAGAATGTCCTGCTTGGCGATACGGCGGTAGTGCTTCAACCCGCGCAAGATTTCCTCGGTGGATAGGGTGATTTTGTAGTCCATGACCCGCTCCTTTCCCCGCCCCCAGCGGGCTTACCGGATTATAAGGAGGGTGCAAAAAGGGTGTCAACGAAAGGGTATAATCGCCCCGTGCGGCAGCTGGGGCCCTACTGGATTAAGGAGAAAATCAAGCGCGAGAAGGATTTGGAGGTATTCGAGGCCCTGGACCCCCTGACCGGGGGCACGATCCTGCTCTTTAGGCCCATTTCGGGCGAGCCCCCCGAGCTCGACCTCGCCGGGCTTTTGCCCTGGCGGGGCCGGGCCGAGGACGCCTGGGTGGCCGAGGTGCCCTTTGGCGCCGTGAACGCGGTGCGCTGGCGGGGTGATGCCGACCCGGGGCGGCTTGAGGCCTGGGCACGCAGGCTTTTGGGCGTGCTGGCGGCGCTCCGCGAGGCCGGGCTTGGGCATGGAAGGCTTTCGATCGAGGACCTCTGGGTGCGGGGCGAGGAGGTCTGGCTCGCCGGGGCGGGGGTGCCCTGGCCCGAGCCCACCCCCGACGAGGCCGCGCTTTTCGCGGTTTTCAAGGAGCTCGGCGGCGAGAACTTCGCCGCCTGGCCCCGGGCCGGCCTCCTCGAGGCGCTGGCCGAGGGGCGGGTTTCCCTGGAGGAGGCGCTCATGGCCTTCAACGAGGGGGTGGGCGGGGAAGAGGTCCTGAAGGCCCCCGAGCCCGCCTCCCCTTTGCCGCCCCCCGCCCCCGCCGGCCCCCCGCCCACGGTGCGGGTGCGCAAGAAGGCGAAGAAGGCGAAAGCCCCCGAGCCCGCCAAACCGCCTCCGCCATCCCCGTCGCCTCGCTCGTCCCAGGAGCCCCGGCCGCGGCTCGAGGTGGTGGAGGAGCCCGAGGAGGTAATCCGCATCGGCGAGCCCACCGAGCCCGCCTTCGAGGTCAAGGAGCCCGATCCCGGGCGGCGGGCGGCGCTACGCTATCTGGTCTATGGCTTTGCCGCGCTCCTGCTCGTTTTCCTCGGCCTCGCGGGCTGGCGGCTGGCCGCGGGCGGTGGCGCGAAGGGCCAGGTCATCCGCTTCGTGGTCGAGCCCGAGGGCCAGGTCGCGGACCTCTTCGTGGTGGAGGCGCCTGAAGGCTCGAAGATCGCCCCCGGGTTCCTGACCAAGGTCCCCGCCGAGGTACGGCTTGATGCCGAGGGGCGCTGGCGCTTTCGCGTCGAGCGGCCCGGGTTTTCGCCCGCCACCTTCGGGCTCGAGGTGCCGGTGCCCGGGGGTGAGGTCAGGATCCGGCTAAAAGGACAGTAAACTCAGGCCCATGGCGGTCGTCGTCCTCGACTTCGGGTCCCAGTACACCCGGCTCATCGCCCGGCGCTTCCGCGAGCTTCGGGCCTACTCGGTGATCCTGCCGGGCAACGCGCCCCTCGCGCGCATCCAGCGTGAAAACCCCGAGGCCGTGGTGCTCTCCGGCGGCCCGGCCTCGGTCTTTGACCCCGCCGCGCCCCGGCCGGATAACGGGGTCTTCGGGCTCGGGGTGCCGGTCCTTGGCGTTTGCTACGGCATGCAGTACATGGCCCAGCACTTCGGTGGCGAGGTCGCCCGCGCCGGCCGCGCCGAGTACGGCAAGGCGGTCCTCACCCGCTACGAGGGGCCGCTATTTAAAGGCCTCTCGGGCGAGGTCCAGGTCTGGATGAGCCACGCCGACGCCGTCACCCGGCTTCCCGAGGGCTGGCGGGTGGTGGCCGAGACCGAGGAGAACCCGGTGGCGGCGATCCAGGACCCCGAGGGCCGCTTCTTTGGCGTGCAGTTCCACCCCGAGGTCAGCCACACCCCGAAGGGGATGGAGATCCTCGAGAACTTCCTCGACCTCGCCGGGGTGCGCCGCGACTGGACCCCCGGGGCGGTGCTCGAGGGGATGGTCGAGGAGGTGCGCCGCCAGGTCGGCGGGGACCGGGTTCTGCTCGCCGTCTCCGGGGGCGTGGACTCCTCCACGCTCGCGCTCCTGCTCGCCAAGGCCGGCGTGGACCACCTCGCCGTCTTCGTGGACCACGGCCTTTTGCGCCTTGGGGAGCGGGCCGAGGTCGAGCGCGCGCTCCGTCCCCTCGGCGTCAACCTGCGTGTGGTGGACGCGCGCGAGCGGTTTTTAGCGGCGCTCAAAGGGGTGGAGGACCCGGAGGAAAAGCGAAGGATCATCGGCCACACCTTCATCGAGGTCTTTAGAAGCGTGGCCGATGAGGCCGGCCCCTTTCGCTTTCTCGCCCAGGGCACGCTCTACCCGGACGTGATCGAGAGCGCCGGCGGCTTTGGCGCCGCCAAGATCAAAAGCCACCACAACGTCGGCGGCCTGCCGGCGGAGCTCGGCTTTGAGCTTTTAGAGCCCTTTCGCACCCTCTTCAAGGACGAGGTGCGGGAGCTCGCAGCGCTCCTCGGCCTGCCTGACACCATCCGGCTCCGCCACCCCTTCCCCGGGCCGGGGCTCGCGATCCGCGTGCTCGGCGAGGTCACCGAGGAAAAGCTCGACATCCTCCGCCGGGCCGACGATCTTTTCATCAGCGCCCTCAAGGACCGCGGCCTCTACGACGAGGTCTGGCAAGCGCTGGCGGTGCTCTTGCCGGTCCGGAGCGTCGGCGTCACCGGCGACGAGCGCCGCTACGGCTACACCCTGGTCCTCCGGGCGGTGACCAGCGTGGACGGCATGACCGCCGACTGGGCCCGGCTGCCCCACGACTTTCTCGACGAGGTCGCCCGCGCCATTCCCCAGAAGGTGCCCGAGATCGGCCGCGTGGTCTACGACCTCACCTCAAAGCCCCCGGGGACGATCGAATGGGAGTAAAGCCCTGCCGCGTCGAGGTCTATACCGACGGCTCCGCCGACGACAAGGGCCGGGGGGGCTGGGCGGCGCTCCTCAGGTACGGGCGGCACGAAAAGCTGATCAGCGGGGCGGAGAAGAACACCACCAACAACCGCATGGAGCTCACCGCCGCGCTGATGGCGCTAAGGGCCTTAAAGCGCCCCTGCGAGGTGCACCTCTATACCGATTCCGAGTACCTGAAAAAGGCCTTCACCGAGGGCTGGCTCGAGCGCTGGCAGAAAAACGGCTGGAGAACCGCGGCCAAGACCCCGGTCAAGAACAAGGACCTCTGGGAGGTCCTGCTCGCCGAGGTGGCCCGCCACGACGTGCGCTGGCACTGGCTACGCGGCCACGCCGGTCACCCGGAGAACGAGCGCGTGGACCGGGAGGCCCAGCGGCAAAGGCGCGCGCTTTCGCCCCTTTAGCCGTAGTAATCGGGGGCGTTCCCGGGCTTCCACTTGATCGAGCAGCCCACGCTCGGGTGCTGGGGCTGGGGCGGCGATTCTCCTTTGAGGAGCGCCTCCAAGGCCCGGATCAGGTCCTCGCCCGTGACCGGCGTCGGCTGCTTGGGCCGGGCGGCGTCGAAGCGGCCGCGGTAAAAGAGCTTGTGGCCCGCGTCGTAGACGAAGATGTCCGGCGTGGTGGCGGCCCGGTAGGCCTTGGTGACCTCCTGGGTCTCGTCGAAGAGGTAGGGGAAATTCATCCCCAGCCGCTCGGCCTGCGCGGCGAGCTGTTCGGGCGCGTCCTCGGGGTAGGCCTCGGGGTCGTTGGCGCTGATCGCCACCACACCCACGCCCCTTTCCCGGTAGGCGTTCAGCACCTCGGTGAGCTTTTCCTCGACGTGGCGCACGTAGGGGCAGTGGTTGCACATGAAGACCACGACGAGCGGCTGGCCGGCGAAATCGGCCTTTTTGACCACCTCTTGGGTGCGCACATCCTTCAGCGCGAAGTCCGGGGCGGGGGTGCCAAGGGGGACCTCCGCGTTTGCTATGGCCATGGTTACCTCCCTCCGTTTTTCAGCATAGCCCGGGCGAGCGCCTCGGCCTCGGCGGGGCTGAGCAGGCGGGGTTTGCGGGCGGCTGGAAACCATGCCTTTAGCGCCGTGGCCTCCTCGGGCGACGGGGGCTCGCCGCGGGGATCGAGGATCAGCTTATGGTCGCCGTCGGCGAGCAGGACGGCGCCGACCAGCTCGGCCTCGACGCGTTTTCCCGCGGGCACCGGCAGGCCTAGGAGCACGGCATCCACTTCGCTTTGGTCGGCGGGGTTGTGGCTATTTGGGATGAAGCCGTAGTTGACCGGGGCGGGAACATCCTCCAACCGGCGGGCAAAGCGTGCTCCGTTCCATTCCCAGCGTACCCGGCTGCCCTTGGGCCACTCGACGACGATCAAAAGCCGCATGCCCCCAGCCTATGACGGATTTCGCGGGCAAGCGTGGCGCCCACGCTATAACATTCGGTGAAGTAAAGAGAGGAGATTACATGAAAGCCATGACAAAAAAGCTCGGGGGCCTCTTACTTGGCCTGTTTCTCGCCCTGCCGCTCGTGCAGTGCAGCTCGGCGCCGGGGCCGGCCCCGGCAAAGGAGGGGGCCGTGTTTCCGATCGGCGTCTACTTCGTCCGCGGGCAAAAGCCCATCGCCGACGAGGGCGACCCCACCGACTTCCGCCGCGACCCCGAGACGGCCCGGCGCGCCTACGCCCGGGAGTTTGGCGACCTGGCGCGCGAGGGGTTCAACGTGGCCGTGATGGCGGTGGACCCGCTGGCCTACGGGGACGACTACGAGGGGGTGCTGGCGGTGCTGCTCGAGGAGGCCAAAGCAAAGGGCATCCGCCTCATCCTGCCCTTGCAGCACGTGCAGGGGCTGTTGGCCGAGCTCCGGGACGGGATCAGCAACGCCGACCTCTACCAGGCCGCCGCCCAGGACTACTTCGAGTACCTGCGCGCTTCATCAGCGGTGCTCGGCTACGTGGTCTTCGACGAGCCCGTGCCCGAGGGCGAGCCCGGCCCCGACGGCCAGATCGTCAAGCCCGACCAGCTTGGCAAGGCCAGGGCCTTCATCGAGGCCGCCCACCCGGGGGCCTACGCGCTTTCCTCCTGGGCCGACGTCAACCACATGGCGGCGCTTGAAGCGGGCATGCATAGCCGGGTGCTCTTCATGGACGTCTACCCGCTTGCCGAGGACAAGGCCGTCGGCGACTTCAGCGACGCCTGGCCCCGCGGCAACCCCGACGACGGCAGCTTTGCCGGCGGCGCCGACCAGCCCACCTACTACGAGTACCTCGACATGGCGCGCCAGGCGGTGCCGGACGTGCCCCAGTGGGTGATCGTGCAGGCGTTCGAGCCCATCCCGCCCGAGCACCCCCACTACTGGCGCATGCCCGAGCCCGCCGAGCTCCGCCACGAGGTGATGGCGGCCCTGGCCCACGGCGCCAAGGGCATCTTCTACTTCCTCTACCAGTCGGAGAGCTGGGTCCACGGGCTGCGCGACGCCGACTACCAGCCCACCCCCCAGCTTGAGGAGGCCATCCGGATCAACGCCAAGGTGCAGAAAATGGGCCCCACCCTGCTCAAGATCCACCGCGACGACGCCCACGCCCCCGAGGTTGACCAGGGCGAGGGCTTTGCCTACACCGACCCCGACGGCGGGCGCTACCTCTTCTTGCTCAACACCGACGTCACCCAGGCCCTGACCCTCCACGCCCGGCTCCCGGCCGACTGGCAATCGGCCCGCTCGGCCGAGGACGTGGCCGGAGACGGGACGCTTTCGATCTCAGCCGGCGTGCTCGCGGCCGAGGTGGCCCCGGGCGACGCGCGGCTCTTTTTGCTCCGGCCCTAGCCGGATTTGCCACGTATTTTTGCCGGCCGACGCGGTTCCGGTAGACTGAACCTATGCTACCCACCCGCCTGGGCGACGCTGAGCGAAAAAGCGCCGAGTTCAACGCCAACAAAAGCGCTTGGGTAGAGAAAATCCGGAGCCTGAAGGAGACCTTGCAGGCGGTGCGGGCCGGGGGCGGCGAGCGTGCCGCCGAGCGCCAGCACAAAAAGGGCCGGCTCACCGCGCGCGAGCGGATCGCGCGGCTTTTAGACCCGGGCGCCCATTTTTATGAGCTCATGACCCTCGCCGGCTACGGGATGTACGCCGAGTGGGGCGGGGCGCCCTCGGGCGGGGTGGTGACGGGGATCGGCCGGGTCGCCGGGCGGGACTGGATGATCATCGCCAACGACGCCACCGTCAAGGCGGGGGCGTTTTTCCCGATCACCGCGAAGAAGGTGATCCGGGCCCAGACGATCGCCATGGAAAACCGCCTGCCGACCATCTACCTGGTGGACTCGGCGGGGGTCTTCCTGCCCCTCCAGGACGAGGTCTTTCCCGACCAGGACGACTTCGGCCGCATCTTCTACCTGAATGCCCGCATGAGCGCGCTTGGTATCCCCCAGATCAGCGCCATTATGGGCAACTGCGTCGCCGGCGGGGCTTATTTGCCGGTGATGACCGACGTCCTGATCATGACCGAGGGCTCGGGGCTCTACCTCGCCGGCCCCGCGCTGGTCAAGGCGGCGATCGGCCAGGAGATCTCCTCCGACGAGCTCGGCGGGGCGCGGGTCCACGCCGAAATCTCGGGCACGGTGGATTTCTACGAGCCCGGCGACGAGGCGGCGCTAAAGCGGGTGCGCCAGGTGGCGGCGCTCTACTCGCCCTCCGAGCGCGCTCCCTGGGCCAGAAACAAGAGCGAGCCCGAGCCCCCCGCCTACGACCCCGAGGACCTCTACGGCCTGGTCAGCCCTTCCGGCGATCGCCCCTACGACGTCCGCGAGGTGATCGCCCGGATCGTGGACGGCTCGCGCTTTCTCGAGTACCGCCCGGGCTGGGGCGAGACCATCGTTACCGGCTACGCCCGCATAGGGGGCTATCCGGTGGCTATCGTCGCCAACCAGCGCCTCATCATCAAGAAAAGAGAAAGAATCGAGGTCGGCGGGGTGATCTACCCTGAGGCCGCCGACAAGGCGGCGCGGTTCATCCTCGAGGCCAACCAGATGTTCATCCCGCTCTTGTTCCTGCAGGACGTCACCGGCTTTATGGTGGGCAAGGACGCCGAGCACGCCGGCATCATCCGCCGGGGGGCGAAGCTGGTGAACGCGGTCAGCAACTCGGTGGTGCCCAAGATCACCGTGATCCTCGGGGGTTCGTTCGGCGCCGGCAACTACGCGATGGCCGGCAAGGCCTACGCCCCCCGCTTCATCTACGCCTGGCCGAGCGCCAAGTACGCGGTGATGGGCGGGGCCCAGGCGGCGAAGACCCTGCTCGACATCCAGGTCCGGGCGCTAAAAGCGCGCGGGCAGGAGCCCACCGACGAGGAGCTCGCCGAGCTCTACGACGAGATCAAGCGCCGCTACGACGAGCAGCTCGACGTGCGCTACGCGGCGGCGAGGCTCTGGGTGGACGAGGTGATCTTCCCCCACGAGACCCGCGACTGGCTGATCCAGAGCTTGGCCGCAGCCGCCAATAACCCCGAGCGCCCCGAGTTCAAGACCGGGGTCTTCCAGGTGTAGGCGATGTTCGAGGGCCTGCCGATCCGCTACGTGGAGTGCCCCCGGGACGCCTGGCAGGGGCTTAGCCGGTTCATCCCCACCGAGGAGAAGGTGGCCTTTATCAAGGACCTCCTTGCGGCCGGCTTTCGCGACCTCGACCTCGTGAGCTTCGTCTCGCCCCGCTGGGTGCCGCAGATGCGGGACGCGGCCCGGGTGCTCGAGGCCCTGCCGCCCCCCGCGGGGCGCACCTACCTCGGCATCATCGCCAACGAGAAGGGGCTCTTCCGCGCCCTGGCGGCCAAGAACCTGACCGCGGTGGGCTACCCCTTCTCGATCTCGGAGACCTTCCAAAAGAAGAACACCCGCCGCAGCATCCGCGAGTCCTGGCCGCTCGTCGAGCAGATGCTAGGGGCCACCTTGGGCCGGCTCGACTTCGTCGTCTACCTCTCGATGGGGTTTGGCAACCCCTACGGTGACCCCTGGGA
>Ga0256832_1002616_pt1 | contig 12279 bp, 17 predicted proteins | sample 134614metaG_FD_190534 | JGI IMG/M metagenome (GOLD analysis project Ga0256832, IMG submission 190534) | Hydrothermal vent microbial communities from Lau Basin, Pacific Ocean - 134-614 | ecosystem: Environmental > Aquatic > Marine > Hydrothermal vents | place: Pacific Ocean: Lau Basin | collected... | reverse complement strand
TGCAATGGACGCCGCTCGATGAGGAGGCGGTGCATGAGGTCGAGGCGTGGATTGACCGCTGCGACCATGTGACCGCCGGGGCCGCCTACCAGGATGCCCCGAGCTGGCTGAGGCCACACCTCTGGGCGGCCATCAGTAATAACACGCTGATGGCTAGCGACGGTAGCGCCGTGAGTCAGATGGTGTTGCTGGGGCTGCACCCTGACCACGCGGAGGAGCTGGCGCAACTCCTAGCGGCGATGCATGACACCATCGAGGAGGTCAAGAAGGGGGGTGATAACGGAAACGGCTCAGATGGTGACGAAGGCGAGCCTATACAGGCGTAGCTACCCTACATGCTAGTTAGGCCGGGACATGCGTCCCGGCCTAACTATTTGAAATACGCGCCGACGATGGCGGTCAGCAATAGTAGCAGCAGCGCTGAGCTAATACCCCAGGTGATTTTGAGCGTCGCCTGCAACGCGCCTAAATCCTTGCCTATCTCGGCCAGGTCGTCGGCAATGCGGTCTAGGCGCTTAAATGCCCGCTCGTAATACTCCATCTTGGCCTCCAATGCCGCGAGGCGCTCCTCTATCTCGCTCACCATGCCACCCCACCTGATAGCGCGAAACGAAAACCGGCGGTAGGGGATAGCGGACGCGCTACCTCTACCGCGAGCCAGAATGTGCCGGTGTCATACACCACGGCGGTGTAGGGCGTGACGGTCCAGGATGGTCCACGCAGGTCCACCCCGGCGTCCACCTCTAGCGGGCCTACGTAGGCGAGCACCTGCTCGGCGTAGGCCCGGATGGAGAACGGGCCGAACTCTACACGCGCCCCAGCTCGGCCACTCGCTAGCGCGTGGCTAGCGAGTGCGAGAGTGAGCGCGCAGGCCCAGAGGACGGTCCGCAACCGCGCGACCATAGACTGCTCCCAGTAGACCGAGGGCCTGGAGCCAATGCCGCACCTCCGGCGGGATGTCCGGTAGGCTGGGGACCGCTAGGCGCACGGCGTCCCAGAACGTCACCAGCGCCGTCACGAGCAGCGACCAGAATGTTTTTGACATGTACCAGGGTTTCCGTTCCATTTTTACCTCCCTACCATTTTCCCGCCTCCGGGAAAATGGTTGTCAAGCCTCATCTATAGAGTATCACGGGGGTCTAGACCCCCGTGAAATGCAGGTGCAGTAGCACTAGCGCTACACCTACGCCTATGAACCAGAGCCAGTAACGCAGCGGGTCACGGTGCCAGGCGCGATTGACCTCCCAACTAAGGGGGGTCCGGGAGGGCCCTAACGCAGCATCCGCAACGCCTAGCGCGGCTAGGACTACCGCTAGCCGCCAGGCGGCGGCCCAACCCAGCATTAGCCAGGTCCAAGCGGTGAGCGCTACGCCTAGCAAGATGGCCGCTAGCGGAGTAGCAAACCAGCGCCTCACCGCCTACCTCCTACCGCGCGGAACACCTGCCAGGCCAGCCGGAGCCGCCCTAGTAGGTTAGGACGGTCTAACAACCGCCAGGTGACGTAGAGCTTGACGCCCGCCGTGTCCGTTTCTGCTAGCGATACGGCTACGGGCTCGACCTCCGCTCCGTTAAGGTATAGGCGGTCTACTAGTAGGCGCGCCGGCCCGTCTAGTAGACCATAGCGGCGAGCGATGTCCAGGATTTTATCCTTGTAGGCAGGGTCGGTTGCCCAGCCAGGTTCCCGCCCAGGCCGCGCCAAGAGCCCGTTGAGGAACCCCTCAGCGTCCCCGCGTATAGCCGCCTCCCGCGCGTCACGGAACCACGGACGGGTGGCTATGATATCCCCGTAGTCACGGATGCACTCCGTCCAGGTCGCATAGGCGCGGAAGGCGGCGGGGACGGTATGCCAGCCCCGCTCAGGGTCAAACTCACGGGTAGGTAACGTGTAAGTAGGCCCGTCCCAAGATTTGCCCGCTTTAACCCCGAAAAGGTTATTCGCCGCTCGCGCTAGCTCACTCTGTCCCCAGGCGCTCTCTAGCGCCGCCTGCGCCGCTACCACGGCGGGCACGATAGGTATGCGGTAATGGTCCCGCGCCTCCGTAGCGGCGTTAAGAACGGCAGTCAGAAAGGCGCGTTTGGTCATTACACCGTACCTATAGCGAGCCAAGCGAACTTAAGGTTCGCATTAGATGACTCTAGGGTGCCAGGGCTGCCGCCCTGGATGTACGCCCAAAAATCGAAGTGGTCTGTAGGCCAAACGGCCACAATCGTCATCGTGCCGTGCCACGGAGTGCTAGAAGATGTAATGCGGTTTAGAAATACTCCCATTACATGGCCGAACTCTACAGGATAGTAAACACGCTTAGAGTTACTACTCCCCGTGTCATAATCTGTACGTCCGTACTGGATTAACACCCCGCCTGAGTATTTAATCCACCGGCCATCTGTGTCATCACCGCCCATTTCTATAACTGGTATGCCGCTAGCGAGTAGCGGTATACCATCAGCGTTAAGCGCTGCAACCCCGCCGGCCTGTCCCTTGCTGGCGGGGTCTTGCTCTACCGCGCCATTGCCGTCTAGCGTGGCTACACCATCTGCCACGCCCTCATAAGCTAGGCGGCTTATCACGTGACCGTTGGCGTCGAGGATTGCCGGGCCATGTGCGGCGTTGCCGGTAGCGCGGTAGCTAGTACCGCTTTTGACCACTACCACCTTAGCGCCGTCAGCGTCCGCGTCGGCTAGCTCGTTCTCTACCCAGGGTCCAAACTCAGGCATTACTACCTCCTAACGGGCGCATAGCGCCGTACAATGCTGCGCCGGTATCGGTGGTTAGGGCTGCGCCGGCGTCGGTTGTTAGCGGTAACGTTTGGTACGCACCGCCGTCAGTTAGCCAGCTCAGGCGGGCGGTAACGCTCACCGGCCCGCGCCATAGTTGCTCTAGGCGCTGCAATGCTAGCACGGGCACGTTTAGCCGGCAGGCGGGTTGACGCACTTGCACGGTGCGCGCTTGCTGCGCCTGGGCGCGCAGGGTGTTAAGCTGCCCGGCCAGGTCCGTAGCTATACTGCCGGTATCAGCATCAGCTAAGCGCACGTCAACGGCTACCACAAGCGGCTCAGCGCGCTTGTCGCCGTAAGCTACCCAGGTGTCGGTATCTGGTGCCCGCGCAACGCCGGCGCGGCGTTTGCCGGCAGCCAGGCCGCGCGCGGCCACCGCCTGCACGGTGGTTATGACCGCGCCGGTGGGGTCTAACAACGCTACCTCTATGCTCATACCCCCACCCTATCACGTAACCGTAGGCGCGGCGGCGGTAGGCAGCAGGTCTAGCCGTAGTACGCCCTTGCCCTTATCCCACTCCAGCAACTCCACGGCCCAGGCTTGCCAGCCGGCTAACGGCCAGGTTAGCGTGCTGCCGTCGTCGGCGGTGTACGTTAGGTTGCACGTGTCGGAGGCTACGGCTAGGATGTTGCGCACGCTACTCAATGCAGCGCACGGGGTATCCTCGTCTACCAGCACGCGCAGGGTAAGGGGTGCTGGGTTGCGGCGTAAGTCGCCTACCGGGTATACGCCGCCGGCAGCGGCGTAGCCCCGGGCTGCGTACTCCTCGGCCCAGTCGGGTATACGCTGCACGGGTAGCGGCACGGTAGTGCTGCCGTCTGTTAGCTGCCACGCGCCCATTACTCAACCCTCCTGCCCTGGCTAACTATGTGCTGCACGGCGGCGTCGTAAGTGTCCCGGTCACGGCTAGCGATTAGCTGGGCCGCCTCGCCGGCCTCAACGCTGCCGAACGTCACCCGGCTCCACGCTCCATCCTGCACGGTGTACCTGTTTTCTATACCCGTTACCGGTAGCACGCGGTCGGCCCCGTCAAGGTTGCGCACGGTTACGGTCCATAGCCCGCCGGTTTGCAGTTGCCGGCGCACCAGCGCACCGGGGTACTGCGCGGGCAACTGCACGAGCGCCTTAGCGTAACGCTCTAGCTTATCCGGGTCGTACCGGTACGGCTCAGCATTGTACAGGCGCACCTCTGTACCTGCCGGTACATCATGGAACTCTAGCCAGATGAGGGTACGGGCGCTGCTTGCCTGGCCACCCGGTACGGGTTTCCAGGGGTTAGCCACCCACACGGTCTGTATCTCGTTGCCGCTTGCCGGCAGGTCCACCCTAACAGCTACCCCGGCGGCATCAGCGTCGTTATTCCAGTAGACGTTGTGTACTAGTTGCACGGTTAGCGGTATATCAGGTGCATAGTACCGGATGCGTGTCCAGTAAGCCGGAGCCTCGGCGGGGTCATAGTATGCATAGACGGTTACATAGGTGTCCCTATCAGAGCTGCCGTTGTACGTAGCGTAGGTGTCATCATCCCCGTCAACGACCTTATCCAAATCGGTCCATTCAGTTTCTAACGGCACTTGCACGTTATCGGCCTGCCGCATCAGCAGATCGAGCTGGTTAGGCGGGGATACCACCCGGGTGGCGTGGTAGGCATACCCGGGTTCGGAGTACGTGTAGAGCGCCGGGGTGAGCGCATCAGGGTCAGGCTGGCCGGTAACACGGGCGGCATCAGGTACGGGCTTGTTAAGCAGGTACAGCTCTACGGTGTCGTAGGTATCGGTGCTATCCTCGGCCCGCCATTCTAACCCGGGGTCGTCGGCCTCGACCTCTAGCGTATTACCCGTAGGGTCCGCAAACGTTACCGCGCCGGTGGGGTCTACCCACCAGCGCCGGGTGTGCAAGCAGGCGCGGGCTAGGTCGTCAAACACCTTGCCCGCCGGCAACCCCTCGTAGTTGCGGATGCTTAGCGTGCTGCCGTCGGCCTGCACCGTGCCCAGTGATAGCCAGGGGTTGGCTAGCTGCCCGGCTATGCCGCTAAACCAATCCGCCGGGTCGCCACTAGTTAGACCGTCAACGTGCCGGGCTACGTCCTGCTGCACTAGCAGCGCCGCGCCTACGGCTACGTACTCGCGCACCTGCCGGTCGCTGGGGCTCCAGGTTTGCACCAGCACGCCGTAGAACTGCCGCGTGCCGTCAATGTCTAGGGTTACTAGCGCCCGGGGTGGCAACGCCGTGAGCGCCGGCACCGCTTGAAACCGCAACTGCTTCGGCGCACCGGTCGGCTCTAGCTGCCACGTGAAGCCGCTTACTATACCGCCCGGGGCGGTATCGCTATACGTATTGTCGGGGCTAGTGCTGCCCGGGTTGTAGACCTGTAGTGTCCAGCTCATAGCAACCTCAGTTCTGCGCCTAACACGCTATGTACCTCGACCTGCACCGGCGTGGTCGCAAACCGCTCCACGGCCTCGCCGAACCTAGTAACGTAGCTGCCGAACTCATCCACCCAGCGCGGCGCGGCTAGGATAGGCCCGGTTTGGACGGTGTACCCTAGCATGTTAGACCCGCTAGCGGGCGCGGGCGCAGTACCGCTAGCAGGTGGTTTGTTGCCGCCCACGCCGTAGCTGCCTAGGGCATCGCGGAACATGGCCGCGTACTTAGCTATAGTGTCCTCAACCGCCGGCAAACGCGCAGCTATCTCTCGGGCGTACTTATCGGCAGCGGCGTAATCGCCGTTGCCTAGAGCCGTGCTCAGCTTATCCAGCAGTTCACCGAGCAGCCCCTCGAATATCGCACCTTGTATCAGCGCGTCGGCAATGCCGGCTATTATGGCGTCACGTATACCCTCGCGCAGTTTTTGCTTCCAGTCCTTCTCGCCGCGCAGCGCCGCTACTATGCCACCGCGTAGCGCGCCCGCTACGGCGCTGTCTAGCGTCTGCGCAACGTGTTTAGCTGCCTCGTTAACCTTAACCTCATACTCCTTCCAGGTCACAAAGAGGAACTGCCGTGTGTGCTCGACTACCTTAGCAAACGCATTAGCACTAACAAGGGCAAACCCTTCACCTAGCTTGTTAAGTTCCTTCTCAGCCTGCAAGCGCATGTAGCGCCAGTAGACGGGGTTCGCCTGCATAAACCATTCATCAATCTTTTTAACGGCGCTAATAAACAGTTTGCCGAGCGCTACTATTAGCCGGCCCAGGCCGGGCACGGCGGCGTCTACTATCCCGCCGACGCCGTTTAGGACGGCGTCTTGCAACGACTGCATCACGTCCCGTATACTGCCGCCCTCTATGCCCTGCCGTAACCCGTTAGCTAGCGCGGTAGCTAGGTCGTAACCGGCCTTGCGCATAGCGTCCCGCATACGCTTCCAGCGCTGCATGAACGCCTCGGTCCCTACGGTAGCGTCGTTTAGCCAGCGGACTAGCGGCACGCCCACGATGCGCTCGAGTTCCTGGCGTTCGTTTTGCAACGCGGGAACGAGGCGGGTTTTTATGGTGAACCCCAGGTTGCCCGACTGGATACCGGCGAGGCGCATGGAGAGCGCAAAATCGCGGTACATGCGAGCAGTCCTATCGGCCTGCTCGCGTGCCCTGGCCTGGGCATACGCGCTCTCGTCCAACTCGGCGGCGTAGCCCTGGACGTACTGAGCCAGGTCGCGGAGCCAACGGGCCTGCTCCTGTTCGTGTTGCCGGTACTCGCGGTCGCTAATGCTCAGGTTGCCATAGGCCCGGCCTGCCGCTAGCAGCGTGTCCGCTAGGGTTCGCAGCATCCGCGCATGGCGGCGCGTTTCCTCACGGTTGCGCGCGGCGGCGTATGTGGCCTCGTCCAGCTCGGCGGCGTAGCCCTGGACGGCCTTAGCGAGGCCCGTCCAGTTGGCCAGGATGTTGCGCGGTGTACCGCCCACCTCGCGCGGGTTAGGCTCACTAGGTGGCCTGATAGGGTAGGGCGGAGTACCTGCCGGGGCCTGGCCGGGTCGCTCGCGCCCGTAGTAGCCGGCGGTGTTAGGTAGGCGCTGGAGGCGGGTGAGGATTTTGTCGAGGTTGGCGGCTAGCTCCCCGCTCCAGGTCACAGCCTGCTGGCCGCTGTCGTTGAGGCCATTTAGGGCCTCGCGCGCGGCGTTCGTAGCGCCTGGGAATGCGTTTTTAAGCTGCGCGCCCAGGTCGCCGAGGGCGTCCTGGATGTCGTTGATGGCGAGGGATATATCCTCAGCAGCTCTACCATGTACCGCCGTAGCGAGGTCGCCGAACCCCTCCGCCATCAGGTCGGTAATCTCGCGCGTGCGGCCCGCTACGTCGCCTAGCTCAGTCTTGATACGGCTCCCGGCATCTCGGAACACGTCAGCCGCCCGGCTCCAGTAGCGCCTCCATGTAGCTAGTGGGTTGGCGGCGCTAGCCAGGTCGCCAGCGGTTTTGAAATCGCCTCGCACGAACGCGCCTAGGGCGCGGGCTAGGTTAGCAACGGCATCCCCCGCTGCTCGGAACGGAGCTATCAGGGCGTACCCTAGGCCCTTGAGGAGGCGCGGGAACTGGCGCAGGGTTGCCCAGAGGACGTCGAACTGGAGTAGCAGCCCCTTAGCGGCGGCCACGCCTACGCGCCAGAGCCCGCGTAGCCCTGTAGCCAGGATTTTGACGACGCTAACCACGTCGCCTACCGTGACGCCCAGCTTATGCATGACCAGCGCTACGCCCATGCCTAGGGCCATCCAGGGCGATAACTCGCCGAGCATGACGGCGATGGCGCGGGCGAACGAGATGGAGAACGTTACGATGGCCGGGGTGAGCGCCCCGGCTATCGCGCCTGCTAGCAGCATGATGGCGCGGCGGTGCTGCGTCAGTAGCCGGTCTATGCCGCCGTTAGCTAGCATGTCACGTAGGCGGCCTAGCCAGGCGATTAGGTTGTGTAGGCCGGCGGGAACGTGGAACGTTTTCTCTACCCACTCGCCGATGACCGCGAACACCTCCTCTAGGTTGTCGCGGACGTTGGACCAGAGGATGACTATGTTGTCGGCGTTGCGCTCCATCGCCCCGCCGAACCGGTCGTTGAGGCCCTGGGCGAGGGCGGCTATAGCGGTGTCGGCGCTCACCGCACCCCGCTCGACCATCTCCATCGCCGTGGGTATGTCCACGCCTAGTTTTTGGGCGAGCGCGTCCCAGGCCGGTATCCCCGCCTCGGCTAGTTGCAGCATCTCCTCGGAGGCCAACTTGCCCTTGGATTTTATTTGCGCGAGCGCGTTGACGACGCGCTCCAGGGTTTCCTCACCCCCGCCAACGGCAGCCACGGCGTCGCCTAGGGTGCGGATTAGTGGGATGGTCTGGCGGGTGGAGTAGCCTACCGCTAGGAGGCGCTGGCTCAGTTTTGCGACGCCCTCGAACGAGAACGAGGTCTGGGCGGCGAGGCGGCGCAGGGCCTCGAAGAAGCGGTCGGCCTGGTCAGCGTCGCCGACCAGGGTGCGGAACGCATTGCGCAGGACGTGGAACCGGTCGGCCACCAGCACGGCGTGGACGCCCAGGCCAGCAGCTACTACCCCCAAACCGCTGAGCGCCTGCGCCAGTCGGATAGACGTTGGCGCAGCGGCATCTATGGACGCGGAGAGGGCGTGCAGGCCCCGCCCCGCCCGCCGACCGCGCCCCTCAACTGCGTCCAGCTCATGCCCCAGCTCACGTAGCGCCTGGCTCGCCAGGTCGCGGAGTTTTACGACGATTTCCAGCTCTTCGCGCGTTATCGCCACGGGTTCCCCCTAGCCTCCATGCGCGCCTTCTGCTCGGCCTTCTGCCGCTCAACCGCCTCCCACGCCGTACCCTCCTGATGGACCGCGAGGACGAACGCGAACTCACCCAGCGGCAGCCTCAGTAGGCTCGCCGGGTCCGTCCCGTAGTCCTTCGCTATCACGTGCAGCGCCCGCATCCAGGCCCGGAAAGTTGTCGCGCGTCTGCGCTACCTCCTCCGGGCGTATCTCGCCGCTAATCTCGTGCAGCCTGCGCTCTAGCGCGCGCAGCGTGTCCTCGCCGTAGGCGTCTATGATGGCGCGCCGGAACGCGGTCACGGGCACGCCCCCCCCCTCGGCGTCGTCGAAACGCAGCCGTAGCGGTTTGACCTCGCCGGCCTCTTCCACGGCGGTTATACCGTAGACCAGGTACGCCGCGTTCAGTTTTGCGTTCAGCTCCGCGAGCTGTAGCACGTCCAGCCCCGCTTTGCGGAGCGCCTCCGCCGCCACCTGCTCGGCGTCGGGGCGTTTAGGGTCCAGCTCGTCGCGCATGGTCAGAAACGCCTCGATGGTCTGAGGACGCACGCCCAGGCGCGGTATGACGCTGTAGGCCGGGACCGGGCGCAGGTGTAGCAGCACGCCCGGCTCCAGCTCGTAGGTGTAGAGGGTACGGGTAGTTTGTTCCAACCGTTCGAGAAATGCCACGCTCTAGCCTCCTCTAGTAGCTCGCGGTGTCGTTGACTAGCTCGACCTCGACGTATTTGCCATCGACGGTGCTGTACTCCGCCTGCAACGTAGCGGTGGCGGTCAGACGTCCGGCACCGCTCAGGGGGTCGCCGTGCTCTGCTACCACGGCCCGGTACATGGTCACGGTCAGTTTGTCGGTGCCCGAGGTCCAGATGAACTCGTACTTGTCGCCATTGTCGTTTACGAAGTCGTTGTAGATGGCGGCGTCATCGAACTCGAGCGTGAGCTGCGCGGTTGCCGATACCTGGCCGTTCTGCTCTACCGCCAGGAGGTCCGCGCTACCCAGGCCGGTCACGGCGGCCAGGTTATTGTTGAGTTCGATGGTCAGCTCCTCGACCCTGAGCCCCAGGTCAGAGCCGCCCTTTTTGACCGCCAGGTCACGGAAGGCGAAAATCGTGCTCGACGGGAACGTAGGCGTGGCCTCGGACTGTGAGTCGTCCCAGCCCTTGAATAACATCTGAAGGTCGGCCTTGAGGTAATCGTCGTTGCGCTGCGCGAGGCTCAGCCGCGACACCTGGCCGCCTACGTAGCGGCGCGTTTTTGCGCCCTTGGTGACCTGCACCGAGTACGGCGGGCGCACGTGGTCGCCGGCCACCGGCTCCGCGAACGCATAAGTATGCGTGTAGGGGCCGGTGCCGCTGTCGGTAGGCGCTCCCAGCGCCGCTTTGAGGATGTGCCCGAACTCCTCGGTGTAGACGGGGAACCCGCGCAGGCCCCCCTCGGCGGTCATGCGGCCAGCCTGCGACGGCAGCGGGAACACCATGCCGTGCGGATCCTCCAGCATCAGGCGGCTGATGGTCAGCCCGATTTCTTCCGTGCCGGGGAACCAGACGGTCGGCGCTACGCCGGTCCCCCAGGTGCTCTCGGCTCCCAGGCCGATGTGTCCTAGTACTCCGGGTTTGCTCATTCGCTACCACTCTCCTCTGCCTCTAGTTTATCGCGGCTCCGCCGTTTTTTGGCGGGCCGCTCCTCTACATCCACCTCTACGTCCACGGCTATCCAGGCCCCGGTCGCTATCAGGCGCTCGGCCTCGGCCTGGGGGTAGTCGCGCACCTCCCCGGCCTTGACGCCGGGGGTGAACGGTAGTCCCTCACGCGGCTGGTATCTAACCCTCATGGTATGCGGTCACCTCCAATACTCCCGCCCAGAGCTGGGCGTCCTCACGGGTAATGAGCCCGAACGATGCGCCGTCCACGTGCGTGTAGTACACGCGGCCCCCTAGGGTGTAGTCGGCGCGGATGGCCTGCCGGAACTCCCACATCCACTCGCGGAGCACCTCCTTATCGCGCTCGTTGCCGGTGAGCGGCGTGTAGAGCGTCACGGCGTAGGTTAGCTGTTCGTCATCGAGGCCGCCGCCGGCGGGCAGCGGCTCGAAACGCCAGGCCATATCGCCAATCTCCACCCACGGGGTATCAGCAATAGGCCCGCCCTCACCGGTGCGCCCGCCGCGCGGTTTGAGTTGCGTGCCGTCAGCTAGTGTCGCCTCGACGCCTAGCGCTAGGTCTAGCAGGTAGACGGCGATGTTCTGAGCGAGCGTCATTTGCGGAACCTCCAGGCCAGCATGACCGGGTTCATGATTTGGCGCAGGTAGTGCTGGGGCAGGTCTAGACGACCCGACTCATCGAGCGGCAGGAAAGGTCGCCGGGGGATGTGTTTTGTGCCGAACTGGTGGTAGGGCGCATACTCGACGTTGGTGCCGAAATGCAGGGTATCACCCTCGACCCGCCAGGTGAACGACTGCCAGAGGCGGCCAGTATCCCGCAGGATTTTGCTCGACCGTTTGCGCTCGATGGTAGCCGGTTTGAGCGGTTTCCACGGGCGGCCCCACGGGTCTTTTTCCATCATGAACGTGCGGAGCGTCTGCCGGTGCAGGCGGATGCCTATGATGGTCAGCAGTTGCTCGACATCCACGTGCTCGACGCGCTCTATCTGGCGGCGTAGCGGCTCTAGGCCATGCAGCACCACGTCCACGTAGGGGTTAGCCCCGCGCTTACTCACAGCCCCGGCCTCCGGTAGGGTTGTAGCAGCAGGCGGGCATCAGGGCTAATCCACGAGGCGTTGTATGTCTGCCAGCTACCGCCGTAGATGGGCTGTTTGTAGGCAGCAGCGGCGGCGGCTAGGACTGCCTGGCGGATAGGCTCGGGCACGTTGCTATCATCCCAGCCCGCCCACCAGGTGGCCTCGACGACCTCACCGGGGAACCCGTCGCGCCTGGAGAGTATCCAGTAGGAGGGCGTCACGTCATCGAGCACCCGGCCGTCGAGCGTGACCTGCACCAGCTCGGATAGCGGGCCATCCTCTAGCTCCACCAGCGGCTTAACGCGGTCCGGCGGCATGTACCACCGCTGGCTACGCTGGCGGCGGGTCAACGTAGGCGCGCCTATCCAGGCCGCCACTACGCTCTCCCCGGCGGTGATGGCGCTAGTTAGGCTAGCCTCGCTAGCCCCGCCCTCGTGCAGGTAGTCCCGCAGTTGCTCGATGGTCACAACGGCCATGCTCTACCCCCTCCTCTCCAGCTCGCCTGGGCCTGGGACCGTAGTCCGGCGCTCGCGCTCGCGCGTCACCGGCTCCCAGACGCCCGGCATGGCGTTTATCAGGCGCGGGGGCAGGTCCACCTCCTGCCCCCGCATGACCTTAACCGGTCTACCGGATGGACCCCGGTATGTTACGGTCCTAGACGCACGGACCCTCATTACAGGTCAGGCACCTTGTCGCCCAGCACGGCGGCGTCCACGTTGGCGAGCTGGTAGTCCACGCGAGCGGTCAGGGTGTACTCGACGGCCCGCTTACGGGGTTTCCACTCGGCGTCCACGCTGAGCTGCCGCTGCACGCCGAACACCAGGTTAGCGGCGGGGGCGAGCAGGAGCCGGCGGTCGAGATTGCCCTGCTTGCGCAGGTAGGGGTCGGGGATGAGCGGGTAGCCGAAATACTCCAAAACGCGCATCCCGTTGATGAGCACGCGGTCGCCCAGCGGGGTAGGCCGGTCACCCAGCTCGTTGGCGTAGGCGCGCGCGAACTCGGGCGGGACGAAGAACATGAGCGGCAACCCCAGGAACTT
>Ga0256832_1002615_pt1 | contig 12282 bp, 11 predicted proteins | sample 134614metaG_FD_190534 | JGI IMG/M metagenome (GOLD analysis project Ga0256832, IMG submission 190534) | Hydrothermal vent microbial communities from Lau Basin, Pacific Ocean - 134-614 | ecosystem: Environmental > Aquatic > Marine > Hydrothermal vents | place: Pacific Ocean: Lau Basin | collected... | reverse complement strand
GGCTATAGCCGCCTACCGCTTTATAGAAATTGATGGTCTCATCGGGAACGCTGGTCCAGATTTCATTCCATAGCCAGTCGCCCATCGCAGGTTCTCGGTCTTCAGGATCACCATTTTTGGCATGCAAGAGCACCAGGTGAGCGCCTTGGGGATCACTGATAAGGGCGCCTCGCCCCCGGTCAGGCATGTCCACAGGGCCGTTGACGACCTTGCCCTGGCGCGCCAATGCGGCCTTGATGGCTGCATCCACGTTTGCCACGGACATGCTGGCCAGCCAGGAGGAAGGGGGAAGCTGCTCACTCTTGCCGGGCGCCACCCGGGCGATACCACCGATCTTGCGCCCGTTGTTGTAGATTTCGGTGTAATCGCCTTTCGGTGAAAAGGTCCAGCCAAGGAGCTTCCCATAGAATTCTTTTGAAGCAGCCACGTCCGGAGTCAACAGGTCGTGCCAGACGAATTTACCCGGATGATAATTGCGGGTAGGCGTTTTCGTAATGGGTGTGAGAACCTGTGCGGTAGTATTCTTGCCTGATGCCGGGAATCCGGCGCAGCCATGCAGCACCAAGCCTGCGGAAAGCATGAGGCCGGCTGACAGCAAAGCTCTGAAACTGGAAAAACTGATGATCATCAGTGGATACCATCCCTGCGGCGTGAATCGGTTGAGTCGGTCGCCATCATACAAAACATGCCTTCGGGGCGCAAAAACGATCATGTCCCAAAGACGCTTGTTTTCATCCACGAAAGCTCATTTCCAGTTGGGGCAATACATAAGGAAGAAAGGTGGTTGGGAGAATGCCCGAGCTTTCCTGTCGCAATCCTGGAAAACGCAGTGTAGCGTTTACACCATGCCTTGTGATATTTCCGTGACATCTCCGGTCTATGCTGAAGTAGATGGAAATACCACGGCTGTTCCCCATGAACAACATTCTGGTTATCGAAGACGACAAGGATATTGCTTTCCTGGTGGCCATGCACCTTCGGGATCACGGCGCGGAGGTGGAGATCTGCCATGATGGCAGGGAAGGTGCCCGCAAGGCCTGCAGCAATGCCTATGACCTGGTCATTCTGGATCTCATGCTGCCGGGACTGGATGGTCTGGAGATCTGCCGCAGGGTGCGTGCCCTGGAACACTATGTTCCCATTCTCATGCTCACGGCAAGGAGCACGGAGATGGATCGGGTGCTGGGGCTGGAAATCGGAGCGGATGATTACCTGAGCAAGCCTTTCAGCGTGCGGGAGCTGGTGGCCCGTACCCATGCCATCTGCCGCCGCATGGCGGCCATGAATCAGGCATCTTCCGTGGCGGCGGAAACGCTGCATTGTGGTGCCCTCAGCATCGATGCCGCCGGGCGCAGCGCCAGTCTTTCAGGCAAGCCCCTGGAGCTGACGGCACGCGAGTTCGATCTCTTGTGGCATTTTGCCCGTCATCCGGGGCAGGTATTCACCCGCTGCCAGTTGCTGGATGCGGTCTGGGGATACAGCCACGAGGGCTACGAACACACGGTCAACTCGCACATCAACAGGCTGCGGGCCAAGATCGAGCAGGATTCTTCCAACCCGCGGTTCATTCTTACGGTGTGGGGGGTGGGATACAAGTTTGCCAGCGCAGGGGAGGCGCCGACATGATTGGCCGCAGCGCGCTGTACCGGAGGATGGCGAGCCTGCTGTTTGTGCTCATCCTGCTCCTGGGGGGAAGCTTCTTCTGGCTCCTGAACCATACTTCCAGCTCCTACCAGCAGGAGGTGATGCAAAAACTCAATCTCGATCTGGCGAAGAACCTGGTAGCGAGCGACAGCCTGCTTGCCAATGGCAAGGTCAATCAACAGGCGCTGGAGCACCTGTTCCACTTGCTCATGGTGATCAACCCCTCCATAGAGGTGTATCTGCTGGACAGGGATGGGCGCATCCTCGCCTATTCGGCGCCCGCGGGCAAGGTCAAGCGCAGGCAGGTGGACATGGAACCGCTGAAACGCTTCATGGCAGGCCGGCCGGAGCAAGTCATTCTCGGGGACGACCCAAGATCATTGGAAAAGCAAAAGGTGTTTTCCGCGGCTCCCATTCGTCGTGATGGCGTATTGCAGGGCTATCTGTACGTTATTTTGGGTGGTGAAGCCTACGCCGGCATCGCCTCCGGTCTCAGCAACAGCTACACCTTGCGCGCCGCCATGTGGCTGTTGTTGACGGCTCTTGTTGCCGGCTTGGCCGCAGGCTTGCTTGGCTTTGGACACATTACCCGCCGGGTGGTCCGGCTTTCGGAAATGATGCAGTCCTTCTCTTCTTCCAAAGATGGGGAAAAGGTGCCTCGCTATCTCGTCAAGGCCGGAGGGAGGCAGGATGAGATCGACATCCTTGGCATCTGTTTCAATGATATGGCGGAACGAATAGAACAACAGCTGACAGAGCTGGTGAGCAAGGATGCCCAGCGCAGGGAAATGATAGCCAATATTTCCCACGACCTGCGTACCCCTCTGACATCACTGCATGGCTACCTGGAAACCCTGATACTGAAGAATGGCACTCTCGATGCCGAGCAGCGCCAGAAATATCTTTCCATTGCCGCAAAGCAGAGCAGTCAGCTGATACGCCTGGTCTCGGAGCTGTTCGAACTGGCCAAGCTTGATTCCTGCCAGGCGCGCCTGAACAAGGAGGCTTTTTCCCTGGCGGAGTTGGCCCAGGACGTGATCAACAAGTTCAGGCTGAAAGCGGAAGAACGCCAGATACGCCTGGTAATGGATTGCCCCAAGTCTCTTCCGCCTGCCTGGGGTGATATCGGGCTGATTCAGCGTGTACTGGACAATCTCATTGAGAATGCCCTGGAACACACGCCCCATGGCGGGCGGATTCACCTTTCAATCGCGGCCGGGACCAAGCATGTATCCGTGGAAATTTCGGATACGGGGGAGGGCATTCCCGAGGAAGAACTGCCACATGTTTTTGAGCGTTTCTATCGCCTGGACAAGAGCCGGGGCAAGGGAGCCAGGCATGCCGGTCTGGGGCTGGCCATTGCCAAGCGCATCCTGGAGTTGCACCGGGGCCGCATATGGGCGGTCAGCCGGCCAGAGAAAGGGGCCACCTTCGGTTTCGAAATGGGCACCGGGCAATTTGTTACAGAATCGTGATTTCCGTGTGAAGGCCTGGTGACATTCATGATTCATCCTTTGAACGTGGTGATATTGCCATGTACAAAGTTCCACGAAGGAGTGAATCATGAACAACAGACTGACCAGGGCCTTGGCCCTAGCAATTCCCCTGGCCGCATCGGCTTCTGTCCTGCAGGCGGAAGAATACCGGGTGACCATCACCAACCTTACCCAGGCCCAATATTTCACCCCCATACTGGTGGCGTCACATGAGCGTGGGCATCCGGTATTCCTGCCGGGCCAGCCCGCATCCGGGGAACTGGAAGCCGTGGCGGAAGGTGGGGACACCGGCCCCCTTGCAGCCAGCCTCGACGCCTCCGACGATGTCTACGACATTTCGGTCTCCGAGGGTTTGCTGGCTCCCGGTGAAAGCGTTACGGTGGAAGTGGAGGGCAAGAAGGATTACCGCTATATCTCCCTGGTATCCATGCTCATCCCAACCAATGATGCCTTCATCGGCCTGAGTGGCGTGAAGGTTCCCCGCCGCAAGAACAGCGCCGCCATGATTCCGGTTCCGGCCTACGATGCGGGTACTGAGTTGAATGACGAATCCTGCGCAAGCATACCTGGCCCCGTATGTGGCGGTGCCGGCATGTCCGCGGAAGGGGGGGAAGGATTCATTCACGTTCATCCCGGCATTCATGGCACAGGTGATCTTTCCGCCGCAACTTACGACTGGCGCAATCCCGCGGCCCTGGTAACCATAGAACGCATGAAGTAAGCAGTGACAGCAGGCCACCTGTTTTTCGGGTGGCCTGCTGCAACCGTGTTTATTTCACTGTCACTGTGATCTTGGGTGAGAACAGCGGCGGGTCCGTGGGCTCGTGGGTTTCGTCACCAAGCAGCAACTGCAGGGTGTGTTTGCCGGGCGGGAGTTTCAGTTCCGCCCGGGTTTCTCCCTGGTCGAAGTGCAGGCAGTTGTTGTTGTGAGGAATGGGTTCGTCCAGGGCAGGATTTCCGGGATGATCCACGAGCAGGTGATGATGCCCTGCGGTATGTCGCCGCTTGTCCTTGGTTCCCGCGGGTACGATACCGTAGCCCTCGATACCGAATTCCACGGTAAAGGGACTGGTAATGGTGTCACCATCTTTGAGGTTCTTGAAGTACACCCGGGCATCTTCCCCGGGGCTGTGTGCCTGTGTGGTGCCCACAACTGAGAACAGCAGGGCAATGGCAAGGATTCTTGATTTTTTCATGGGTTCTCACTCTACTTTGCTTATACAAAAAAGGGCTCCGAAGAGCCCAAGGCGTTACCAGAAGGAAATCATTTCTTTTTTTGCAGTTCGACCAGTTCCTTGAGCAGTGCCTCGATGTTTGCCAGGCGTTGCTCCATGGTCGCCATGTGTTTCTGCATCATGGCTTGTTTCTGTTTCATCATTTCCTGGCTCATCATGCCGCCCATGTTGCCTTGCATCATGGGCATATTGCCCTGGTTCATTGGCATGTTGCCTTTGGTGTCATGGTTCATTTCCGCCATGGCGGGAAAGGAAATGGCAGCGGCCAGTACGCCTATGCCAATCAGTTGTTGCTTATTCATGTTTTGGTATTCCTGTTGGTGATGGGATGACTGCCGGCTCAGGATGAGCCGACAGAGTGCTGTCATTTGATGCCGTAGCCTTCGGGGTCCTGCTCATGCAGCGCTTCCTTTCCGGTAGGCATTTCAGGCTTGGCATTGGGATCAGGGGTCACGTCTTCCGGATTCTCCATATGGCTGGCATAGAGATCACCTTCACCTTTCTGTCCTACCTTGCCAGAAGGCGCGGGTTTGCTGTGATCGGTGAGTGCCGAGCCGTACATGTCTTCATTGCCGCCGAAGTGCTCGTCATGCGCCCAAGCAGTGCTGGCTGTGCTAATGATGGCAATGGCTGCGAAAGTGATGATTTTTTTCATGATGTATCTCCTGTTAGGGTTTCAGTAATGTTGCCGTTCTCGTGTTGAGCGACTGTCAAGTATCTTGCAGATACCGTGCCAACTAGAGGAGATTAATGAAAAAACCAGGTAAAACAGCGATTTGATGTGGCGGTCAGAGAATCAGGAAACGGGTATTGCAACAGCCTGTAATGGCAGTTCGTTCAAATTGTCTATGAATCGTCGAAACCGTATTTCTTTATGCGTCGTTCCAGGGCGGGGCGGGATATACCCAGAATCTCGCAGGTCTTTCCCTTGTGCCAGCGGGTATGCTCCAGGATATTGCGTACATGCCTTTTCTCCAACTCGTCCAGGCTGATGAGCTCCGTTTCCTGTTCTGCCTGGCCGTCCTTTCCAGGTGCGGGGGAGGGAGAAGCATTGTCCAGGCCCAGAAGATCCGGGGTGATGGTGTCGTCACGGCACAGGACCGCCGCCCGGGTAAGAATGTTTTCCAGTTCCCGGACGTTGCCAGGCCAGTTGTAAGACTGCATGAGGGCCCATGCGCTTTCAGAAATGTTCTTGACGCGCGTATGTAGGCGCTGGTTGATTTTTTGCAGCAAGTGTTCGGTGAGCAGGGGCAGATCCTCCATGCGTTCGCGCAGTGGTGGAAGGATGATGTTGACCACGTTCAGCCGGTAGTACAGATCCTCCCGGAATTTGCCGTCCTTCACCATGGCTTCCAGGTTTCTGTTGGTCGCGGCAATGATGCGTGCCGAGGTATGCAGGGTCTCCGTTCCGCCGACTCTTTCATAGGTGCCTTCCTGAAGCACGCGCAGCAGTTTGGCCTGCAGGTTCAGGGGCAGTTCACCCAGTTCGTCCAGAAACAGGGTACCTTCTGCGGCAAGTTCAAACTTGCCGGGCTTGCGCCGGTCGGCCCCGGTGAAGCTGCCTTTCTCATGGCCAAAAAGTTCACTTTCAAGAAGATTTTCCACGATGGCGGAACAGTTGACGGCCAGGAACAAGCCTTTGCGTTCCGAATGATGATGTATGGCCCGGGCCACAACCTCCTTGCCCGTGCCGCTTTCACCGGTAATAAGCACACTGGCCTGGCTGCCTGCAACGCTGCCTATGGTCTTCAACAGACGAGTGATTCCCGGACTCTTGCCGACGATCTGGTTCATGTCCACTTTTTCGTCCACGGACATGTGGATGGCCTTCACCTTCCGTGACAGGCGATGGCTGCGCAGAGCGTTGTTCAGCGTGGTATCCAACTCCAGTTCATCCATGGGCTTGCGCACGAAATCATAGGCGCCGGCCTTCATGGCTTCGATCACCAGGGCATTGTCGGAAACACCGGTTACCATGATTACCGGCGGTGCTTCCGGTTCCGACTTGATTTCCTTCAGCAGATCCAGGCCGTAACCGTCGGGAAGTTGCTGGTCCAGAAGGATGATGTCCGGCGTGGACCGGGCAAGAAGATTGCGGGCCTGGTCGAGACTCAGGGCAGCCTTTGCTGAGTGTCCGATATCCTCCAGGTGCATGGTCAGCAACTGAGAGAAAACCTCGTCGTCTTCCACTACCAGTATGTTTGCCATGGGGATGGGTGCTCCGGTGAAGTGTTATAGTCGATACCGTTGTCTTCCTGTATCGAGTTTACTCAGTTGACCTGGAAAAGTCTTATTCGACAGCAGAAACCCCTTACGGTTTCCCTGATCAGCTTTCTGCTCATGCTGGTGATTGTGGTCATCATCGGCCTCGTGGGTGGTCGGCATATCATTGATTATCTTCAGGAACGCCTGGTGGAACACGGTATCGATCATAACGAGGAAGTGATCCGGGGTATACGACCCCTGCTGGAGCGCAGCCTGCAGGATGGCGCCAAACCGGATGCCGTGGTTGCCGATTTCCAGCGCTTCATTGTTCATGCTGAGCCCTTTGGGGTGCGGCTCTTTCTTGTTGATCTTTCCCGGGGCATGGTCATCGCCGACAGCCAGGAGACTCATGGGCTTCCATATCCTGTAAAGGCGCTGGTGGAAACGCCTGTGCGCCATTTCGATGGCAGCCTCATTTCTGATGTCAGAAAATGGGATGGTACCGCATGGAGAAAGACAGCTGCCGGTGCCATCGAGCTTCTAACCCTGCACCCCCTGAACATGTCCGCTTCCCCCCGCTGGGCCCTGGGGGTGAGCAGCGATCTTTCCGAGTTGCTGGTTTTCATGGATGAGCTGCATCTGCATCTGGATATGGTGTTGCTGCTCACCTATGGGCTTATCGGTCTCCTCGGTTTTCTCACCCTACGCTGGGTGGGACGGCGCTATGAGTCTGGATTGGAGCAGCAAGTGGCGGCTCGTACCCGGGAACTTGAAGCTGCCCATGAACGTCTGCTCGAACAGGCACGCTTGGCCACCCTGGGGCAGACAGCGTCCATTCTCGCCCATGAAATGCGCAATCCTCTGGCGTCCATCAAGCTGGCCCTGTCTGGGGTGAGCCGCAGTGACAGTTTGTCGGAACGGGAGAAACAGCGCCTGGGTTTGGTGCTGGGTGAGGTGGATCGCCTGGAACAGATGCTGTCGGAAAACCTGGAATATGTTCAGCCCGTGGTCAGGGGCGACCAGCCGGTGTCCCTGGATGAGTTGCTGGACAGGGTGCTGGATTTGGAGCAGCCCCTGATTCAGGACGCTTCCCTGAGCCTGTCCCGACAGCGTTGTGAGGATTGCCCCGGCTTACGGCTGGACAGGCGCAAGATGCAGCAGGTGCTGCTCAACCTGTTGAAGAATGCCAGGGAGGCCAGTCCCCCGGGAGCGTCCATTGGCATCATTCTGGAAAGACAGGAAAACGATCTGGTATTGACTATCAGCAACCGGGGTGAGCCCCTGGATTCCGCGACCCGGGAGCAGGCTTTCGACCTGTTTTTTACCACCAAGGCCAGGGGAACCGGTCTGGGGTTGGGGCTGGTGCGGCGCGTTGTGGAAGAACACGGGGGCAGTGTGAACCTGACTGAAGATGGGAAGGGGCTCATCTATGTTCGCCTTATACTGCCCTTGGAAGAGATAAATTGAAGTTTATTACTCTCTATATGATGGAAAGAAAACCCACCGTTCAGGCTTTCCTTGAACTCCGGTGGTCAGCTCCGTATCATTCGCCCATGCGCAAGCGTATCCAACAATCACTGGCGATCGTGCTCATGCTGGCCCTCATGGTGTCGGGGCTGCAGGCCGTTGGCGCCGTCTTGCCGGGCAATGGTCCGGATATTGGGGGCGTGGTCATGCAGATGAATATGCAGGATATGGATCATCAGTGCGGGGATTGTGACCCCCAGGATTGTTGCGCGTCCGGCATCTGCCAGATGACTTCCCACTGCCTCTCTTTTCCCACCGTGCCCGCCGCAGCTGGATATTCTTTTTCTCATGGAAAGCCACTCGCAGCGGCCCGGACTCTGGCGCCAACCTTGGCGTCCACATTGATTTTCACCATCTATCGCCCACCCTGGGCCTGACTCCAACCGCCTCCTCTGGGGAGGTTTGCACGGATTCCTGAAACTGCTGCCTTTGATGGTTTCGGGTGATCTTCGTTTGCTTCGGCTTCCTGTCGTGTTTCCACGCCAGGACTGAAGAAGAATGTTGGAGTTGTATCATGAAAATACTGATGTACCGGATGCGCCTGCCACGCATCCTCGTCCCGGCGATCCTGTTGCTGTGGACTGCGCTGCTGCCTGCAGATGTGCAGGAACACCTGTCTTTGCAGGAGGCAGAACGCCTTGCCCTGGAGAGTGATCCCCGGATACGTGCCCGACAGGCACTTTCCCAGGCCCTCATGGCCGATGCCGTGGCCGATGGACAGTTGCCTGACCCGAAATTCCGTACCGGCCTGTACAACGCGCCCCTGGACGATTTCGATTTGCGCCGGGAACCCAGTACACAACTGCGTTTCGGCATACAGCAGGCCTTTCCCAAGGGAAACACCCTGGCCCTGCGGGAGAAGAAGACCCGGTCCCTGGCCAGTGCGGAAAGTTTGCGTGCCCGCCTGGAAGAGCTGAAACTTCTTCGTGACCTCAGAAAAGCCTACCTGGATGCCTATTATCAGATACAAGCGGCGCACATCATCCGCTCCAGCAGAAAGCTGTTCGAGAGCCTGACGGAAATCACCCAGGTGCAATATGGATCCGGGGGTTCCTCCCAGCAGGATGTGTTGCGCGCCGAACTGGAACTGTCTCGACTGGACGACCGCCTCACTCAGGTCAAGGCGAAAGAAGATGCTGCCAGGGCAGCACTGTCGCGCTGGCTGGGGCAGGTTGCCTGGCAGGCGCTGGAGGATGGACTGCCGGCATTACCCGCTGTCGCGGACAGGGAAAGCATCGCGGCGTCCCTGGAAAGACACCCGGAGATTCGCCTGCAATCGGCCATCATCGAAACCCATCAACAGGCTGTAGCCATTTCCCGGGAGCAATACAAGCCTGGTTGGACCCTGGGAGCCGAGTATCGCATGCGTTTCGGTGACAATCCGGATGATTCGGATCGTTCAGACATGGGGGCGCTGATGCTTACCGTGGACATGCCCCTGTTTACGGAGAAACGCCAGGACAAGCGCCTGGCAGCCAGCCAGAAACGGGCCGATGCCGCTTATCTGGAACGGGAAAACAGCTGGCGCATGCTGCGTGAGAAACTGGCTGCCGCGCATAGCAGCCGCGAACGCCTGGAAGAACGTCTCGAGCGTTACCAGGAACGTCTGATTAAGGACGCGGAGGAAAATGCCAAGGCGGCGTTGCTGGCCTACCAGAGCGGCACCATTGAATTCACCGGGCTCATGCGTGCCCGTATCACCGAACTGGATATCCACCTGCAGGCTCTCAAGCTGCGCGTGGATCTTCTCAAGACCCAGGCCGATCTGCTTTATCTGGCAGCAGGGGAAGAACAATGAAAAAGACACTGATATCCACGCTTGTCATCCTGGCGGTATTTTCCGGCATGCCAGCGCTTGCCAAGGAGAGCACGGACAAGAACATCCTCTACTGGGTGGCGCCAATGGACCCCAGTTACCGGCGGGATGGCCCGGGCAAGTCGCCCATGGGCATGGATCTGATCCCTGTGTATGAAGACGCCGAAGCAGAAGGCAGTGACGTGCGCATCTCACCGGCAGTAGTGCAGAACCTGGGGGTGAGAACGGCTGAAGTGACCAAGGGTGTCCTGTCACGTCTGATCGATACCGTGGGATATATCGACTATGACGAGTCCCGGGTGACGCATATCCATATGCGGGTCTCGGGCTGGATAGAACGCCTGAGCGTGAAGTCCGAAGGCGAGGCGGTAAAGAAAGGGCAGCGCCTTTTCAGTATCTATTCACCGGATCTGGTCAATGCCCAGGAAGAGTTTCTGCGTGCTCTCAGTGGCGGCAACCAGGGGCTGGTCAGCGCCTCCCGGGAGCGGTTGAAGGCTCTGGGCATCAGCGGCAGTGAGATCGCCCGTCTGGAAAAACGGCGAAAAGTGCTGCAGACCGTGCCCGTCTTCGCGCCCCAGGATGGCGTGGTGTCTGAGCTTGCCGTGCGGGAGGGCATGTATGTGAAACCCTCCTTGAATGTCATGACCCTGGCGGATCTGTCCAGTGTCTGGCTGATTGCGGAAGTATTCGAGCGTCAGTCCGACTGGGTGTCCATCGGTGACGAAGCGGAAATGACCCTGCCTTTCCTGCCCGGCAAGCGCTGGCAGGGCAGCGTGGAGTATATCTACCCCAGTCTGGACCCCAAGACCCGCACCCTCATGGCGCGGCTGCGTTTCGACAATCCCGGGGAAGCACTCAAGCCCAACATGTATGCCAGGGTGAAACTGCATGCACAACCCAGGGAGCAGGTGCTTTCCATTCCAATGGAAGCCCTGATCCGCAGTGGCGACAAGGACCGGGTCATCGTGGCCCTGGGAGAAGGGCGGTTCAACGCGGTGGAAGTATTGACCGGCATTGAAAGCGGTGACCGTATAGAGATCGTCCAGGGACTGAAAGCAGGCGACAGGGTTGTGACCTCAGGGCAGTTCCTCCTCGATTCCGAGGCCAGCCTCAAAGCCAGTTTTTCTCGCATGTCTGAAGCTTCCACGGACACAGGCCCAAAGAGCGGTTCTGATAACCAGCCAGCGGTAGCCGCATCAGGACAAGGACGTATTGTCAGCCTTCCTGTCGGACAGGGGATGATCAAGCTGGATCATGGGCCCATTCCAGCACTGGGATGGCCGGCCATGGAAATGATGTTCTTCCTGGATCAGGGGGCCGACGCCTCAGCCTTCAGGGAAGGTGATGAAGTGCGCTTCCAGCTGGAGAAACGCAATGGTGATTTTTACATCATCGCCCTGGAACATGCTGACGGGGAGGGGACGCCATGATTCAGTACATCATCGAGTGGTCCCTGCGCAACCGTTTCATGGTGGTGTTGCTGACTCTCATCGTGACCGGCTGGGGGCTGTATTCCGTGAAGAATACCCCTCTGGATGCCATACCGGATCTTTCCGATGTGCAGGTCATCATCAAGACCAGCTTTCCCGGGCAGGCACCCCAGGTGGTGGAAGACCAGGTGACCTATCCACTGACCACCGCCATGCTCTCCGTGCCCAAGGCGGTGAACGTGCGTGGTTATTCCTTCTTTGGTGATTCCTATATCTACGTGATTTTCGAAGATGGCACCGATCCCTACTGGGCGCGTTCCCGGGTCCTGGAATATCTCAGTCAGGCGGCGAGCAAGCTGCCGGCAGAGGCCAAGCCCGAGTTGGGCCCGGACGCCACCGGGGTCGGCTGGGTGTTCGAATACGCCCTGGTGGATCGCAGTAACCGCCATGACCTGGCCCAGTTGCGCAGTCTGCAGGACTGGTACCTGAAATTTGAACTGCAGACGGTGCCAGGGGTTTCCGAGGTGGCCACCATTGGTGGCATGGTCAAGCAATACCAGGTGGTGGTGGATCCCGATAGCCTGCGCGCCTATGGCCTGAACCTGTCCCAGATCCGCAAGGCGATTCAGCGGGGCAACAAGGAAAGCGGTGGTTCCGTCATCGAGATGGGTGAGGCGGAGTACATGATCCGTGCCACGGGATATATCGACAGTATTGAGGATCTCAAGGAAATCCCCCTGGGCATGAGTGACAAAGGCGTGCCCATCACTCTCAAGGATGTGGCCCAGGTGCGCCTGGGCCCCCAGATGCGCCGGGGCGTGGCGGAACTGGATGGGGAAGGGGAGGTCGTCGGCGGCGTGATCATCATGCGCTTTGGTGAAAACGCCCTGTCGGTCATTGCCAATACCAAGACAAAACTGGAGGAACTT
>Ga0256832_1002614_pt1 | contig 12283 bp, 8 predicted proteins | sample 134614metaG_FD_190534 | JGI IMG/M metagenome (GOLD analysis project Ga0256832, IMG submission 190534) | Hydrothermal vent microbial communities from Lau Basin, Pacific Ocean - 134-614 | ecosystem: Environmental > Aquatic > Marine > Hydrothermal vents | place: Pacific Ocean: Lau Basin | collected... | reverse complement strand
GATTATATTGAGCTGTTGCTTACCCTTGCTTGAGTTGTTCAATAAGATAATGTAAATAAGGGGATGCTAATAGCATCCCCTTATTATTATTTTAGTCTAAAATATTTCTGATTAAGAAATTTTTTGATCCAAATCACCTGCACTATAACGTTGAGACATTTCGTCTAGTGAGTAGATCTTACCGATTTTGCTTGCATTACCAGCACAACCAAACGCTTCATAACGTGCTTTACAGATTTCCTTCATGCCATTAGTGGCTTCTTTAAGGAATTTACGTGGGTCGAAGTTTGATGGGTTCTCTTGTAAATGACGACGCACAGAACCAGTAGAAGCCATACGCAAGTCTGTATCGATATTAACTTTAGTAACACCATGTTTAATACCTTCAACGATTTCAGTCACAGGGACACCGTAAGTCTGTCCCATATCACCACCGTAGTTATTGATGATCTTTAGCCAATCCTGTGGTACAGAGGATGAACCGTGCATAACAAGATGCGTATTAGGAAGACGGGCGTGGATCTCTGCAATACGGTCAATACGCAAGATTTCGCCTGTTGGCTCTTGGGTAAATTTATAAGCACCATGAGAGGTTCCAATAGCGATAGCGAGTGCATCAACATTGGTTGCTTTAACGAAATCAGCCGCTTCCTCTACAGAAGTTAAGAGCATATCTAAATCAAGCTTGCCTTCAGCACCGTGTCCGTCTTCTTCGCCCATTTCGCCAGTTTCAAGCGAGCCTAAACAACCTAGTTCGCCTTCTACTGATACACCGCCTGCATGTGCCATTTTTACCACTTCAGCCGTCACGGCTACATTGTATTCAAAAGATGCTGGTGTTTTACAATCCGCTTCTAATGAACCATCCATCATAACAGAGGTAAAGCCAGATTGGATTGAACGTAAACAAACCGCTGGTTCAGAACCGTGATCTTGATGCATAACAATTGGAATATGTGGATACATTTCGGTGGCAGCAATAATCAGATGACGCAAAAAAGGCTCGCCTGCATAACCGCGAGCACCTGCCGAACCTTGCATAATAACAGGCGAGTTTGTCTCATCAGCAGCTTGCATGATTGCGTGGACTTGCTCCATATTGTTGACATTAAAAGCTGGTAAGCCGTAGTTATTTTCTGCGGCATGATCTAAAAGTTGACGCATGGAAATTAGAGCCATGTGATTCTCCTTAATATAGGTTAATAATAAATAGAGTTTTTAAAAGTATAATGTAGGGCTTTATTGTTTAGTAACAGCCTAAATCTTCTCCGATTTTAATAATTTTAAGCATATTGGTTCCGCCATTAATACCAATTAAATCGCCTTTGGTAACAATGACGAGATCCCCTTTTTCTACCTCTCCACTTTCTAATAAATGTTCAATAGCGACACGATTTGCTTCTTTTGGATCAGTTAATGGGGGCTGTTCAAGGCATATAGGGTAGACACCACGGTAAACACTAACCCGTCGGCAGGTCTTTTGATGCGGTGTTAAGGCATAAATAGGGGTTCCTGAACTAATACGTGACATCCAGCGTGTGGTAGAGCCTGACTCAGTTAGAGCGGCAACTGCCTTGACGTTCATATGATTACCAATGTACATCGAAGCCATCGCAATCGCTTCGTCGCAGTGTTGAAATTCATCTCCAAGACGATGACCCGATTGGGTAGCTTCTGAAGAGTATTCTGCTTCTTCACAAATTCTTCCCATAACCTCAACAACAAGCGCTGGATTATGCCCTGTCGCAGTTTCTCCTGATAACATTACTGCATCAGTACCATCTCTTACTGCGTTAGCAACGTCAAATACTTCGGCTCGTGTAGGGATATTATTAGTGGTCATACTCTCCATCATTTGGGTGGCAGTAATCACCGCCTTATCTAACTCTCTGGAGCGTTTAATTAACATTTTTTGTGCATGAGGGAGGTTAGCATCGCCAAGCTCAACGCCAAGATCACCGCGTGCAACCATAATCACATCAGAAGCTTTAATAAGACCATCTAAAACGGATTCTTCATCACCTTCGGGTTCTTTAAAGGAGTCTGCACGTTCAATTTTAGCCACAATAGCAGCATCGCCACCTGCGGCTTGCATCAATTCTCTTGCTTGAATCAGATCTTTTCCGCTTTCTGGAAAAGAAACAGCAAGAAAATCAATATTCATTTCGGCAGCTAATTTAATATCTTGTTTATCTTTCTCGGTCAAAGCATTCGCAGACAAACCGCCACCACGGCGGTTAATGCCTTTATTGTTGGATAGTTCACAACTATTGAGTGCTTCGGTGTAAATTTTTTGATGATCAATACCTGTAACGAGTAAGACTAAGCGACCATCATCCAACCAGAGTTCATCAGAAACATTGACATCATTGGGTAAATTTTTATAGGTAATCCCGACTTGATACTGATCACCTGCATCAGCTGCTAAACCTGCATCAAGAATAAATTTATCACCTGCTTTAAGCTCAATTTTACCGTTTTTAAATTTCTCAGTTCGGATTTTTGGTCCTTGTAAATCAGCGAGAATAGCGACAGAGCGATTGGCTTTTTTTGCCGCCGCACGTACTAATGCTGCGCGTGCTTTGTGTTCTTCAGCTGTTCCGTGTGAAAAATTCAAGCGGACGACATTAACACCCGCTTTTACAATAGCTTCAATTGACTCAGGGCTACTAGTAGCAGGGCCTAATGTCGCAACAATTTTTGTTCTTCTCATGAAAAAGACTATATCCTTTTTGTTGTTATGGGAAAAAATATTTTTAAGAATTCAGATTAAGAAAACACCGACAAGGCATTTGTTTAACCTGAATCCTAAAATACAATTTCCAGATAAAGTTACAAGTATAGTCCAATATCATTGCAACTTTATGCCTAAAGTTATTAGGAACTTCCTTATTCTTTAGCGCGTTCTTCTAGCATTGTGACAACAGGGAGTTTCTTGCCTTCAAGGAATTCTAAGAATGAACCACCACCTGTTGATATATAAGAGACTTTATCCGCGATATCATATTTATCAACGGCGGCTAAAGTATCACCACCTCCTGCAACTGAGAATCCTTTCGATTCTGCAATAGCCATTGCAATCGCTTTTGTACCTGAACCAAATTGATCAAACTCAAAGACGCCCACAGGACCATTCCAAACAATGGTTCCTGCATTCTTAATCACTTCACAAAGTTCTGCGACTGAATCAGGGCCAATATCAAAGATCATATCATCCTCAGAAACATCTGCGACTGACATCGTGGTTGCTTCGGCTGTTTCAGAGAACTCTTTACCACAAACCACATCAGTAGGAACGGGAATGCTACCATTATTCGCTTCTGCATTCGCTTTTAATGCTTTAGCGGTGTCTATTAACGATTCTTCATACAGTGATTTACCGACATTATAACCTTCTGCGGCAATAAAGGTGTTGGCAATACCACCACCAACAATAAGCTGATCAACGACTTTGGATAGTGATTCAAGAACCGTTAATTTAGTAGAAACTTTTGCTCCCCCCACTAGGGCAACCATTGGACGAGCAGGATTATCTAAGGCTTTGCCTAATGCTTCTAATTCACCTGCAAGTAGTGGGCCGGCGGCGGCTGTCGGTGCAAATTGACCAGCACCATGTGTCGATGCTTGTGCGCGGTGAGCAGTACCGAAGGCATCCATCACATAGACATCGCAAAGTGCTGCATACTGCTTTGATAACGCTTCATCATTGGCTTTTTCACCTTGGTTAAAACGTACATTTTCTAGTAAAACCACATCGCCATCATTTAACTCGGGTGAATTTTCAAGATAATCAGTAATTAATTTAACCTCAGCATTTAATAAACCACTCATATGAGTAGCAACAGGGGCTAATGAAAATTGATCTTCAGGAGAGCCTTCTGTTGGGCGACCTAGGTGCGACATAATCATCACTTGAGCACCTGCTTTCACTAAAAATTCAATAGAAGGCAGAGAAGCACGAATACGTTTATCAGAGCTTACTTTGCCATCTTTGATTGGTACATTAAGATCTTGTCGAATTAAAACACGTTTGCCAGATAGATCAAGATCAGTCATATTAATGATTGACATAGGATTCCCCTTGAAAAGTTTATGAAGATAAAGCGATTGGATAAAAACTGCTATTAACTCTTATCCAATGACTCTATAAATATTAAAAAATTATATTTTAGTATAAAAAACATTAAGTTGTAGATTGAGTTAGATTTTTTTATTTACAAAAAAATCTAACCCAAGCTATTTTAATTGAAAACGCCTGACAATTAATTAGCAGCAACGTGCTCAGTTAAACGAAGCATATTACAAGTGTAGCCATATTCGTTGTCATACCAAGAAACCACTTTAACGAAGGTATCATCTAATGCAATACCTGCACCTGCATCAAAGATAGAGGAAGCAGAAATACCACGGAAGTCAGATGAAACAACTTTCTCATCAGTATACTGTAAAGTCCCTTTCATAGAACCTTCAGAAGCTTCTTTGATCGCTGCACAAATCTCATCATAAGAGGCAGGCTTATCTAGTTCACAAGTTAGGTCAACAACAGAAACATCAACTGAAGGAATACGGAACGCCATACCTGTTAATTTGCCGTTAAGCTCAGGAAGCACAACACCAACCGCTTTAGCAGCCCCTGTTGAAGATGGGATAATATTCTCAAATACAGAACGCCCACCACGCCAATCCTTCTTAGAAGGACCATCAACCGTCATTTGTGATGCCGTTGCTGCGTGAACAGTTGTCATTAAACCACGCTTTAGTCCCCAATTGTCATTGATAACTTTAGCGATAGGTGCAAGACAGTTAGTGGTACAAGAAGCACCTGAAACAATCGCTTCTCCATCATAGTCATTATGGTTTACGCTATAAACGAACATTGGACCGCCATCTTTAGAAGGTGCAGATTGAATCACTTTTTTTGCACCTGCATCAATATGTGCTTGACAGCTTTCCTGTGTTAGGAAGAAACCCGTACAATCAATAACGATTTCAGCGCCAATTTCGTCCCATTTAAGATCAGCAGGATTACGCTCCGCAGAAAGACGAATTTTTTGTGTTCCATCAATAATAAAGTTATCACCATCAACCGCTACGTCACCATCAAAACGTCCGTGAGCCGTGTCGTACTTCAACATATAAGCAAGATAATCGTTCTCTAATAAGTCATTGATCGCAACAACTTCTAGGCTTGGGAAGTCTTTTTTGATTGCACGAAATACCATACGGCCAATACGACCAAATCCATTAATTCCAACTTTTGTAGCCATAAATTTTCTCCTAAAAATAAATAAAAATAATCTAATCTTTATATAAACCTTAAAATACAAAAAAAATCACGTTATCAGAACATGCTCTGATAACGATAAACCTCCTGCCCAACGATAAAGGGAGGAGGATTTGAATTAAATTAAGCGACTTCGTTAATCGCTTTGCTTACTGCTTCTGTTGTAATACCAAAGTATTCAAATAGCTCTGGTGCAGGTGCTGACTCGCCGAAGGTTGTCATTCCAATCACTTTGCCGTTGGTGCCAACGTATTTCCACCAGCCATCCATAATGGCAGCTTCAACCGCAACACGGGCACTGACAGCCGCAGGAAGAACAGACTCTTTATAAGCATCATCTTGTGCTTCAAATACTTCAACCGAAGGCATTGAAACAACACGTACTTTTTTATCAGAAGCTTCAGCCGCCTCCATCGCAAGATGAACCTCAGAACCTGTTGCTATCACAATAACGTCTGGCGTTCCATCAGTGTCTTTAAGGATGTAACCGCCTTTAGCAATATTTGCAATGGTCGCCTCATCACGTTTTTGGAATGGAAGGTTTTGACGAGAAAAAACTAATGTAGAGGGACGCTTATCATTTTGAATAGCATCTTTCCATGCCACAACCGTTTCAACCGTATCGCAAGGTCTCCACACAGCCATATTTGGAATCATACGCAGTGTAGGGATTTGCTCAACACACTGATGCGTTGGACCATCTTCACCAAGACCAATAGAGTCATGGGTATAAACGAAGATAGTACGAATCTTCATTAGAGCAGCCATGCGTAGTGCATTACGCGCATACTCAGAGAACATTAAGAACGTAGCACCGTAAGGCATTAAACCACCGTGCAAGGTAACGCCATTCATAATCGCTGACATACCAAACTCACGCACACCGTAAGAGATATAGTTGCCTGCAAAATTCATCTCTGCTGAACCGTGGTCGTCATTAATACGAACCGACTTGTCATTGAAGGTATTGTTTGATGGGGAAAGGTCAGCTGAACCACCTAAAAACTCAGGAAGTAGTGGAGCAAAACCATTTAGAGCGCCTTTTGATGCAACCCGTGTTGCTGGAGACTCTTCTGCTGCATTAGTGGCTGCGATAACTTTTTGTGCTTCTTCTTCGAAGTTAGCTGGAAGATCACCCGCCATACGACGTGTAAACTCTGCTGCTTCTGCTGGGAAGGCGGCAGCATAAGCTGCGAATTTCTCATCCCATGCGGCTTCTGCGGCTTTTCCTGCTTCTTTTGCATCCCAGCCTGCATAAATATCCTCAGGAATTTCAAAAGGTGCATAATCCCAGCCCATATTTTTACGTGCATCAGCAAGTGCGGCTTCGCCGAGTGCTTCACCGTGGATATTGTGTCCACCTTCTTTCTTCTCACCTGCTGTTCCAATACCCTTACCGATAATTGTCTTACAACAAATCAAAGAAGGCTTATCCGATGCAATGGCCGCTTCCGTTGCCGCTTTAATTGCCTCTGGATCGTGACCATCGATAGATTGTACATGCCAGTTAGAAGCTTCAAAGCGCATTGGCGTATTATCACTAAACCAACCATCAACATTGCCATCAATAGAAATATTATTATCGTCGTAGAAACAGATCAGTTTGCTAAGTCCAAAAGAACCTGCAAGAGAAATAGCCTCTTGAGAAACACCTTCCATTAAACAACCATCGCCTAAGAAGACATAAGTCTTATGGTCTACGATTTCATGACCATCTTTATTGAACTGGGCCGCCATGACTTTTTCAGCTAGTGCAAAACCAACCGCGTTAGTGATACCTTGACCTAGTGGCCCCGTGGTTGTCTCGATGCCCGGTGCATAACCATACTCAGGGTGACCTGGAGTCTTAGAGTGCAACTTACGGAAGCTTTTAAGATCTTCAATTGATAAATCATAACCCGTTAAATGCAACACAGAGTAAGGTAACATTGAACCATGACCATTAGACATGATAAAGCGGTCACGGTCAGCCCAATTAGGGTTAGTTGGATTGTGTTTCATAAAATCGTTGTAAAGAACTTCAGCGATATCCGCCATTCCCATTGGCGCGCCTGGATGACCAGAATTAGGAATTTGGACAGCATCCATGGTTAATGCGCGAATAGCGTTGGCCAATTGGCTACGATTAGACATTTAAAAATCTCCTTAAAGAGTTTATAGATTCAATTGTATGATAAGTGATGATTGTCTCTGCAATGGTTTTTGTTACCCTAATAATTGTAGTTGGTAATGTGATATCGAAGCAGCCCGAATCGATGTCAAATTCAATAGGTGGCAAAGTACAAATAGGTATGACCTCATAATTCTGTTATTACACCTTTCTAGCAGGAATCAAAGTAGGTGAATGTGATTAATCTAGCTTTCGCAAATCTTGTTAGATTAATGATGACCCTCTACTTAATTCAGAGTATCCCTGACAAATATCAATGATTTTCCCTAGCAGCGATATTTAGTGATATTTAATATTGAGAGAAATGAGCAATGTATTCTGTATTAGAATTTAAAAAGGAGCAATCTCTATTTCGGGATATGCTTAATATTTGCTGAATTTAAAGACTAGTTAATAGGCTGAAAAGCTTGATAAGACGTACTTTTAGCTATTTTCATTGAAATATTTTATAGGGGTATTCTTAATCGTTTATTGGGTACTTTTAACCACCAAAAAATGCATTTTTAATCCATTTAATTTGGGCTAGATTATCACCTTCAATAGCAATAACATCAAAGCGCATTGTATTTTGTAATCGATTTTGCTGTTGATAATACAGTGCTGTTTTAATAATACGTTGTTGCTTAGCAAAAGTGACACTCGCTGCGGCCCCACCAAAATTGCGATTTTTACGGTAGCGCACTTCAACAAAAACAAGAGTGTCATTCTCTTGCATAATGAGATCAATCTCACCGCACCGACTAAAAAAATTAGGCTCAAGAAGTTGCAAACCTGCTGCTTGCAAATAATCACAGGCAAGTTTCTCTGCTTCTAAACCTTTGTTTTTATTGTCTTTGATGCGCTTTTTTTTATTTTTAGTTATTGAAAATTTCATATTTTATAATCTTTAAACTAAATCCATAAGACTGACGATTATGTCGTGCCAGCCTTACGGATTTAGATATAAGTTACTCAGAAAGCCCAATCGGTGAGCCACCATTAAATTTAGCCCACTTTAATTGTCGGTGTAAGACCCTATCAGGACCAATTTGAATCTGCCCCGTTCTGCCATTAAGTGCAGACCCTGTTACAATAGTTGTCATACCTTTAGCGACCATGAGCGCATCCATTCCTAATGCACGTAAGCGTGGGAATTTGGAATCTTGTGGTAAGCCTTTTTTGCTGACTTCTAAAATCCATGGGATTTCAGTATAACGAATACCTTCTAGCTTAATATTACGATATTGATTAGCTAAGCCTGAATAAATATGTGAAGTGGCGTAAACAGGAATGCTTTTAAGCTCGCCCTGATAAAGCAGGGGTTGAATAGCACGGGCTTGTGAGGGAGATGCTGCAAGAAAAATGGCATCAATCTTGTCTTTCTTTTTTAGTAAAGCTTTCTTGATATCATTGTAAGTTGTGCCCTTTTTAGAGTAGTTAATAGTGATAATAGCCTTACCTCCATTGCGCGTGAAAGCATTAGTAAAGCTGTTGCGTAAACGTCGCCCCCAGCTAGAATCAGGCACGACAATGGCAATTCTTTTATGTCCTTTGTTTAACATTTTTCGTGCCACTTGAAGGGTTTCATCTTCAGGGAGTAAGCCAAATTGATACAGTCCTGTTGCCGCTTTTAAGCGACCTATATAATTTAAACCAAGGGTATTTACAGGTAAACTAGGGGTTTGACTCAGTTGTGCGATTTTATCTTTACTAAAAGGACCAATAACAAAGTCTATTTTGCCATCACTAATGGCTTTACCATAGACCGCATTAATATTATCGCTATTGGAGTCATAAATTCTCATATGTATATTGGAAGCATGATCTCTTTGTGCTTTTTTTATGCCACTAAGTAATGATTGTCCTATTGAACTCAGTGATCCTGTTAGTGGCAAAATAATAGCAACACGTTTAATAGTCCTTGGTAATGGAGGTGTTACTCCACCCAATATAGGCTTATTAGGATTGATTGGTTTTGTTATTTCCGCTTCTTTAATAACGGGCATTGGAATAGGTTTTACAGGCTCTGAAACGGTTGGGCGATAAGGAATGACTGTGGTCTTCCTGAACATTTTATTGGCACGCTCATTGGCAGGATGACGTGGAAAATTACGTTGCCATTTACTAATATTACGATTAAGTTGAGCCGAATCAGTGGAGGAAATGCGTTGCAGATAATTCAGATCAAGCCAGCCACGTAGCGTCGGGTGGGTCACATTGTTTCTAGCCTTATCAAGGTTTGTTTCAGAGAGGCGATTTATTTGATTCCAGATTCTGTCATGATTTAATTTCACCAAATAGGGTTGTTTAAGTTTGAACTCTTGCAGTATTAATTCAGTCGCCAATATAATTGGATCGCCACTCGATTGAGCCGCACGCATCCGCGCAGTAAAAATCTTTTGTTGCAAACCCTCAGGGACACCCGTTATATTTTTAGGAAGTAGACGCAGTGCTTCCTTATATTGGGCATCTAAAAGTGCTAATTGTCCTTGAATGTAACGATAACGTATTAGATTTTCTGAATTGAGGTGGCGGCTTAAGGCAGAAAGATAAATATCCGTTAATGCACGATCAGAAATCATCACCGCTAACTCTGCTGCTTGAAGAATCAGGCGGTCTCTATCGGATGAGCTGTATATCTGTGCAGCATTAAAATAGGCTTTAGCTGCTTCACGATGTTGCCCTCGGTTTAATAAATCATTTGCTCGTAGCACCTCTGCCCCTGCGGGAAGTCTGTTATTATTTGCTTGATTCAGAGGGGATGCAATAGCTGTTGTACCACCACAGATGCCGAGTGTGACGATCATGGTAGCAATGGATATGTGGTAAGAAAGTTTCATTTTTGTTGTGCCCCATTTTACAGGTGGTATTTTTGACTGGATTTTATAGCTATCAATATTAAAGTGGGATAGCTATAAAATAAGCTATTTGTCTGTAACTCTTTTGACTCCGCTCAAGGAGTTAGTTCCCTGAGAGATTGTGCGAGCAGAATCAAAGGGTACGGGTTTAGGAACTTCCTGACTATGATTTTCACATGTCCCAGCTTATAGTTGCTAGCCGCTTTTATTGAATATGATGCAGTTTCCGCTTAATTATAGGTTTATATTATCCCTATGTTGTTGTTATTTTTTTATAGTTGATGCTGATGTTTTATCAAAGTACCTCTCAAATATAACACTGTTTAAGCTATTACTTCAAATGAGAAAAATCTATGCAAGAAAATGCTTCTGAGCAAAAGGGCGTATTATATATCGTTGCTACACCAATAGGAAATCTAGCTGATATCACCCAACGAGCGAGAGAAACGCTGTCATTGGTTGATCGAATTTGTGCAGAAGATACCCGTAATACACGAAAATTATTAAATCATTTAGGGATAAAGAAAAACTTGATTGCCTTACATGAGCATAATGAACAGCAAAAGATTGACAGTGTGGCTAAATGGTTGACAGATGGAGAACAGATTGCTTTAGTCAGTGATGCAGGGACTCCATTAATTAGTGACCCTGGTTATCATTTAGTAAAAGCATTGCGTGAAAGGCAGTTTAAAGTGATTCCCATTCCAGGAGCAAGCGCCCTTATTACTGCCTTATCAGCGGCGGGTTTAGCAACCAATAAATTTTCTTTTGAAGGTTTTTTGCCCGCAAAAGAAATAGGCAGAAAACAGGCCTTAATTGCTAATAGTGAAAGTGTTTACACACAAGTGTATTATGAATCTAGTCATCGTATCGTCCATTGTGTTGTCACGATGTCATCTATTTTTGGTGCGGATAGAAAAGTTGTCTTAGCGCGTGAACTGACTAAATTATACGAAGAATTTTTTTCTGGAACGTTAGAACAACTTCACCAATGGTTGTTAGAAGATAAAATGCATCAAAAAGGTGAGTTTGTGATTATGCTTGCGGGAGCCAAAGCAAAGCAACAACAAAGTGAACGCTTTGAAAGCAGTATAGATCAAGTGCTATCGGTATTAATGCAAGAATTACCACTCAAACAGGCCGCCAAAATAGCCGCAAAACTGACAGGAAAAAATAAAAATGCCTTATATAAGCAAGGTCTTTCAGTTAAAGAAAAAAAATGAAACCTAATATCCAACGTCGTCATGTTTTTTATCTCTCTGGCTTTGATCCGCGCGGTGCTTCTTTTTATCATCGCCTATTTAAAGAAGAAGCTCAGAAACAGTCCAAAATTAATGGTATAAAGCTTAAAATTCACCCAAGAAAAAAACAAAATCAATACTCACAAGCATGGACTATTGAAGCACAAGAGCAAGGGCAAAAAGTTACCACACAATACGAGTTTTTACGTTGGGATGATATTATTCGCAAACATTGGATAAGGTCATTCTTAGGTATTTTTATTGATTTTATCACTGTCTCTTGGATCTATATCAGCACAGGGACGCTAAAACGAGTTGCCAAAACATCGCGTACACCTGCAATCACAGGTCTATACCCTGCTGTTTTTATTACCTTGTCAGGGCTACTCGCTATCCTATTTAGTACACTTTGTATTATGCTATTATCAGTATTAGGGTTAACCGCCCTAAGCTGGTTATTTGGGCTACTGGTTTTTATCACTGTTCTCTATCTTGCTAAAATCTTTGGTGATCGAATTAATGTTTTTTGGCTACTGCGAATCTATGCTTTTACTGCACATTGGGCAGCAGGAGATATAAAATTATTAGAACAACGCTTGGATTTTTTTGCAGATCAAATTTTTAGTGTCTTGCAAAATAATAAGCAAGATGAGGTTATTATTGTCAGTCATAGTGTCGGGACAATGCTTGCGGTTATAATTTCCGCACGAGTTGTAAGGAAAATTGATAATAGTCAAGTCAAACAGCGATT
>Ga0256832_1002613_pt1 | contig 12284 bp, 9 predicted proteins | sample 134614metaG_FD_190534 | JGI IMG/M metagenome (GOLD analysis project Ga0256832, IMG submission 190534) | Hydrothermal vent microbial communities from Lau Basin, Pacific Ocean - 134-614 | ecosystem: Environmental > Aquatic > Marine > Hydrothermal vents | place: Pacific Ocean: Lau Basin | collected... | reverse complement strand
ATTATTTGTTTCCTGAATTTTATTAAAATTTAAATCTGAAGATAGTACAGAGGCATCTACTGTTCATTTGTATTCATCTGAAAATTGCCCTGCTCTTAAATCCCCCTTTCTGAAGAAGAAGGGGGGAGTAAAAAGCTTAATAAACGGATGAGTACTAATTAAGAAAGGAAGGCTCTATTATGTATTTTTATCCAGCGACTGCTTAAAAGAAGCAATTTCCTGTTCCACCCGGCTTTCAAAGTCCTTAATAGTTTCTTCAATGTCCACAAACTCGGTGCTTCCAGAAGCCATGGCAACCGGCTTTTCAAACTTATGCTGTACTGGATCAGGTGCTTTTGGCGCGGACTGGGGAACAACAGGTTCATCAGGGATGCTGCTGCTAAAAGTCTCCGCCTGATTATTTATAGCCTGTTGTTCTGACAGGGCATGTTCATATTTTTTCTGCTCGGTATTAATTAAGCGGGCCACATCATCTTTATTCTGTAACACCAGGGGGCTGGTTATTTCTTCAGACAGCTCTTCTGCAACAATCTGAACGTGCTCTCTGGTAAAAAAACTGATTTCTTCCAGATATCCAAACAGCAGGATCCGATCGCAGAACACATTAATCCGTCTTGGCACCCCTTCGGTCAGTCGATGGATCAGCATTAAGGCATTATCATCAAACAGGTTGCCTCCAGACCAGCCGGCTTCATGCAGACGATAATTAATATAGTGTTTGGTTTCTTCTTCTTTTAAAGGCCCCAGGTGACAGGAGGCGATAACCCGCTGACGTAACTGCTCCATAGAGCTGTCCTGCAGGGTTTTAATAAAATTTTTCTGGCCAACCAGGAAACTCTGGATCAGAGGCTTATTATCTATCTGGAAATTAGACAGCATTCTCAGTTCTTCAACGGTTTTGGCCGGCAGATTCTGTACCTCATCCACCACCAGTACCACTCTTCGGCCCAGTCTGTGTGCTGAATTAAGAAAAGCTCTGAACTGGTTAAGCAATGCGGCCTTGGTCAGGCCCTTGGAAATTAGCTCGAAAGACTCACAGATCATTTCCATTAGGTCATGATCTTCAAGATGGGTAGTCACCAGCTGCTTGGCAATATACGTTTTGGGATCCAGGCCGGCAATCAGGTTTTTAACAATGGTGGTTTTGCCGGTACCGATATCACCAGTCACCACAATAAAGCCTTCCCCCTGACTTAAACCGTACTGCAGGTAAGAAAGTGCCCGTTTGTGTCCCTTACTGGCAAAAAAGATGCGCGGATCCGGGGTCATCTGGAACGGGTTATGTTTTAGCTTATAATACTCTTTGTACATATAATATTTACTCTAAAAGTATAAAGTAGGATTTTTCGTACACACAGCTCTTAATAACAAAAGCATTAACCAAAGTCAGCTTTAGTCAGCAGAGAAAAAGACTAAAAAGTGAACGTAATAATTTACTTCATTTGCCTGTTAATTTTAGAGTAAACAGGTACCGGATTCAATTTGATACCGGCTTTATAGGTAAATTGATCGGCCTAAGTAAGACAGCCCTTACAGCTAAAGCGGATTTATCTGTCCTGAGACTATGTATAACTGCGTCGGCGCCGTTTTCGAGGTTTTCTGGTACTATCAGGATGAGTTCGGGTGTGCCGGTGTGATGACCTTCTGGAACGGCGTTTTTTTCGTCTGCTGAGCAGTTTTTTTATTAACAGGCTGCTTACTTTTGCTATCAGCAGAACACTGATAATAATAAGAAAAGCATTTTTTAACAGTTCATAAAACCGCACAAACAGTTCATGCACCACCTCTTTATTCGGATCTTCAGCCTCCATTAAACGGGGCGGTAAGGCTTTACCGGCTAATTCTTCCAGGCTTTTCCCTTTATATTCAGTCATATCTACTGATGCTTTGGTTAATACCAGAGCCTGGGTTTCTGAATCCACATCAGATACTTTTATGGCATCTCTAAAGTCAGCGGTATTTTCCCATAATTTTTTTGCCTCTTTTTTTGCTTCAGGAGACAACATCGGTGCCAGGGTTTCATATATTCCCAGGCCTTCCTGCTGCTCAGCCAGTTCATCCTGTTCAAATAACAGGTAACCTTCGACAACCATATCATCCGCTGCTTTTTTATCTGTTGTTTCTCCCAAAACCGGCTGCTGAGCAAACAATTCATCCGCGATAACCGTTTTCCTCGGTACAGTTCCGGAGTTATCCTCCCTAACAAGTACTGATTGATTATCCACATTCAGTTCTGGCTTACTGACATCCAGTACATGGATCGGCATATCCTGTCTGGGTTCTGGGTGAGTCTCTTCTTTATCCTCTAATGGAATGGCCCAGACATTAGGTAAACTGAACAGCAACAGTAAAAGATGGAAAAAATAATACCAATGTTTCATGCTTTACTCTTTATCAAATTGATACTTGCCAAATAAAAAGTCTCTGCTGATAAAAAAACTTTTAACACTTAAATGAGCAATAAGAATATGAACCGGCATTTTAATCCAGTGCCCTCGAATATAAATCAGGAAACTGGCCAGGTTGTTTTTAAAGCCAAAAACCAGGGGGTGATGAGGAGACAAAGCCGGTTTAAACAGGCCATGTGATAATAACCCGGTAAAGCTGTTTTGATGGCGCTTATAGATTTTTTTCACAAAAGGACTGTCTGGCATTAAACCAAATATCTGTTTCAGTGTATCCAGACAATAAAACAGCTCCAGGGTAAAGCCTGTCTGCTCAGCCAGGGTAACCAGTTTTTCCCAGTAATCATTTTGACCGTATTGCTGCATTAACAGGTAAAGATCCACCAGATCTCTAAAACCGTTACTAAAATCCTCATTGGTAAACAGGTGAATACAACTGTGCAAAGTCGCCGCGGCAGGTGATAAATGCGCCAGCCCCTGCGGGTTTAGCTCTATTTCATTAAAAAACAGCTGAGAATCCGGCGCCCGGCCTGAAATGGGCGGGATAATATTATGGTGTACATCAATTACCGTACCCCGGTACACATTGGACATGGGCGGTATTTCATGTGCCCACTCCCGATAATAACGCTCATCGTAATCATTAAGTTTTTTGGCAAACCAGCCATTTTTCTGCAGCAACTGCTGGGCTGTACCCAGTTGCTGCTTAGGTACTAATACATCAATATCCGAATAAACCCGTCCTTTACCATTCTGACTGCCTGATAAAGTGTAGCCGGCGCCTTTTAAGAAAACCGGGGTTATATTGCTCTGTTTTAAAATAGCGCTGATTTCCAGGCATTCAAAACGCACCTGCTGCGCCTGCCTCCGGGCATAAACACTGGCCGCCTGCAGGTGCTTTCTGGCATACTGCGGGTAATGCTGAAAATCATTATTAGAGAGCGCTAACTGATACAGAGTGGCCAGCAACTGTGTCTGTCTCAGGATAAACACAATGCTTTCCCATTGCCTGTCATCCAGTTCTGCACCGGTCGAGGTGTCTTTAAACAACTGCACAATAGTAGTAAAAAAATCGGACTTCATTATTTAATGACTTCCTCAACTAAAAACTCACTCACTTCACTGACATTACTATAATGCACTTCAAAATGCACAGCCGCATCCACCAGCTTACCTACCGTCTCAAAACCCTGCTGACCTGTTATATTATAATTAAAAGAATTACTGCTGATCTGCTGAAACCCCTGCAGTTTATCCAGCTGGTAAATAGTTAAGTCGGTATCCGCTTTATATTTTGGAAAGACTATGCCAACCACTTCAGCCTGTTCAAGCTGCCTGTGCTGCTCCCATGACACACAGCGAAACAGGGCGACATCACCTTTTTGAGTGCCTTTAGCGGTATCGGTACAGACCACATCGGGAAACCACTGTTTAAGCAAGTCTATGGAGTTATTTTTTAAACTTACCGGCCGGTAAACAGGATTTACCCGGCTGGAATTCAGGTCAACAATGGCCATTTCATCAGAATACAGGTTCCAGCCGGTAAGAGCCAGGTAGGCAGAAAGCGTACTTTTTCCTGATCCAGGTGTAGCCGGAAAAATAATGGCTTTACCGTCTTTTTCCAGTACTGCGGCATGAATAATAAAATGGTTATAATCAAAGGCCGCCACGCACCAGTTCATTCCCCATTCAAGTACGGGATAAGCCTGGGCTAAAGGCATGGGCTTAAAAGGGGACTGCTGATCCACATAAAAGGTGATCTGGGGACGAAAAAAACGGCGCACTAGAGAGTCGAATTTCAGGGCAATTTCAAAATCAACCGGCGCGTCCACCTGGTTAATCACCTCTGCTCCGTAGATTTTTTCTATATCTGAAACAACGTCATCGGGATAATCGGTTAAACGATAAGTATAGCGACCGGTATTTAAGGTTAACATCAGGACAGATCAGTTTGAGTAATAATTTTCTTTTCCAGCATCTGACGAAACAGCGACTGAGACTGAGACTGACGCTGTGGGGACTTAAGGGCTTCTATCTGCTGCTCGGTAAAAGACTTTTCCACTTCAAACAGTTCTTTTGCCTTAACACCATCCAGACTTAAAAAGTGAGTGTCTCCGCTTAAATTTGAATAAATGACCAAACCGCTGTGATCATTAGGAAAAAAACGGACACAATCTGCTGTAAACTGATACTTCAATAGCCGTCCAATATTTTCAACACTTATGGACAAGAAAATCCACTGTAAGAAGATTCACCATCTGTATAAGATGCCTCTAAAGCACTGACAACAGTATCTACATCATATCTAAAGGTTGTAGCATACAAATGCTGGACGAGTTCCTCTGCCGTATTAATAACATCACTTCCAATGGTAACAGGCAAGGTATAAAAATCGAAAAAGGCATTTAAATAAGCTGCTGATAAATGAAATGAAAGTGTTCCGCTTGCCGCCAGGCCATCTGCAAGATTTAAGGTTACACCATCATCCAGGGTTATTGTAGTGGCCGACTCAAATGTCGTTATTGCAGTATGCAGACAGTCTTCCTTATCTGGACCATAGTTGGAAAAACCACCATGATACTGACCGCCGGGTTTCCAGTACCCTGGCGAACGACCACCGGTTAAAGGTGGAATCTTACAATTATCCACTACCTGAGAGCCGCCAGATAAAGCCCCTGAAACCGTACAGACACCCCACACAGAAGATGCAGGCAAAGTCGTTAAAATAGTTCCCGCAGCCGCCTTCTGGATAAATTTACGACGTGAATCGGTTGTTGCAGCACCTTCCTCTTTATTTAGAGAAGTCGCGTTTTCAATGGTTTCTGTTGATTTATTATCTTGTGCATTCATACCCTGGTATCCAATATGCTTGAATTACTATATAAAACAATTATTATGGTTCGTAGCCGGAGCTTAATCATTTACTCCATACTACAACAACCCTTGTCATTAGTATACTTAAACTAATGCAAGCAATTTTTATACCTTATTTTCTTTTCCCATTATAAACAGTCGGTTACAAAAGAAGAAAAAATTTTATAGAACGAAGATGTAAAAAATTCTGACAATGGAAATGCAAAAACAAAAAAACACATCATTTATTCTGACAGCTCTTTTTGTCTACCTGCTGCTCATTGTCTACGGCACCTTATATCCTATTGCTCAATGGGACTGGAGTCTTGGTAACTGGTCAAAATTTCTGACTCTTAAAGTCCCTGAACATGTCTCCTATGCTGATCTGGTTATGAATTTTATTATTTATATTCCCTTCGGCCTGCTGTTTTTTCTTGCTTTACCCTCCAGTAAAAAGACATCTGGAAAAGTATTTTTAATAACACTTTTGGGTTTCTGTTTATCAACCTGCCTGGAATATTTTCAACAGTTTTTACCCGGCAGAACCAGCTCTTTATCCGATATTTTTTTGAACACTGTCGGCTCTATGCTGGGTGCACTTACTGCACAACTATTAGCCAAAAGACAGACCCGCACCTTCCTGACTAACTGGCAGCAACAACATCTGTCTCATACGCCCTATAGTTTACTGGGACTGGTTGCGGCTTTACTCTGGGGAGCCTCACAACTGGTTCCCTTTGTACCGTCACTGGAAATCAGCAACCTTCGCCAGGGACTGGCCCCTTTATGGCATACACTAAACAGCCCTGACACATTTAAGTTTTCTAAATTTATCATTTATTTACTTAATATCAGCGCAATCCTGCTGATCCTGCGCTCATCTTTAAAAAAGAACGCCAGCAGTACCCGTCTTATTTTTATTTTTGTATTGCTGATTCTGCTGCTAAAAGTACCGGTATTAACCAGGCAATTATCACTGGAAGCGGTTTCTGCTTTCTTTGTCGGATTACTGATTTACAGTCTATTTTATCAGCTTAAAGTTTCTATCCAAAAAACAGCCGCCCTGGTCATGCTTGTTATTGCTTATGCCTACAGCACCTTATTAGCAGGCAATCCTGATTTACCCACCCGTCCAATGAACTGGATACCTTTTTCACAACAAATGAATACCCTGGTGGGAATAGCGGATTTAATTGAACAGATTGCAGTATTTTCCGCCTTCGCCTATGTACTGACACCTAAAACAGCTAAACCGGGAAAACGTTATTTTATTATTACAGGCAGTTTTATCCTGTTATTTGCTTTTAGCCTGGAATGGCTGCAGCAATTTAAAGCCGGTCGTTATAGTGATATTACGGATGTAATCATTGCTTTTTCTGCCTGGTCTGCCTGTATGCTATACCCGTGGAACCGGCAGACTCCCGTTACAAACACTCTGGCCAGAGAAACAAACCATTCATCCGGCTTTGCAATTAAACCTAAATACCTGCTGGCGGCTATCATCTCATTGATACTGATTGGTGGTTTAACCTTTATAATCAAAGGCCCAACAGCTCCTGACTATCATTATCAATTACCTGAAATTTCTGAATTGCCCGAGGTTAATCTTCCTTATTTCAAACAGCAGCATCCCCGTCTGCCAGCGCCCACAACAAATGATATTCAGCAACTGGAGACACATAACCCATCCTTTTTTTGGCAACATAAACGGCGAGCTAAAAGAGGTGATTTATATTCACAAACCCTGCTGGCCTATATTTATCCAGGCAGTATCGATTTAACACAGTTATTTAACAAAATTATTAAACTGGAGCCAGCCTGGCGAGGCCACCAGCAGACCAAACCTATTGCCCTTGCTTATGACTGGCTTTACTCACAATGGACACCCTCTCAACGTCAACAGCTTCGCAATAAAGTAAAGGAAGCCTGTGAATATGAAATAAAGATTATCAGGGATTCAATGAAATTATCACCCTATAATGTTTATCTATACAACAGTCCTTTTCAGGCTTTAATTACCGCATCCCTGGCCCTGCATAAAGACATCCCTGAAACTGAAGACACCTGCATGCGCTTTACCTATGACTACTGGGTAAACCGGGTAGTCCCCGTCTGGAAACAGGTTATGGGAAAAAACGGCGGATGGCATGAAGGTGGAGAATATATCGGTATCGGTATTGGCCAGGCCATTTACCAGGTACCAGCCATGTGGAGAGCCGCTACGGGTGAAGATTATTTTAAACAAATTCCCGGCATCAGGGGTTTTCTTGATTTTCTGGTATACAGAATCCGCCCGGATGGTACCCATTTTAGATGGGGCGATGCTGGCTTTTTTGACCGAAATATACCGGATCGACTGCCCCTGGCCATCGAGTTTCGTCATAAAGCGGCCTATAATATAAAACCACCATCCAAAATTATCCCAACCTCCTGGCCCTGGGGGCCGCTCACTGATCCGAGCCTTATTGACAAACACGCAAACCAGATACTACCACTCACTAAAATTTTTGATGGTATCGGGCTGATTGTATCCAGAAGCAGCTGGGACAAAGACGCCACCTATGTCACTTTTAAAGCGGGTGATAATTACTGGTCGCATTCACACCTGGATCAGGGTTCTTTTACCATTTTTAAAGGCGGTGCCCTGGCCATAGACAGCGGCCTTTACGGACCTAAGTACGGTTCTGATCACCATATGAACTATACCTATCAAAGTATTGCCCATAATATTGTCACCGTCACCGATCCTGACGACACCATTCCCAGGCCGGTTAAGAAAAAGAAAAATTCCAAAAAGCAGAAACCACCCAGAGAAATTGCCAATGATGGGGGTCAAAGGCGTATCGGTTCCGGCTGGGGGAAAAGTGCCCCGCTGGATTTACAGGACTGGCTGAATCAGTCTGATATTTATCATACTGCCACACTGGAAAAGGTCATTGAAAAGGATAATGTTATTATGGCCATTGCCGATCTGACACCGGCCTATACCAACAGCCTTTCCGGCGAGGGTACTTTTGCCCACCGCACCCGTCGGGTGAAGCGATACCAGAGAGTATTTGTTTACGACAAAAACAATGACCTTATTATCATTTTTGACAAAATCAATGCTTATAAGGCCAGCTTCAGAAAAAAATGGCTGCTGCATTCTTTACAGGAACCGCTTATTAAAAATAACTTTTTTACAATTAAAACCCCGGCTAATCCCAAAACCAGAATGCCCGGCGGCAGTTTGAAAGGACAAATCCTGCTTCCCCAAAAACCACTGGTCAATAAAATCGGCGGTAAAGGTATGGAGTTTTATATTGATGGTGTTAATTACGATGAAAATGGCCTTGTCTTTAAACACGCCCAACGCAAACGAAACGTAGAACCCGGACACTGGCGGATTGAAGTGGAGCCATCGGTCAGTCACAAAGAAGACCTGTTCCTGGTAGCCTTGCAGCCTGCTTTACTGGATAAAAATAAACCTTTACCCCAAATTACTGCCTATAAAAAAGGGCAAACTGTTTATTGTGAAATTACAGGCAAAAGGCAATTGAAAATCACCTTTGCTCAGGATTTGTCTAACAGTAGTTTTCAGAGCACCTTTTAAAAACAAGATATTTAGCCAGTTGAATTTAAGATAATTCAAAGTTATACTTTGAATTATCTTAAATAAGGCTATTAAAATGTGGTTTGAACGTACAGTTAAAGAGTCTATTAAATCAGCCGTTAAAAGCAGACCGGTCTTATTAGTAACCGGAGCCCGACAAACCGGAAAAAGCTCCTTATTACAACGCATGTTTGCCCGTCTGGAATATATAACTCTGGATAATATCCAGTATGCTGTCCAGGCAAAGGACAATCCAGAGTATTTTTTAAATAGCCTGAAACAACCTGTCATTCTGGATGAAATACAATATGCCCCGGAATTATTCCGCTATATAAAAATTCTGGTTGATAAAAACAGAACTCAATACGGCCAATGGCTGTTAACAGGCAGTCAAAAATTTGAGCTCATGCAATCGGTGGGAGACAGTCTGGCGGGCCGGATCAGAATTATCCATCTTGAAACACTCAGCGCCCGGGAAATCCGAGAACAGTCCGTTAACAATTTAAATGACTATATCTGGCAAGGCGGTTACCCGGAACTTTGGTCAAATCCAGCCTTAGACAGCTCTGCTTTTTTTGAAGATTATATCCAGACTTATATTGAACGAGATCTTCGGCAAATCATCAATATCAGCAACCTGGTCGAATTTCAGAGATTTATACGAATATGCGCAACACGAGTTGGGCAGTTAATCAACTACAGAGATATGGCCAAAGATGTGGGAGTATCTGATATTACCATAAAAAACTGGCTGGGTGCATTAGAACAAAGTGGAATTATTTATAGACTCCCCCCCTTCTTTGCCAATATAGGCAAACGTTTTGTAAAATCCCCTAAACTTTATTTTGCTGATCATGGTCTGGCGGCCTATCTTTTAAACATTCATAATTATAAGCAATGGCAGGAGCATATTTATAAAGGCAACTTATGGGAGAACCTGGTATTTTGTGAATTAATTAAAACAGGACAATACAGGCCTGGCAAAAACCTGTTTTTTTACCGGGATCAAAATGGTGTTGAAATGGATTTTTTAATTGAGCAAGGCATCACAAAAGACTCCTCAATTGCACTCATTGAGGCTAAAGCCAGTGAAACCATATCAGAAAAAAAATTAAATTTCTCAAAAATAGCCCCATTGTTTAAGGACCGTCCTGTACAGTCTCTGGTAATGGCCAATAGCTATCATAAAAAGCCATTAAAAATGAAAAATTATCTACTCACAAACCCGGTATTTAATCATTTGTCACTTCAAGAGATTGGCTAAAATATATTACAAACTTCTTAAAAACAGACTGATTATTCAAGCTGCCCGCTCTTAAAGCCTTTAAAACACCCGTTGAAGATTTATCCGGTACATTAATATGAATACGGGCAAATTCACAGGGATAATAATCCATTTTATGATTATGAAAATCCGAAGTCGCCAGTGCACCCCAGAGATTTTCCCCCTCATCAAGCAAACTATCCCAGACACCACCAATTTCACTTACTACCGGATCCCAGCGATCCACAGTTTTGAAAGCCCCTTTATAAGTCCCCGGATCCGACTGATTCTGATGACCCGGTCCATCTTCAAAGCCTGCAAATATATCCCTGTTTCAGCTAGTGGAATATAAGGCGGTACATGCAGAACAATAAACCCAAATATCATTAGATATCTCAGTATACTGATTCTGCGACTGATTTCAGTATCAATTTTTATCAAAATATTTTCTACTAATTATGGCAGAGGTAAGGCAGATATTATTCGAAATCAAAAGATTCTAAGAACTTTTGTTTCATCATAATAAATTTGTCAGGATATTTTTTTGAAATATCTTTTTTATTTTCTGGGTCATTAAACCTGTCATAAAGGCTAAATACATTACCATTTTTCAATGGCTGACAAACCAGTTTCCACTGACCTGAAATAAGCATTTTATCCTTAGCATTGTAAATACTTTCTTTTAATTCAGCTCTAAGAACAATCGTACCATCATCAGTAATATCAATTAAGTCCAGTAACTCAGGATAATGTAAATGATCCTCACTCATTCCCGGCGGTTTAGAAAACCAGATCCCCGTTTCGGCTAATACATCCAGTTCCTTTGGTATATTATTTTCAATTAAATCAACTAATGACTGCCCATCATAATTCTCTGTATTCTTTATATTTAGAATATCTAAAAGAGTAGGCAATAAATCGACACTGCGAATATTCTGCTCTATTTTCCTGGCCACTTGCCATTGTGGGTTATAAATAATTAACGGTACTTTATAACTGAGATCAGAAAAAACACTATTCCCCTGTCCCCAGGTTTCATTTTCAAAAAATTCCATACCATGGTCACTATAAATAATAACAATGGTATTATCCTCAATCTTATTTTCTTTAATACTCGCCAGAATATCTGCTACCTGATCATCAAAATTAGTAACCGTACCATCATATAAATCTATGATCTGATCCAGATCAAATGCTTCTTTTGGTTCTTTCTGACTGCGAATAATCTCCTCTGGCTCTGTTAAACGAGCCATAGAGAATTTTGACTCCCCCCAATAGTTAGGATCGGCATATTTGGAATAGTAGGGGTATTCACTCCCAAATGGAGGATGCGTGGTACCAAAAAATATATTAAGAAAAAAAGGCTGTTTTTGTCTGGATAATTGAGTGATCCAGGATTTACTTCGCTGTATCAAATGTTTACCTTTAGGTACCCCGCCCAGGTAAAATATTTCCGGTAAAAATAAACGGCCAAAATGATTCTGTAAAAAGAGTGATAAAAATAAACGAATGTCTTTAGGTCCCTGCCGAATAAAATAACGTAGGTTCCATTGATCTTCAGGCAAATCCTGCCTTTGAAATCCCAGGTTAAACTTAGTCAGATCCGTGCCGCACCAGTCACTGATCACTGCTGTAGTATAACCGTTGTTTTTAAGCATCTTAGCCAAAGGTGTTACATCAAGTTGGCAGTCTTTAGGCTCTGAAAAATTATCACGAATTTTATGTCGCCAGGGTAACAAACCGGAAAAAAAAGATAATAAGCTCGGTGCAGTACGAGCTATAGGAACAAAACAATTTTCAAATGAGATGCTTTTTTTTACAAGTTTATCAATATTAGGAGTGATTGACTGAGTGTTTCTAATTCGTCCCACCCGGTCTTTTCGTAAAGTATCTGAACCTATCATAATAATATTAGGTTGCTTATTATTTACGTTATTAGTCATAAAAGAAAATAACTTAGATATAAATTCCAAAGATACATAAGGAATAATAGCAACAATAAAAATCAGCAATAAAGGAACAAAAAACAAATTAAATGATTTATCCTGTAAAAGAGTATTACCAGCAAGCAATATTAAAAAAGCAATAATAATTTCGGGTACCCATTGCATTAAAATTATTTTCTTAGGAGATAACCATTGCCAGAGGGTATAAAAATTGCTCATAGAAT
>Ga0256832_1002612_pt1 | contig 12284 bp, 12 predicted proteins | sample 134614metaG_FD_190534 | JGI IMG/M metagenome (GOLD analysis project Ga0256832, IMG submission 190534) | Hydrothermal vent microbial communities from Lau Basin, Pacific Ocean - 134-614 | ecosystem: Environmental > Aquatic > Marine > Hydrothermal vents | place: Pacific Ocean: Lau Basin | collected... | reverse complement strand
ATAGACGTGTTCCTCTATTACTGGTAAAGAGTGCCTCTTCTCCTGCATTTGCCTTACGATGTTTTAACCAGTTAACCAAGGCTTCATTGGCTTTTTTACCAATGGGCAAAAGACGCTCTTTATTTGCTTTACCCATAACTCGCAAGATACTTTCCTCTAAGTTCAAGTGATCTACATCTAAAGAGACCAACTCAGATAAGCGTAAACCCGATGAATAAAATAATTCTAAAATAGCACAGTCTCGAATCGCCAAAACACTATCCTTTGGCATATCTAACAAACCGTTAATACTATCCACATCTAATGTGGACGGTAAATTGCGAGGAGATTTTGGCGCACGAATATCAATTGCAGGGTTTTTACTAATGCGTTTTTCGCGCAGTAAAAATTGATAAAAACTACGCAGTGTTGAAAGTTTTCGCTGAATTGTTTTACCACTAATTCCCTGACGGTGTAATCCTGCTATCCATGAGCGAATACTTAAATCATCAGCATCGGTAAGCAGACAAGAGCTATCAGCTTTATTTTTTTGTGATACTAGCCATGTTGTAAATTGTTTTAGATCACGCTGGTAGGCACTTAAAGTATGTGATGAATACTGTTTTTCGTAATGCAAATAATCATAAAAAAGCATTAGATTCGTTTTTTTTTGATTATCTTTTTGCAAAAGAGCCTCGCTTATTTGATTTTAAGGCAAACGAATTGTAACTACTCAGCTTGAACTCTATTTTGCTCGATTTCTGCATTAAAAGTGCTCATTTATACTGATAAACTCCGCCCTTTTGCCTTGAACTCGAACAAAATAGAGCACAATATAAGCAGTTACTGATTATACGTAAGTAGTTACAACAAATTTAGAACTGAAACTAAGTTACTTCACATAACGTGCGATAGCCGCAGAGATAAGCTCTGCCAGATGAGCAATAAACACCGTACCCATACCTGGATGAAAACGTGTATCATCGGTACTACCTAGTGCTAGAATACCGTAATTGCTCGAACCTTGTAATGGCAATAGGGCAACTGATTTCACCTCATCAACATGACCTGCAAATAAGAACTTTTGTTTTTGAGATGATAATTTTCCACATATAGGATTTCTATTAGTAAATAAACTATCGAATTGTTTTAATGTTTCATCACCAGAATTAATAAAGTGAATATTTGACTCATTTTTCTTTTTTATATTCTTTTTGATTAAACGAATAGCAACAAAGTCCGCATTAAAATCACTACGCAGAACATCCTGACAAATACCAATCATTTCATCAAGATTTTCTGCACGAAGTAACTCAAGTGTTAGGTGTTGCAAACGCACTATTATTTGCTCATTACTACGCGCTGCACGCAACAATCCATTTAATTGCTCATTTAAATGATTATTTTTTTCGCGCAAAACCGCTACTTGGCGCTCTATTAGCGAGGTTGTTCCCCCTATATTTTGATGAGGAATATGTTGAACTTCGAGTAGCTCCGTATGGCGCTGAAAAAAATCAGGATTTTGATATAAATAGTCAACAATCTCTTCTTCGCTAACTGTGCTTTCAACCTGTTTTTTTAACTGTGAACTCATAGGCTCATGCTTCCTGTAAATAACGTTGCTGTAGGACCTGTCATCATAACAGGGGACTCTCCTCCAGCCCAATAAATAGATAACTCTCCACCAAGTAAAGAGACGTTCACTGATTGATCAAGATATCCTTGCAAATTACCTACAACCACTGCCGCACAAGCCCCTGTTCCACACGCTAATGTTTCACCAGCACCTCGCTCATAAACACGCAATTTGATGTGTTGCCTATCTAAAATTTGCATAAAACCAATATTAGCTTGATTGGGGAATACTTCGTGTTGCTGTATTAAAGGACCTAATGTTTCTATTGGGGCTGTCTTTATGTCATTAACAATGATAACTCCATGTGGGTTTCCCATCGAAACAGCCCCTAGGGTAATAGTTTGATCAGAAATATCTATAGCATATTGATTTTTCTGCTGTTCTGCAATAAAAGGAATCTTTTCTGGCGATAAAACAGGCACTCCCATATTTACCGTCACCTGTCCATCATCCTCTACCTGCAAGACTATTTTACCGCTCATGGTGATAACGGATATGGTTTTTTTATCCGTTAACCCTTGTTCACGAACAAAAGTTGCAAAACAACGCGCTCCATTTCCGCACTGCTCCACTTCACTACCATCAGCATTATAAATTCGATAGCGGAAGTCTATACCTTCTTCATCGGCTGTTTCAACCAATAATATTTGATCACAACCCACGCCAAAATGACGATTAGCAATAAAGCGTATTTGTTCAGAATTTAGGTTTATATCTTGATTGATTGCGTCAATGACAACAAAATCATTACCTAAGCCATGCATTTTAGTGAAATAAATCTGCAAAATAACCTCGAATTAAAGTTTTTTATGTCCATTAAGCCTGTTAGATCAATGATTTTAATTAATTTGTGTGATTTTGCACCATAAAAATAGTGCGAACTGTCCTTTTTGATGATAAAGTCTGTTTAGATATAAGAATATCAGGTTTAACTAATATACATGGAGATATATCAATGAGCGATTTCAATGATGAATTAGATGCAAGTGGTTTGAACTGTCCTCTTCCAATTTTGCGTGCGAAAAAAGCGATCAATAAATTAGAATCAGGTCAAGTGCTAAAGATTATTGCAACTGACCCAGGTTCTGTAAAAGATTTTGAAGCTTTTTGCACACAAACTGGTAACGAATTGCTAGAAAGTAGCGAAGCAGATGGGAAGTTCGTCTTCTTAATCAAAAAAGGCTAAAACAAATAGCGTTTAATCTTTGTTAAAAGGCATCTTCGGATGCCTTTTTTATTGCCTAACAAACGGCATATCCTAATGAAAAATAATCCTAACACCATCAAAAACTGGTTAGCAAAAAAGAAACAACAACAACGCTACCGCTCTCACCGTATAACAGAAACACCTCAGCAAGCATGCATGCAAATCGACGGGCAATCTGTTTTAAATTTTTGTAGCAATGATTACCTTGGTTTAGCAAACCACCCCGATATTATATCCTCCTTTAAAAAGGCGGCTGATAAATTTGGTGTAGGCAGTGGTTCTGCTCATCTTATTAGTGGTCACTCCAAAGCCCATCAAGCACTAGAAGAGGCACTAGCAGACTTTACAGGTCGAGATCGAGCCTTGTTATTTTCAACAGGCTATATGGCAAATATTGGGGTATTAGACTCATTAACTGAACGGGGCGATACTATTTATGCCGATCGTTTAAACCATGCCTCTTTGGTTGATGGCGCACTGCTATCAAAAGCAAGCACCAAACGCTATCAGCATAATGATATTCACTCTTTAGAGAGACAAATCACCGCACAACATAAAAAAAATCTGACAAATAGCAACGAAATTATTGTTAGCGATGGCGTCTTTAGCATGGATGGTGATGTCGCAAATGTGGCACAACTCGCCTCGCTAGCCAAAAAATATCAAACATGGCTAATGATTGATGATGCACATGGCTTCGGAACATTAGGAAAAACAGGTGGCGGATTATTACAGCAAGAAAACTTAAGACAAGCCGATGTTCCCATTATGATGGCAACACTCGGCAAGGCTGTTGGTACATCGGGAGCATTTATTGCAGGTTCAGAAGAGCTTATTGAGTATTTAATTCAAACTGCACGAAGTCATATTTTTACAACCGCTATGCCCCCTGCCATTGCCTCTGCAACACTCACTAGCCTAGAGATTATAAAAAAAGAATCATGGCGTAGAGAAAAACTAGCAGTTTTAATCACACAATTTAAGCAAGGTGCTAAACAGCTTGGCATAGAACTAATGCCATCAGATACTGCCATTCAACCAATTCTAGTGGGTAGTAGTAAAAAAACAGTTGCGATAAGCCAGCAATTATTAAACAAAGGACTTTTAGTTTCTGCCATTCGTCCACCAACAGTTGCTAAAAATACCGCAAGATTGCGTATTACCTTGTCAGCAAATCATAATAAGCAAATGGTTGAGGAGTTATTAGAAAAGCTCAGTAAAGTATTGATGACAGTTTAATTATTTCTTTTTTGATAACTACTTACAATTCACATAATTTTAAAATTCGTGAATTATATTTATTCTCAAAATTGTGAACCTTGTAACTTGCTGATTTTACAATGTTCATTAAAGTCAACTAAATTTAAGTGCGATTGCCCTACCGATTATGCTGAGTAGTTACCTTTTTGATGCCTTGTATTGATCAATCCAGTCACTAAAAATAGTACGCTCTGCTTTATTTAGTGCCTTGTCAGGTGGCATTTTAGGTAATACTGAACCAAATAACCGTATGCTTAATAAATTTTTTCCATCCTGATATTGTAGCCATGATGCAGGTAAATAAACCTTAGATTGATTCACAATATTGGTATGGCAAGAAGAACAGCGTGATTGAAATAAATTAGCTGCTTTTTTATTTGCCACATAAATACCACTTGCCTTGATATTAGTAGTATTTGGCATTTTTCCGAATGCTAGACCTTTGGATAGTCTTAATACGGCTTTATTTACATCATCTAAAATCCAAATAGCGCCATCATCTGCAACCGTCATGCCAACAGGGCGACCTCGTGGACGTACACCATTCACCGCATTCCATGAGCTGACAATTTCATGTGCTTGAGCTACATTTTGTGACGAAGGAAAGGCGTATTTTTTAAATATTGTATTACGCCCTACAGGATCAAGACTATAAACCGCCCTGCTAACTCGCTTAGGTTTACCTAAAGCATCAACATCATAAAATACAACACGATGACCTGTACGACGATAGCCGTGCCAACTCATCACCAGCTTACCTTTTAACTCTGGGAATTTATTGCCTTGGTAATACAACATATCCAAAGGTGCTGCATGCGGTGCAACAACAACCCAAGGCTCTTGATAAGCACTAGATTTTAAACAATATTTTTTAGCTGCTACTTTCCAAAAAGGATTTACTGACTTTTTATCATAACAATAAGGCCAGCCATAAAATTTACCTTTTTTAATCACATTCAGCTCTTCAAAAGGAGTATGTAGCCCTCCAAAGTCCATACTATTTTCAGCTTGTAAAAGCGTTCCAGAGCTATGCTGGGCTAAAGCCATTGAATTCCTCAATCCCGTTGCAATCACTTCATATTTTTTTGAGAAAGTATCCTTTTTTTGGTCATAGATGTATTTTCTCAGACTGCCGTTAACAGACTCATGTTGATATATTTCACCACAACTTTTATCTGCCCGTACATTTTTTTTGCATTGATCGCTCGGTGCGGCGGTATTAACAATCAAATTGTAATGATTATCGAATATAAAGTGACTTAATGGGTGACGATGACCTTTCCAATCTGGTAAACCACTAATAACTACCTGTTTATTTTTTATCTTTCCATGTTGGAGTGAAAAACGAAATATTTGATGCTTTTCGCCCACGTAAAAACGCCCTTTATTGTCTTTTGCCAAACCATGAGGCAAATTCAATTTTTTTAATAAAGGTGTTAATTTGGGCTTTCTTCCACTCACATCTAAAAGCCATAAAATACCTTTGTGTGGATTCCATCCCCCCATATCGACAATTAGAAACTGCTTTTTATGAGCAACCTGAATAATCTTACGCGGTTTAATCAATTTAAACGCACTTGATGCCTGCACAACCAAGCCCAAGCAAGTACCTTCTGTTGTACCGACTAGTACCCGCTTATAGCCATCACAACTAATATTATCGGTAATATATTTTTCCGCATTAACAGATTGTGACCAAAATATAATCAAATAAAAAAGCAAACTAAAACTATTAGTACGAAGTCTCATAATAATTATCTATAATCTTCCGAAAATAATGTAATCTCAAGACCTACATCCATTTTTGAACCTTGGATAAGGAGGTTTTATAAAAAACAAACCTCTGGTACTCCAACAACTTGGGTTGGGGTGGGTACAGCGAGTCAAGAAGCGGTTAGCTACTAAGTGTGGGCTTTACAGAGAATGCTTGGTTCTCTTCACCAAAAAGTGTAACAACGCGGATGACCACTTTCTGGTTCCCCCCCTCAGGAGCAGTTTAACGTGTAGTATAAGAGAATTTACAAATATCATGGAGCAAAATTAAATGTCCATCCGACCAGCCTTTATTATTGGCTTTATTTTTAGCACAATTATTATTGCTACTGCTCTCTTTTTTCAATATGGATTAAACCTAGAACCATGCCCACTTTGCATAATAGAACGTATTGTTGTCATTACATTAGCCGCCATTTTTCTTGTTGGACTGCTACATAACCCTAAACACTCTCTTGTTCGGCGACTCTACGGACAAATTGTAGCAACTGCTAGTCTTGCGGGTATTGCCGTTGCTAGTCGGCATGCTTGGCTACAAAATCTTCCCGAAGATCAGCGTCCTGCTTGTGGTGAAGGTCTAGACTATTGGGTAAAAACACTACCACCCAATGAAGTTATCGAAAAAATATTCCAAGGTACCGGAGATTGTGCCGAAGTTGCTTGGACATTTGCAGGATTTAATACGCCAGAGTTAGCTCTAATCATCTTTTCAGGCTTTTTTCTCTATGGCATAAAGCTACTGATAAAAGGACATTAAGTGGAAAACAACTAAGTACCCAAATAAAATTTAGTTTCCTGTTTTTTTGATATTGATCTAGTCCCCTTGAGTTATAGCCTTTCGTCTCTATTATTAAAGAGCTAATACCACAACTCTGCAAAATAAAAAAAACCTTGTAAATTTAGCGTTTTTTTTCGACACAAAGTTGTTTAGACTAGAACATGAAATTCAAGTAATTCCCTAGCTTTACTGCTCTTTTTCTCAAAAATAAATTGGGGAATATAATGAAAAGCTAGGTAGTTAACAATTTAAACAATATTAAAGTGAGATCACCATGGACGTAATGGAAAGAATTAAAAGTGCTGTTGATGAAAACCCTGTCATTGTTTTCATGAAAGGCACACCACAATTACCACAATGTGGTTTTTCAAGCCGTACTGCACAGGCTCTTATGGATTGTGGTGAAGAGTTTGCCTATGTTAACGTACTGACTGATCCTGAAATTTTTCAGCATCTACCAAAATTTGCTGATTGGCCTACCTTCCCGCAGGTTTATATTAATGGCGAGCTAATCGGTGGTTGTGATATTACACTTGAGATGCATGCAAGTGGCGAGTTACAGAAAATGGTAAAAGCGGCTAAAGCAGGCAAGAGTAGCCAAGAGGCTTAAAAATTATTGTACTGAGTGATCACAAATTATTTAACTCTATAGCCTAAAAAGACCATCTGAGATGGTCTTTTTTATGCCGCAACTTTAAAAGGGTTGATGTTTTAGTGCTCGCCTTTACCGCCTTCTCCATGCGAATGAGTAAGGTAAAGTGCCAAACCAAGAAATGCTATCCCACTTGCAAAATATAAAAGATCAAGTGGCGTATCAAATTTCATATTAAGTGCATGCTCGAAATAACGCACGATTAATATCATCAAAATTACTTTTGCCAAACGATTTTTAAGATCGTCTAAGCTATTAATAATTAGTATTTTTGAAGCACCTTCTTTATGTTCTGCACCATCTATTTTACTAATAAATAATTCATATAGTCCTAAAGCAAAGATAAGTAATACCGTTGCTAGCAGATAACCATCAATAATTTCAACAACGTGTTTAATTGTTTCTGCTCTTAATATTAAACGTTCTTCTGTCGAAATCTCTGACGAGAGATAATTACCAAGATGGCTTACCATGATCCAAGCATCTATACTCGACATATATAGCACTGCTGCCGCGGAGACTAAACTCATTAACACCGCCGCTAATACCATTAAACGACTATTCCAAAGAAAATTTTCAAACATTGTTTCTAATAATTTCACGTATTTATCCTGTCTTTATCATACTAAACCGCTATAGCGACTAATTTATTATCCATATAAATGAGTGGAATTCTGTCTCGCTCCCACGGTGCTATATGCATTTCTTGAAAATATTTTTTTAGTGTAAAAGTATGCTTTCTCTCTGCCCGAAAGATTCTCTCCCCGCCTTGGCGAAAACGTACTTCTACATTATCCACACTCTCTTTATCAAACCCCGTTATATCGTTTAATAATTCTACTTTCAATATCCTCTTTAGGGATGGGAGATATAAGTCTTGATTAATATTCCAGACGATACATTGGCTTGCATCATGCTTAGAAAGAGGCGGTATTGCGTACAAATCATCTTGATAACGTCTAACCTCTACACCTTGCCATTGCACACAAGGCATCGCATCGTCCCTTGCATTTAATACATCACTTACAATATGAGCTAATTTTTTAGATGAGGGAGCGAGAAAGCCTTTCTGAGATAAAAAATAACGGATAAGCGCATGGCATCGAGCAGCAGATAAAGATTTAAGCTTTGTAATCGACAATGTTCCTTCTCGCCGACCTTTTATCAAAGGTAAATCTTCTTCTAGATATTCTGCGAGCAAGTCTTTAGTTTCTGCCTGATGATGGGCTACGCGAGAAAGTACAGCGTTTATACTAGGCCATCTCTGCTTTAAGCGAGTTATAATATCGTGACGCAAATAATTTCGATCAAAACATTGATCTTGATTACTTGGGTCTTCAATAACATCTAGAGAATGAAAGTTTGCATAAGCTTCTAGTGAGGTGCGTGACACATCAAGCAGTGGGCGTAGATGATGCCCTTTTCCAAAGCGACTAAGTACAGGCATTGCTGCTAAGCCATTAACACCTGCTCCTCGAAAGAGCTGTATTAAAAGAGTTTCAGCTTGATCATCTTGATGCTGTGCGGTTAGTAGTACCTCACCTGCTTGTAAGACATCTTTAAAGGCTTGATAACGTGCTTCTCTGGCAACGGCTTCCAAGCTCTCACCTTTTGGAATAGATAAGCCTAAGGAGATGATTTCACAATCAATATCTAAGCTTTTACAGATATTTAAACACTGATCTGACCATTGCGCAGATATTTTTTGTAAGCCATGATCAATATGAATCGCACGTATCTGAAAGTCGTTAAATATATTATTTAATTTGACGATTGCATGAAGCAACACATAGGAATCAAGCCCACCGCTAAAGGCAATAAGCAGTTTTTTTGATGATATGGATGTGGTGAGAGTTTCTCTTAGTTTATCGATATTTAGCACGAGAAAGACAAAAAAGTATTAATTACTCTTCAAATTTCCCCAAAGCCATTAGTTTTTGATAACGTTTCTCTAAAAGCTTATCAATACTCAATGAGCGTACTTCGCGCAAACTTGACTCCAAAGCTTCTCGCATATTCTCCGCCAGTGCGTCGTAGTCGCGATGCGCGCCACCTAATGGCTCGGCAATAATACGGTCGATTAAACCAAGCTCACTTAAACGGCTGGATGTAATACCTAGCGCTTCTGCGGCAACATCTGATTTTTTAGCATCTTTCCATAAAATAGACGCGCACCCCTCTGGTGAGATAACAGAATAAGTACTATATTCCAACATCATTACTTTATCTGCAACGGCTATAGCAAGTGCTCCTCCTGAACCACCTTCACCAACTATTGTGGCAATAATAGGTGTGCGGAGTTGAGACATTTCAAAAAGATTACGCGCGATAGCTTCACTTTGACCACGCTCTTCTGCACCAATACCGGGGTAAGCACCTGGTGTATCAATAAAGGTAAAAATGGGAATATGGAACTTTTCGGCCAACTTCATTAAGCGAAGTGCTTTACGGTAACCTTCTGGACGAGGCATACCAAAATTACGCGCAATATTCTCGTTTGTATCACGCCCTTTTTGATGACCAATAACCATAACGGGCTGACCGTCAAAACGTGCTATACCACCAACGATTGCTTGGTCATCACCATAATGACGATCACCATGTAGCTCTTGGAAGTCGGTACAAAGACGCTCGATAAGATCAAAAGTATAAGGTCGTAGAGGGTGTCTTGCGAGCTGCCCTATTTGCTTTGACGTTAGCTTACTGAAAATACTCTTGGTAAGTGCTCCTGCTTTTTCTTCAAGTTTTGCAACTTCTTCTCCTAAATTAACTTCCGAGTTACTAACATAACGTAACTCATCAATCTTAGCTTCTAACTCAGCAACAGGTTGCTCAAAATCTAGGAAATCAGCCTTCATAAGAACCTTTCTTCTTAAAATCACTATAGGGTAGAGAATACCCTAGATACTCTCCAAAAACTATTTTTTTGACCGTTTGTCACAATGCTTTTGCGAAAGCAGAGTCCCCTACTCTACCACGAAGTATCCTCACAAAACTAATTTAACGGTTTAGGTAACTACTCAGTATAATCAGTAACTGCTTAGATTGTACTCTATTTCGCTCGAATTCAAGCGGAGTAGTTACCAATTTAGCCCCTGTTCTGATCTTTTTCCTTATTACTTTGGTCGCATAACCCAGCTATGCTCCCGTCGTAATATCTTGAATATCAAAAAACAGGAAACTAAACTTTGTTACATTAATTTTATTTGGGTGCTTATAAATTATGCCTGTTCTTGCTTGGCAATATCAGCATGAACTTCTTTCATATCCAATGCTTTAACTTTTGCGATAATACCTTCTAAGTCTGATGCACCCATCATACCTGGCTGAGAGAATAGAACAACTTGCTCACGGAAAATCATTAAAGTAGGAATAGAACGAATTTGGAAATGAGCACCTAGCTCTTGTTCTGTTTCTGTATCGACTTTACCAAAAATAATATCAGGGTATTTTTCTGATACTTCTTCATAAATTGGTGCAAATGAGCGACAAGGACCACACCAAGGTGCCCAAAAGTCGATGATAACGATGTCATTTTTAGTAATTGTATCTTCAAATGTATCTGCTGTAATGTCTACTGTAGCCACAATATTTTCCTTTAAATTGTTCTCAGGACACCCCAACAAAAGCAGTAGATATCCCCTGAAATAATGGTTTCGTGAATTTCACGAAATATTCAAGCTTAGGAATATAAGCTCTTACTTATATAATTACAAGTCACCCTTTCTATTATTTAAGAATATTCTTACTAAAAAATATACCTATAAAGGATCATCCCCCCACCGTGATTGCAAAGTATGCCCAATATCTAAGTGATCTAAAACACGCGCTACCATAAAATCGACAATATCATCCAAAGATTTTGGCTTAAAATAAAACCCAGGATTTGCTGGCATGATAATAGCGCCCATACGAGTGAGTTTTAGCATGTTCTCTAAGTGGATTTCAGACAGTGGCGTTTCGCGAATAACAAGGATCAGTTTTTTACGCTCTTTTAAAGCGACATCAGCTGCACGTTCTAATAGATTTTTACTGCTACCAACGGCAATAGATGAAAGTGTTCCTGTGGTACAAGGACAAACAACGGTTGCATCTGCAACCCCACTGCCACTTGCAATGGGAGCTAGCCATTGCTCTTTCTCGTAGACTTTTATTTGCCCTGATTTTGCTTGATATTTTTTAGTAAAAAATAGTTCTACTTCCGATGCACGAACAGGCAGTTGTAAATCAGTCTCCATTTTTATCACGATATGTGCTGGTCGAGATAGTAGGAGGTAAATTTGCGAGCCTGCCTTTACCAACTCTTCTAGTAAGCGCAAGCCATAAGCTGCACCCGATGCTCCTGTCATAATAAGCGTGACCGAAGGGGCAGCTTTTTTGGTCATCACTTTTCTAAGCCTTCGAGTAACTTATCGTGAATACCACCAAAACTACCATTACTCATCACGAGCAATTGATCACCTGTATTTGCGGTAGCAACCACATCGGCAACTAACTCATCGATATTACGATATAAGCTTGCCTTGCTTCCTAAATTATCAACAATATCTTGCATATCCCAGTCAACATCATCAGGTTGATACAAAACAATTTGATCGGCTCCTTGCAAAGAAGCTAGCAAACTTTTTTGATGTACGCCTAAACGCATAGTATTTGATCTTGGTTCTAAAATGGCTACTATTTTCCTATCACCGACATTTGCCCTCAAACCTTCTAAGGTTGTTTTAATCGCCGTAGGATGATGTGCAAAGTCATCATAAACACGAATATTATTAACCTCGCCACGCAACTGCATGCGACGCTTAATGCCTTTAAATTCACTTAATGCTTCTATGGCATGTTTAACAGGTACACCTGCATGACGTGATGCAGAAATTGCAGCCAAAGCATTGCTAATATTATGCTTACCTAACAAGCCCCATGTGACCACACCTTGATCTTCTCCATTTAAGAAGATACGAAACTCACTTCCGTCTGCTTCGATATACTCTACTTGCCA
>Ga0256832_1002611_pt1 | contig 12285 bp, 14 predicted proteins | sample 134614metaG_FD_190534 | JGI IMG/M metagenome (GOLD analysis project Ga0256832, IMG submission 190534) | Hydrothermal vent microbial communities from Lau Basin, Pacific Ocean - 134-614 | ecosystem: Environmental > Aquatic > Marine > Hydrothermal vents | place: Pacific Ocean: Lau Basin | collected... | reverse complement strand
CCAGCCAGCCGGAACAGGGTACCTGTTTTGATTTCAGTTTAAAACTGGTTAGTCTCTAGACCCTATTTTTCTCTGTGTAAGCTTATTTATAAACAAAAGATTGGGGTTGATCGGCAATATCTAAGGGTGTTTTCGTATTATCTCCGAATACAAAAATTGATATAATAAACCCAATCAGTACAAATGCAGTTAATTGCAGGATTATGTCATTTTTAAAAGTCATCATATCGGCTTACTCATATCGTGTTGCTTTAAATTAAATTTAATTGAAGAAACAATGAATTACCGATAACTTGTTCACAATTAACTTTAACCTGCCTTTTTTACTGTAAAATTGAGAACTCTATCAATAAAGCTTTATCAAAAGAATCAATAAAAGTATCAGTTGTAATATGAATAAAAAACGGCTGTAAGACCGTTCAAATGTGTTTATTTAAGGAATTTATTTATGAAACAGGCCATTTTTAGCCTACTTTTTTTCAGCCTTCTTGTTATTTGTCTTCCGTTAATGGCTGAGCATGTACCCAATTACCCGGTAGAAGATTCACTGGCTGACTATTGTTATAAACCGTCTAAACCACTCTGGCTGTCAACAGCGATTCATAAAAAGCAATACCGGGAAGATATGGAGGAATATGAGCGCTGCAAACAGCACTTTTATCAGGTGCATCAGAACATTGCCAGAATGAAAATGGATTCCGAGCAGCGTTCCAGGGACATTCAGAAAGAATTTGAACAGCAGAATAAGTAAAATACAGCGGACACAGGAAGGATTGTACTCTCAGGAAGAACAGCTGACACTGATCTGTGTTGCCCAGTCCGGCGGCAGACCGGCATAATGTTCCATCTCCGGATGTTCATCATAAGGATTCAGCAGGATATTCATTAACTTGTCCACTTCAGAATAATCCCGGTACCGGGTGGCCTGTTCAATCGCTATCTGTGCCATATAATTTCTTAAAATATACTTCGGGTTAACCCGGTTCATTTTCTTACAGCGTTGTTCAGGGGACAGGCTTTCATCCTGTTCAAGCAGTTTAAGATAGTGTTTATGCCAGGTGTCAAAAGCCTCTCTATCCATAAACATATCCCTTATCGGAGTGTTTTCCTGATAGCCTGCTGCCGTTGCTAACTGCCGGAACAGCAGGGTATAGTCCACCTGGTTTTTTTCCATCAGGTTCAATAGCGATAGTATCAGTGTACTGCGTTTCTGGTGCTCTTCATTAGACACATCAGCATTAAAAAAGCCCAGTTTCTGCTCCATCAGGCTCAGGTAGTGGCGGGTAAATACCGGTTCAAATTCAGCCAGCGTGGCTTTGGCCTCGTCTATTGTCATCAGTGTTAACAAAGTTTCTGCAAAACGAGTCAGGTTCCACAGGGCAATACTGGGCTGATTCTTAAAGCTGTAACGTCCCTGATGATCAGAGTGATTACAGATAAAATCCCGCTTATAAGTGTCCAGAAAGCCAAAGGGGCCATAGTCCAGTGTCAGTCCAAGAATGGACATATTGTCGGTATTCATAACGCCGTGGGCAAAACCAGCACTTTGCCAGTGGGCAACCATAAGGGCGGTTTTTTCTACCACGGCACTTAAAAACTGCTGATAAGGATTGTCTTTCACGTCATTATTTTGCAGTGATATTTCAGGATAATAATTTTCAATAACAAAATCCGCCAGCTGCTGTACCTTATCGGGCTGATTACGGGAAGCAAACAGCTCAAAACTACCAAAACGGATAAAAGAGGGGGCCATACGCACCATGGACGCCCCGGTTTCCAGTTGTTCGCGGTAAACTTCTTCCTCACTGTTAACCATGGCCAGGGCTCGGGTGGTGGGTATGCCCAGCCCATGCATGGCTTCACTGCATAAATATTCGCGTATGGTTGAACGCAGTACTGCCCGGCCATCACCCCGGCGTGAATAAGGGGTCATACCGGCACCCTTAAGCTGGATTTCCCAGTACTCTGAACGGGAGTTTTTAACTTCAGCCATTAATAGTGCCCGTCCATCACCCAGTTGTGGTACAAAACCGCCAAACTGATGTCCGGCATAAATGGCCGCTACGGGCCGGCAGTTTTTGGGAATATGCTGTCCTGCAACAAACTGACAGAAATGTTCAGTATCCAGTTGCCGACTATCGTGATCCAGTAATTGTGCGGCACTGTGATTGATATGCACCAGTTCCGGCTTATGCAGACCATCCGGTTCCTGCAGTGAGAAGAAATCCTCACCCAGACTGTGGAAACGGTTGCTAAACTCCAGACTGGAAAACAGGGGACTTTCTTCGGAATGTAGTCCTGTTTGAGCTTTTGAAGTGTCGTCTGGCGTTGTTTTAACTGAATCTAACATGGTCATAACCTTTTTTAAACTGAAACCGGGCTATACTCTCTCAATACAATCCTGATAACATACTAAATTACTTGGTTATTGTGATTCTACACTTTTTTTCTGATGGTGTATCGTTATTGTCTTTTTTTTTATTTCGTGTATCTTTGTACTGGTGTGGGGGAATACCGGGGATGGGGAAATCAGCCATGGAAAAACAATGTTAAAAATCAGTAGTATAATAATCATCTTATCTTTCACCCTGGTAACGAATACCCTGGCCTGGGATCTGGGTAAAGAAGGCCGCTTTCAGTTTGAACAGGTTAATGACAATGTTTATGTTATGCATGGACCACGGGAAGAACCCAATCCCGAAAATCATGGTTTTATGAATAATCCTGCTATTATTGTGGCCGAGCATGGCCTGATTGTGATTGATCCCGGTTCAGCCTATCCAGTGGGTCTGGAAGTATTGAAGGAAATTGAAAAAATATCCACAAAACCGGTTCTGGCCGTTTTTAATACCCATGTTCACGGCGATCACTGGCTGGCTAATCAGGCGATTAAGGAAAAATACCCGCAGGCCAGAATTTACGGCCATCCGGCCATGATTGAACAGGCCAATGGCGACACCGGTTTATACTGGGTGGATATGATGGAGCGTCTGACAGACGGTAAAACCAAAGGCACCAGAGTTGTGGCAGCAGAAACAGCGGTAACCAATAGTCAGACCATAGAAGTGGATGGGCAGATTTTTAAAATTCATTCATTGGTACCCGCCCATACCAATACTGATATTATGATTGAGCATGTTAATTCTAAAACGCTTTTCACGGGCGATAACAGCTTTAATCAGCGTATGGGACGCTTTGATGAAACAGCCAGTATGATGGGCAATATCAAGGCACTGGAATATGCCCTGGCTCTGGACATAAAAACCTATGTACCGGGACATGGCCAATCGGGCAGTAGTGATGCCGCTGTAAAGCCCTTTCTTAACTATTTAAAGCGGGTTCAGAAAGTGGTAGAGGCTGGTTTTGAAGAAGAACTGCAGGACTTTGAAATAAAAGACAGGGTCATTGCACAGTTTGAAGATTACAGCTCCTGGGCCGGTTTTGATGTGAATTTCGGTAAACATATCAATAGTATGTATCTGGAAGTAGAAAAAGCAGCCTGGTAACAATAAATACAACTACAATTATAAAACTAAACTCAAAAAGGAAATTTTTTTGTTATGACTGATTATAGTAACTACGACAGCGATGTATTTTCCTGTCAGTATGAAGGTGATACGGCTGTTATCTGTCTAAAAGCCAATTCATTGAAAATGACCACCGATCCCCACCACTTTCATGACATCCTTGAATGCATGAATACTATTGAAGTGGATGCAAATATCAAAGGTATACTGGCTCTGCATACGGTCAAGTATGAGCGTATAGAAGCCCTGCAGTCCTTTATTAAGTCAATTCAGAAACAATCCGGTTATGTACAGAAGGAAATGGGGGTAACCCGCTATGGTAATTCTGTTAAACGCCTGACACTGGCTATTAATGATTTTTCCAAACCCTGTGTAGTGGGGATAGAAGGGCAGGTGGCTATTGACGGCTTTGGTTTTTTTATGGCCTGTGATCAACGGGTTGCCGCTGATGATTTAAGCATTGAATTTCCCGGACTGGAAATTGGAGTAACACCAATGGGTGCAGTCGCTCTGTATATGAGTCGTCAGATGGGAGCCAATAAAGCCCTGGAGATTCTGATGTCCAAAGATCCGGTCAAAGCAGAAGAAGCTAAACAGCTGGGGTTTGTTACCACGGTTGTACCTAAAGAACAGGTAAAAGAAGAGTGCATGAAACGTTTACAGGAAATGTACAAGATCCCCGGTGTCACTTTGAGCCTGACCAAACAGTTAATACGTCCAAAAACTTATGAACTTGAAGAGCATTTTGAATTATCCTCCCGCCTGCTCTGGAGTTCTATTGTAGATAATTAAACCGGGTTATTTTTGCCTCTGCTATTATGAAAAAGGTGGGGGCAAAGCAATCATTTAGGGTTTACCAGTTTTTATAAGGATTGGACATTAACTGAGCATTATAGTATTTATCCTGTCCGGTCACCTCGTCTGACAACCATTGTGGTTTCTGAAAGTTTTCATTTTCGTTTTCCAGTTCAATTTCAGCAACCACCAGTCCCTGATTGTCTCCATAAAACTCATCTACTTCAAATGTGTGTTTACCGGCCTTTACCAGAAAGCGGGTTTTATCAATAACCCCCTCTTTGCAGAGCTTTAGTAATTCCTCAGCTTCTGAAACCTCTATTTCTTTTTCCCATTCATAACGAGTAGTGCCAGAAGCATTACTTTTACCTTTAATTGTTAAATAACCGCGTTCTTCTTTAATGCGTATTCGTACAGTTCGTTCCGGATCAGTCGATAAATATCCCTGGATAATACGTACCTGTGTTTGCGCTTCCTGTTTGTAAGTGTTATCAGAAACCAGAAACTTTTTTTCAATTTCAAAGGGCATTTAGCTCTCCAGGAAAAAATCGATTATTTTAAGCCACTAACATAAAGTGAAACGGCCTGAATCTCCATTTCTGTAAGACGGGATGCAATAGAATGCATAATGGCATTGTCATTGGTACGTTTACGCTCACTAAACCCCTGTAACTGAGAAGATATATAGCGTTTATGCTGTCCCGCAAGGCGAGGTAACTGGTCTGTGCCTTCACCTTTTTCGCCATGACAATTAGTACAGGCAGGAATATCGGACCATTCATTACCCTGGTGAAAAATATACTGCCCCACTGCAGCCAGTTCTTTATTGCGTACTTTATGGGACAGGGCAGGTTTGCTGTTAAAATAGTCAGCCAGAGCGGTAATCTGTTCATCGGTCAGATCTTTGGCCATATCATTCATTTCAGTGCTTTGACGCTGACCGCTTCTGAAATCCTGAAGCTGTTTTATAATATAGTTTTTATGCTGTCCCGCCAGTCTGGGATAGATCACACTGGAGGCCTCACCTTCAAGGCCATGACAGAACTGGCATTTTTCTTTAACAATTTTGACTGCAATGTTGTCTTCTGCAAAAGAATTAGCACTGACAAATAACAGAAGAAAAAAGCTAAGAGATAATTTCAACATAATATAACCCTGATTTATGGATGAGTAGAGGTTTATTTTTCAATCTAACATAAACAGTTATTTTTTAAAAAGATTAATTAGTATGCTCAAAACAATACTGATTATAATCATGGAAGTCAGCGGAATAAAAATACGGCCGCGTTCATTTTCTAAACGAATATCACCAGGCAGCCGACCAAACCAGTTCAGCAGCCATGGAGCAAAATGCAGAATAGCCCCAATTAAAAATATAGCAGCTCCAATGAGCATTATCCATTTAGACATTAGTCAATAATAACACAGTGTAAAACAAATAATGAACAGTCAGCGAGTACTCCTGAATAATATAGCCTTTAGATGCTGTCTGTGCCCGTAATGTAAAAAGGGTAGACTGGTCTGGGAAGATCATTAATACTATATGGACCAAAGAGATGAGTCAGAAAATCATGAGTTTTAAGGGTAAAATTTTTATTCTGAAATTCTGCTTTTAAAATTTCATCTGAAATTTCAGTAATGTAGATTTGTTGTTCAGTAAGATATTCAATTAATTTATTAAAGAGTTCGAGACAGCCTGTTTTAATAAGTGCAGAATAATCTACTGTAGCTTTAGGAAACTTTGAAACATATTGACTGGGTAACCACATCTCTCCATAACTTATATGTTCAATAAGTTTATTTGCAGACTTATCCAGTGGTCCAAACTCATGAATAATATTTTTTAGGTCACAGCCTTTGCCAATGCAATAGTAGCTGTCTATTTCCCCATCTGATTTTTTTATATAAACATCAATAGAGTCTATTTTAAAGATAGTATTCCACTCATCCAGGGTTCGGGTAATCATCAGGTTGTTTTTTAAGCTGGCCCTGTGCAGGGCAATGATCTCATTTTTCTCATTATCACTCAATTTTATAAAACTTGTTCTGGTATAGTGTATTGATGAAGGGTTAACAGGAAGATTTATACTTAACTGTCCTCCCGCCGGGTAAAAACCGAATTTTTTATATAAACCTGACACCGAGCTCCAGAGTAAAAAAATAGCAACTTTACTGGTTTGTTGCTGTAGAATTCGTTCCATTAACAGCCTGAAAAAACCTCTTCCTCTAAACAAAGGATGAGTAACAGCACCACCAATAAGTGCTACGGGTATATTAAAAGTATCCGTACCTATATTTCTTAAACTAACAGCCAGATGAGCCAGTACTTCATTGTTATTATTCACTATAATATGACAGTTTTGATGATTGTTTTTATTCATTAACAACATAAAATCCACTGCATAACTATAATTATTGTCATAGTCAAAACCGGACTCAATAAGCGCTATAACCTGAGGTAATAACTCAGGTCTTTGTTTTAAAGTGGTGATAATATAATTGCGGTTCATCGGGTTTTAATTGGACTTTATAAGTGTTCTACAGTGTTTATGGTTACTGAAGTTGATATTCTGGAGAGGACAGGCCAGATAAAGCTGCAAAACTGAGGACTGGAACAGGGAGATATTAGATAGAATACAGACGGATGTTCCTGGGAATGCGGGCATTCTGCCCGCATTAAAAATCATTGTTTAAACAGGACAGGCAAGCTGTCCAGTCTATTGAAAAATCACCCGCACTTACTGTCCCCGCAATTTAGACAGGTCATACAGCCATCCATCAGTACCAGTGCTTTAGTCTGGCACTTGGTACAAAGCTGGGCTTTTTCAGGAAAGCTGCTGCTGTCATCGGCGGTTTCATTCTGGGTTTTGTTTTTGGCTTCAAATTCTTTACGCTTGGCTTCAATCAGTTTTTTCTGATGGTCATCCAGTTCAGTGTCTTTGAGCATACCGATAAACTTCATATGGGACTCAATAGCACAGCCGATTTCTGCTACCAGAGAAGGCATAAATACGCCGCCTTTTTTAAAGTAACCACCCTTGGGATCAAATACCGCTTTTAATTCTTCCACCAGGAAGCAGGCGTCACCACCCTTACGGAATACCGCAGAAATAACCCGCGTCAGGGCCAGTACCCACTGGAAGTGTTCCATGTTCTTGGAGTTAATAAACACCTCATAGGGGCGGCGTTCTTCATGCTCAGTACCCATATTGAGGATCATATCGTTAATGGTAATATACAGAGCATGTTCGGACTGCGGGGTTTTAATTTTATAAGTGGAACCAAACAGCATTTCCGGACGGTCCAGGTTTTCATGCATTTTTTCCACATCGCTGATATTATCATCGTTACAGGACTCAGCGGGTAGATCCTTTGCTTTTTCTTCTTCGGTCAGTACTTTGTAACCAACAATTTTACTGTCTATTTTAAGTGCCATCATTATTAGCCTTTTTAATCTTTTATCAGGAATAGTTTAGAACTTGCCGTAATAGCCTTCTTTCAGGGCATCAAACAGGTTAGCGGCAGTATGCATTTCGCCATCGTATTCCACTTCTTCATTACCTTTAAGTTCGACCACCTCACCATTTTCCAGAGTAAACTGATAAGTAGTGTTTTCCAGATCCGTTTCCTTAACCAGTACCCCCTGGAAGGCTTCAGGATTAAAGCGGAAAGTGGTGCAGCCTTTTAGGCCCTTGTCATAGGCATACTCATAAATGTTTTTGAAATCCTCATAAGGATAATCGGTGGGCACATTAGCGGTTTTGGAAATGGAGGAATCAATCCACTTCTGCGCAGCAGCCTGTACATCCACATGCTCCTTGGGAGAAATACTGTCGGCGGTAATAAAGTAGTCCGGTAGTTGCTCAGCTTCATTTTCTGAATAAGGCATGGCGTCGGGATTGACCATTTCACGATAAGCCAGTAATTCAAAAGAAAAGACATCGACTTTTTCCTTGGTCTTTTTACCTTCGCGGATCACATTACGGGAGTAGTGGTGAGCAAAGCTGGGCTCAATGCCATTACTGGCATTATTGGCCAGAGACAGAGAAATAGTGCCGGTAGGTGCAATAGAACTGTGATGAGTAAAACGGGCACCGGTTTCGGTCAGGGCTTCTACCAGTTCAGGTTCTTCCTGTGCCAGTTGCTGCATATAGCGGCTGTATTTTGCGTGCAATACCTTGCCGGGCAGTTCATCACCGACCTTATAGCCGTCAGCAATCATTTCCGGACGCTTGTGCAGCATTTCACCGGTCACGGTAAACATCTGATCCATGATTTTAGCCGGGCCTTTTTCCTTAGCCAGATCCAGAGCTTCTTTCCAGCCTTCAATGGCCATTACCTTGGTGACTTCTTCGGTAAACTTAAGGGAATTATCATCACCGTATTTCATGCCCATCATAGTGCAGGAAGATCCCAGACCCAGATAACCCATACCATGGCGACGCTTGTTCATAATTTCTTCACGCTGCTGCGGCAGCGGCAGGCCGTTAATTTCTACCACATTGTCCAGCATACGGGTAAAAATGCGCACAGTTTTACGGAAAGTGTCCCAGTCAAAAGAGGCTTCATCCGTAAAAGGTTTGTCGACAAAACGGGTCAGGTTAATAGAACCTAATAAGCAGCTGCCGTAAGGGGGTAAAGGCTGCTCACCGCAGGGGTTAGTGGCGCGGATATTTTCACAGAACCAGTTATTGTTCATTTCATTGACTTTATCAATCAGGATAAAGCCGGGTTCAGCGTAATCGTAAGTGGAAGCCATAATAATGTCCCACAGGCGACGCGCCTGAATGGTTTTGCTGACCCGACAGGCCACCAGACCGTCATTGTTGACAATATAACCATCCTTGTTGGGCAGGTCACGCCAGACGATTTGATCGGGATTGTTCAGATCCAGCTTGTCCTGTTTGATTTCCTTGTCGGTGACAGGGAAAGAGAGTTTCCAGGGCTGATCATTTTTAACCGCTTCAACAAATTCAGTGGTGATCAGTAAAGACAGGTTAAACTGACGTAAACGACCATCTTCACGTTTGGCACGGATAAAATCAATAACATCAGGATGACCGATATCAAAAGTTGCCATCTGGGCACCGCGGCGGCCGCCGGCAGAAGAGACGGTAAAACACATCTTGTCGTAGATATCCATAAAGGACAGGGGACCGGAGGTGTAGGCACCGGCACCGGATACATAAGCGTCTTTAGGACGCAGAGTAGAAAACTCATAACCGATACCGCAGCCGGCTTTCAGGGTCAGCCCGGCCTCATGCACCTTGCCCAGGATGTCATCCATAGAATCGGCAATGGCTCCGGAAACCGTACAGTTAATAGTGGAAGTGGCTGGCTTGTGTTCCTGGGCGCCGGCATTGGAAATAATTCGGCCGGCTGGGATTACGCCCTGACGTAAGGCCCATAAAAACTCTTTATAATAGTGATCCTGGTTCTTCTTGCCTTCTTCAACTTCGGCCAGTGCCCGCGCCACACGTTTATAGGTTTCATCGATAGTTTCATCAATTGGCAGGCCGTCCTTGGTTTTTAGACGATACTTGGTATCCCAGATATCCAGAGAGGCATCCTGAAGCGGTATTTCTGTTACAGTATTTGGTATGGCGTGTAATTGTGCAGTCATTACTTATTTCCCCGATTTGACTATATGACCCAATTGAGAATGTTATTTAAAGTATCGATAAAAGAGTCCTGGCTAACATCCTGAAAGCTTTAGTGTTTTAAGCTGTTAGTCTGTTAAAAGTATTATATTGTGTTTTTTTTTAAGAATAACACAATATGTAGTGTATTGTTCTGCAAATCCTAAATAGTTCCCTGTACCAGGTCAAGTGTTTTTAGCACAAAAAAATGACTTTTTTTGCACTTGTTCTGTAGACATTTTGCAAAGCCAGACAGGGCAAGGGATTGCTGAATTTTAGTATATTAGAGATTTATGGAGGGTTTGCTTAAAATTTGCACAAAAGTGCATTTTTTAAATAATTTAGAATGGTTTTAGAAATTTTTTTATCCGGTTTATTATATAATTTTAAAAAAAGACAAAAATCAAAAGAGCCATTGTTTTATCTGTTCCATATTAGCCAGAACCAGTTGTTGTGCTTCGGGAGACTGTTTTTGCTGATAAGGTGTGATGCGCAGATACTGTAAATAATAATTAGCCAGGGCGGCACGGGTTGGAATAGTGAGCTGATTATTAACCATATTAAAATCACGAGCAATCACTTCCTGTTGAAAAGAAGACAGTCTGTTATCAGGCTTAATAATCAATTCAATAAACCGGTTCCAGGCGGGATCATCCCTGGCCGTGTGTTCAGACGGCAGAACAGGTTCCGGTATGGTACTGATTCTGGACAATACAAAGTCTCTGTAATCATTATTTTTTTCACAATGTGCCCGTATATGCCATCGGTAACCGGAATAAACCAGAGTATGCGGGCTGATCACCCGGTATTCTTTTTCCTGTGAAGACAGCGACAGATATTCAATTTCCAGACGCATATTGTCTTTTACCGCAGCAATAACAGGCCGGATAAATTCAGGAACAATAAAACGGCCGGGAGATGAAATCATCTCTGTATTTGTGTTAGTTAAATTCAGGCAGGCAAGATGACTGCCTAATTCTTTACGACTTCCCAGCAGGTTAAAATATTCATCTATAGTCCCTTTTGTTAACACAGGTTCAAACTGATCAGTAGGGCGATGACCTTTAAGCTGCATGTCGTAAATCAGATTATTTGGTGCAATCTGTTTATTATAAAAATTAATATCTTTAGAGGCCTGCTGGCGGCCAATACCAAACGCAGATATTAATACATTGGTTGTCAGCCTTCCCTCCCATAAACTAACAATTTCAATAAGCTGGCATTTTAGCAGGGTATTCCAGCGTAAGTTTTTTAAATCTGAACATTTCATACTCTAAATCTGCCTGAAAAGTATACATGTAGGAAATTGCATTATATACACACAAAAACATTAGGGATACTATAAGTCAGAAAGTCAATATAAAAAACGCATACAGGGTTTGTTTATAAATGGAAGCACTAACCGATCTTAAATCCATATTACATTCTAAACGGGCTAATATCTATTATCTGGAAAAGTGCCGGCTGATGCAGAAAGACGGTCGGATACTTTATCTGACCGAAAACCAGCAGGAAAAACAATACTGGAATATTCCGATTGCCAATACCACCGTAATTTTACTGGGTACCGGCACCTCAGTCACCCAGGCGGCAGTCAGAATGCTGGCCTCCGCAGGGGTGTTAATTGGTTTTTGTGGTGGAGGAGGGACCCCGCTTTTAATGGGCAATGAAATTGAATGGTTAACTCCTCAGAGTGAATACCGTCCAACAGAATATGTTCAGGGATGGCTGTCCTTCTGGTTTGATGATCAAAAACGACTGAGCGTGGCCAGGCAATTTCAGCAACAACGCATAGCTTATATCAAACAGATCTGGAGCAGTGATAAAGATTTACTGCAGGAGGGTTTTGATATGAGTGATGAAACTATAACTCAGGCATTAAATACTTTTACCAATCGTATAGCACAGGCGACAAAGGTCAATCAATTACTGCTAACTGAGGCAGAGCTGACTAAAAAACTCTACAAAGCGGCAATAGTAAATACCCATATTACCGATTTTGTACGTGATTATAACGGTGTTGATAAGGCCAATGCCTTTTTGAACCATGGTAACTATCTTGCGTATGGTCTGGGAGCTACTACCCTTTGGGTGTTGGGTATACCTCATGGATTTGCTGTTATGCATGGTAAAACCCGACGTGGTGCTCTGGTTTTTGATGTGGCCGATTTAATCAAGGATGCCATTATCCTTCCCTGGGCATTTATCTGTGCCAGAGAGAACATGTCTGAGCAGGATTATCGTCAGCAGGTGTTACAGAAATTTACCCAGTACAAATCACTGGATTTTATGTTTGAGTGTGTTAAAAAAGTTGCCATGCAGAG
>Ga0256832_1002610_pt1 | contig 12289 bp, 10 predicted proteins | sample 134614metaG_FD_190534 | JGI IMG/M metagenome (GOLD analysis project Ga0256832, IMG submission 190534) | Hydrothermal vent microbial communities from Lau Basin, Pacific Ocean - 134-614 | ecosystem: Environmental > Aquatic > Marine > Hydrothermal vents | place: Pacific Ocean: Lau Basin | collected... | reverse complement strand
CGCACCTGAAAGAGCAAATGTTTTCAGGGTTTTGTTTTTTGAAACCCCAAATTAGGCAATTTTTTTTTGTGAATATTTTTACAATCGCCAAAGTTTTATTACTTTCGTCCTTATTAATTCACTAAAAAGTTTTATTTATGAAGACAGATTACGATTTTTCATCGGGCGATATTTTAAAAATTGCCGGTGATATTGCCTCAAAAATTTGGACAAAAGTCTTGGTTGTACAGGTATTGACATGGATAGCTATGGTTATCGTTTTGATTCCCATCATTGTTTATATCATGGGCTTTAATTTACAGTCTTTAATTACGATGATGAGTGCCCCTATCCAGGAACGAATGAATATGGCACCAATGATGATGATGGGACTAGGGGCATCTTTAGGTCGAATGATTCTTGGGGGGTTGCTGATAATATTCTTGATGTGGTGCATCGGCTCTTGGGCGTACAATACCATGTTTATTCTTTCAGATAATACTGTAAAAGATGTTGATGAGCCTCTTGGAAATGTCATGAAGGAGGGTAGCGATAATCGCGTCATTCGTTTAGTGGTAGCCAACTTATTACTTGGTCTTATTTTCTTGTTAGTCTATATTGTTGGGTCTTTGGTTGTTGGTTCAGTGATTGCCATCACCGGAAGTGGCATCGTTGCCGTGGTATTGGTACTTGCGGCGGTTTTTTTCCTTTTTGCTTTTTTTATGCGCTATTTACTTGTTTATCCTGCTATTAGTCTTGGCGGCAAAAATGCACTTGAGGCCATGTCCTATAGTATGGAAAAAATAGCTTGGAATAAAGCATTTAAGTACGCTCTAATTGCGTTTGCAGTTGCTTTGATTTATGGGATTGTTTTGGCGATTATCCAAGCGGTCATTGGGATGGTTTTGCCATCATCTGTTTTTTCTCTTATATTCATACAACTAATATCTCTTGTCATTAGTGCTTTTGTCACTGCATACATCGTTGGTGGGCTGACAGCCCTTTATTATCGTGAGTCTGACACTTTTTCTGATGATGATGCCACAGAAGGAATGGGGATAGACCAATTGGTTTAAAAGAAAAAGCGGAAGGGAAATTCCCTTCCGCTTTTTTATATGCCCCGTCTTTTAATCTCTTTTTGCACCAGCTTAAACTCTCTCGACATGTCTCCGGTCACGGAAGAGTTTTCCTCTGCCCGTCGGATAAGGTAGGGTACGACTTCCGCAATTGGACCGTAGGGTACGTATTTGGCTACGTTATAGCCGGCGTATGCTAAGTTGAAGGTGATATTATCACTCATTCCATAAAGTTGACTGAAATTCAAATGGGGGTGCGACTTTGGTAACTTCTTTTCTGCAATAAATTGAGCCATTAGCCAATTACTCTTTTCATTATGCGAGGCATTACACAGTGCGATTTTCTCGTAGTTGGAAAGGCAAAACTGGATGCCTGCGTCGTAGGCTTCGTCCGTGGCTGTTTTGTTGGGATGAATAGGAGAGGGGTAGCCCATTTCTGCGGCGCGTTCTCTTTCCTTTTCCATATAGGCACCTCTTACGAGTTTTGCACCAAGCAGGTACCCTCGTTTTTCGGCGAGTTCGAAGGAGTCAATAAGGTATTGCAGTCGGTCAGTTCTGTACATTTGGAGGGTGTTGTAAACGACGACTTTTTTCTTATTGTACCGGCGCATCATTATGGTCACTACATGATCGATTGAATCCTGTATCCAAGACTCCTCGGCATCAAAGAATATGGCGGTATTATTGATTGAGGCATTATAACAAATAGCATCAATACGCTTTAGCAGGCTTCGATAATCTCTTCTTTCTGCTGATGTCAGTTTTTCTCCTGATTGTAATTTTTCTAGCAACGCATTGCTGACTAGCCCTGTCATTTTACTACTGACAACCGGTACTGCATCTGACTTTCCTGCAAATTGAATGGCGCGGATAGTTTCATTCATAGTGATATTGTACTCTTCTTCGGACTCTTTGCCTTCTGCACCATAGTCGAGGATGGTGAGGACATTTTTTTCTTTTAATTTGTCAATAGTTTCTTGTGTTTCTAATAGTGTTGTCCCACCACAAAATTGGTGGAAAATGGTGTTTTTGACAACGGACTCCACAAAAGGCAATTTTAGCTTGATGGCGGGCACGCCGATTTTAGCCCCCAATCCGACCAGCCAGTGGCGGTTCATTAATCCGAAGAGCCGGCATGATCTCTTGAGTTCAGCATCCGATAAATGAGAAAAAGCAATTTCCGTGTTTTGAAAATCTAAATCCGGACTTCCGGATAGTCCGGTGATGGCTTTTGCCAATTCTTTGTGTTTGTCGAGGTCTTTGGGAACGGGTTTTCCTAAATTTTTCATAGTGATAGATATTTTGGCGAAAGTTACGCAAAAGTTATTCTTCTTTCACAATAATAAAGCCTTTTTTTAGGGGGTCTAAAACGCTCAATAAATGGTCGAAATATTGTGGCCCATATTTAAGGTAAAACGGGATAAAATTATGGTATCTTTCTTGTAATCCATTTTTCGGAAATAGTTTTTGCTTTAATCGCTTAAGTTGGTTGATGGCGACTTCGTGTTTCTGTTTTTCTGCCTTGTGCAGTCTTGCCTCCAAGTTGCCAAGCGCCTTCAGTTGTCTTGCCTGCTCTGCCATGATAAGTGCCTCCAGTCCCGAGTCAATTTTCAGTGCCCTTGTCTTAATGGCTTCGTAAATAGCCGTTAATTGTTGTTTTTCGGTTGTTAAATCCAACTCTTCTTCGGCTTGAGCTGAAACGTGATTTTTAATCAGTATTTCTAAAGGCGCAAATAATTCCCGAATACCGATGTTTAGCTTAGCCATTTTTTTGCTATCTGCTTTTGTAAGCCACAGAACGGAATTGCGCCTGATTAACATTGGAAAGGGTATGTCCCAGTGTTCAAATTGTGCTTTTCGCTCCAGCCAGTAGGCGATCTCTCCACCACCGCCTATATATGCCAAGTTGGGAAGAATCACCTCCTGATAGACGGGGCGCAATACGACGTTTGGGCTAAAGCGCTCAGGATGATGCTCCACTAATTCCAACATTTCAGATTCCGAAAAATGCCAGTCTGTTGTTACAATGTGGTAGCGGTCGCCACGCTTTTCTATGCGATTGCGTGTTTGCTCGTGAAGATAGAATAAATTGATATCCCGAACGTGTGTTTGTCGGGGAAATCCGGCGGCCTCTAATTCCCGCTGTGTATTGGGGACGATGGATTTTGATACCTGCTGAGTCAGTTCTTCCTTGATAAAGGGAATAAATTCGCGTTTCAATACCGGTGTATTCATGTCCAATACGACCAGCCCGTACTTCATGAATAATTCATTTACAAACAGGAACGCGGCTTTTCCGTATTGATGCTTTCCAAAATAGGCTTTGCGCAAAATAGCGCTTAGTCTTTGGGCATTCTCACTTTCCCCCAACATCTCGATAACATTTTGAATGATCGGGATAAGGTTCTCCATTGACATGGTGCCAACCGCTCCTTTTTCATTGTGTTCCCAACGCATTGTTTTTCCAAAAAGATGGGCGTGGTTTATTTCTTCAAAATCGTGATCTTCCGCACCTGATACGAACATCGGGACAAAATGATAAGCAGGGTAGGTCTCCGCTAATTGCCGTGCGAGGTTGATGGTTGACAGTATCTTGTAGACATAATACAGCGGACCGGTAAAGAGGGCAGGTTGGTGCGCTGTCGTTACCGTAAAAGTATTATCGGAAACAAGGGCGTTGATGTTTTCCCGGACGGCAGTACTGGTGTTGACTCCTTCATATTGCTGCTGTAGTGCCTCGATCAGGGCAACTCTATTGACCTTTTTTTTCTGTTTCTCATCTATAATATTGGAAAAACTTTCTATCTTGACGCCGTGTTTGTAAAAAGGGCGAAGGTGGGGGGCTCCCAATGCGTAATCTTTGTCTTTTTGGCTAAGTTGAGGAATGTCAGAGAACGGTATTTTGCTGATTTGCATGTTGTTGTTTTGATGTCTATTTGATACTACTTCTCGAACACTTTTACTTTGCTAAAGTTTAGTAACTATTACAAATTGTCATAGACAAAACAGATGAAGAAAATATTGATAGCCAATAGGGGCGAAATCGCGGTCAGAATTATCAGAACCGCTCAAAAGATGGGAATTGAGACGGTTGCCGTATACTCCAATATCGATCGTGATGCACCACACGTTTTGATGGCAGATCAGGCAGTTTGTCTGGGGGATAATCCCTCGTCAGCATCTTATTTAGATGGTGAAAAGATCATAAAAGAGGCAAAACGACTTGGGGTAGATGGCATCCATCCGGGATATGGTTTTTTGAGTGAAAATGCGGCTTTCGCCAAATTAGTCGAAGATAACGGAATGATATTTATAGGTCCCAATCAGCGCGCAATTGTGACGATGGGCAGTAAGTTGGCAGCCAAGGAGGCGGTGTCCAAATATAACATTCCAATGGTCCCCGGTATGGATAGGGCTATTACCGATATAAAAAGGGCAAAAGAACACGCCTTGGATATTGGGTTTCCCATCTTAATAAAAGCTTCCGCAGGAGGAGGAGGAAAGGGGATGCGCATTGTAGAAAATAGCGAGGAATTTGAAGAACAGATGGATAGGGCAGTAAGTGAGGCGCTTTCAGCTTTTGGCGATGGGTCGGTCTTTATTGAAAAATATATTACCAAGCCGCGGCACATTGAGATTCAGGTGCTTTCGGATAGTCATGGTAATCATTTGCACCTTTTTGAACGAGAGTGTAGCATTCAACGCCGTCATCAAAAAGTTATTGAAGAGGCACCATCCGCTGTTTTGAGTCCGGAGTTGCGGGCAAAAATGGGCAAAACGGCGACCGAAGTTGCAAAAGCCTGTGACTACGTTGGGGCTGGAACCGTTGAGTTCTTACTAGATGAACACAAGAATTTTTACTTTCTTGAGATGAATACCCGTTTGCAGGTAGAACATCCCGTGACGGAGATGATTACCGGTATCGACTTGGTCGAGCAGCAGATGCTCATTGCGATGGGGCGTGAGATACCATTTCGGCAGGAAGACTTGAACATTGATGGACATGCTTTGGAATTGCGTATTTATGCCGAAGATCCCGAAGATAACTTTGCTCCGAACATCGGGAAACTGGAACGCTTCGTGCCACCAAGCGGGGAGGGGGTGCGCCTAGATAGCGGGTATGTCGAAGGCATGGATATTCCTATCTTTTACGACCCTATGATCGCTAAGTTGATAGTGCATGCAAAGACTAGAAGAGCAGCCCTGAAACGCCTATTGGAGGCAATTGATGAGTTTGAATTGCTTGGCATTAAAACAACCCTTCCTTTTGGACAGTTTGTAGCCACACATCCCGCCTTTGTCAGTGGTGATTTCGATACGGGGTTTGTCGCCCGTTATTTTACACCTAAAGCTAAAAAGAAGCATCTGAGAAACGAGGCGAAGCTGGCTGTGCAATTAGCGAACTATTTGTTGGAGAGAAATGAGAAAGTATTGAAAGTGCCGTGACTTATCCCCCCTCTTATGTAGGATCACTTTCCTTGCCTTTTGGCTTCTCCAGTCCCAATTTCAGTAAGTACTCATCTCTTACCTTGAAGTAGGCAGGGAGTTGCTCGTCAGGCAGTGGCTTTGCCGCCGGAAATTTTAGTTTTAAATGATTGACCTGTTTGCCATTCTTCCAAAACCTAAAACAGACATGTGGTCCGGTTGCTAAACCTGTGGAGCCAACATATCCAATTACCTGACCTTGTTGAACATGGGCGCCCTTGTGTATGCCTGCAGCAAATTTTTGCATGTGCAGGTATTGGGTGTCGTAGGTGTCATTGTGATGAATCTTTACGAAGTTGCCATTTCCCTTGGTGTAGGACGCTGCGCTGACGACGCCATCGCCGACGGCAATAATCGGTGTGCCATAAGGTGCTGCATAATCAGTCCCAAAGTGTGGGCGACGATACTTTAGTATCGGATGTAAGCGATTGGGGTTGTAATAAGACGAAATTCTGGAGAATTTTACCGGTGCTTTCAGGAAAGCTTTCTTCATTGGGTGCCCCCCTAAGTCGTAATACCCGGACTCCTCGGGATACGCGAAGTAGTTGGCATAATATTCATTGTTGCCCGTCTTGTAATAGGCAGCTTTTATTTCACCCACACCCACTACTTTTCCATCTATTATCTTCTCATCGTATAACAACCTGAATTCATCTCCTTTTTGAAGGTGGTGGAAATCTATCGACCACTGGAGCACATCTTCCATTTTGTCGGCAAGCTCTATGCTTAGCCCTTGCTCTGTCATTGCCACCCAGAGGGAGGAATTAATCTTTCCCTCGGCTGTTTTTTCAATTAAGGTGACCGGTCTTTCTATTTTTTCTACTTTCAAATCATCTTTCAGATGAAAGACAATGTATTCATAGACGCTGGGCTCATAAATAAAGTAATCAGCTGTTTGGGTACTGTCTTTTGTAAGAATGGTGTAGGGTTTGTCCGGACGAAATTTATTAACTGAAAAAATATCCTTTGCGTTGGAGACCAATTGCTGAATGGTAGGGTAATCAACGTGCTGCTCAAGCAAAATATCTCCTAGGAATTTTCCGGTTTTAATCTTATCCGTGATGACCTGAAAAGTATCAATAGAAAAGCCATACTTCATCACAGGAATAGTGATGGGAACATTACCCAGTTCAGCAAAGGAATGATGAACTTTTGGCTTGATGGCAAGATTAGAAAACAGGAACGCCACCACGGCAAGTGCGGTTGCAAATCCGGTGATTAATTTTTTCTTATGTCTGGCGTAAAGGGTTCTTACGCTATTTCGTATTGTCAAAAAGTAGGACGATAGTCTCAATGGAAACGGTGTTTATTTAAAATTAAATGCTCGCAAATCGGATACAGCCAATTGGTTATACCCAATTTGCGAGACAAATGTAACATTAAGTTTTTAAATTCCAAAAAAATTACATTTCTTTTAACTCTGTTGCCAACTTTGTCAAAGTATCCTTAGCATCTCCAAAAAGCATGTGATTATTGTTCTTAAAGAACAAGGGATTCTGGATGCCGGCATAACCGGGACTCATACTTCGTTTTAACACTATGGTGTTTTTTGCCTTCCAAACTTCCAATACAGGCATACCGTAGATAGGGCTGGACGGATCGTCAATTGCTGCCGGGTTGACCACGTCATTGGCTCCCACTATTACGACGACATCTGTGGAAGGCAGCGCTGCATTAGCTGCATCCAAGTCTAATAATTTGTCGTAAGGGACATCTGCCTCGGCAAGTAATACATTCATGTGTCCGGGCATTCTACCTGCCACAGGATGGATGCCATAAGTTACCTGTACACCATTTGCGCTAAGCAAATCATCGACTTCCTTGCAAACTTTCTGTGCTTGGGCTACTGCTAATCCATATCCCGGAATTATCATCACAGAATCGGAATAGAATAATTGGATGGCTGCATCGTTGATAGATACTTCTTTTACGACTTCGTCACCGGAACCTCCTCCTTTACCGGCAGTTGAAGCTCCACCACCAAAGCCACCTATTAATACATTAAGGAGCGACCGATTCATGGCATTACACATTAATACCGTTAAGATAGTACCCGATGCTCCGACCAAAATACCCCCGACCAACATGATGTTGTTATGGTAAATAAGTCCGGCCACCGCCGCTGAAATACCTGAAAAGGAATTCAACAGGGAGATGACAACCGGCATATCTGCCCCGCCGATGGGGATAACGAAAGATGCGCCAAAAATCAATGAACCGATGAGGAAGATAATAGCCAGATTTTGGGAAGCGCCTGCGCCAAGCGTGAATAAATAGACGCCTAATGCAACCAAAGCAATCAACATGATATTATTAATCATGTTATGCTTAGGTAAGAGGAACTGATTTCCCTTAATCAATCCCTGCAATTTGGCATAAGCCAGCATACTACCTGTGAATGTGATGCCACCGATTAGTATTGTCGAAAGTAAAATGACCAATATACTGTTACTTGCTGCATGACCTTTATTGTAAATCAAGAATAGTTCCACCACTGCCAGTAATACGGCACAGGCTCCTCCCAATCCGTTAAAGACCGAAACCATCTGAGGCATATCTGTCATTTTTACCTTTTTAGCGGCAAAATAGCCGGCTATGGCACCGATGATACCACCTCCAACAATCCATCCATAGTTGTTGGGTCCTGAGATTTCTTTTGTGAATAATGCCGATAAAATGGCAAGTGTCATACCGATTCCGGCCAAGGTGTTACCTTTTTTTGCCGTATCCGGAGAGCTCAATAAGCGTAATCCCCAAACAAATGCAATTGCGCCCAATAAATATCCTAAATTGATTATAAAATTATAAACCATTATTTTTTCTTTAATTGTTAATGAAATGCATCCAAATTATCACCTACTTCTTTTTCTTTTTCTTTTTAAACATTTCCAGCATACGGTCTGTCACAACAAACCCACCCATTACATTAATCATTCCGAAAATGATAGCGATTAAACCAAGAGAAAGAGAAAAGTAATCGTCCGAAGCGGCTTGCCGGATGAGTAAAATAGCGCCGATAATGACGATGCCACTAATGGCATTGGAGCCGGACATTAACGGCGTATGCAAGACCGTTGGTACTTTGGATATGACCTCAAAACCCAAGATTATCGTGAAAATAAGCAGGTATATGAGAAAGATATTGTCATTAAAAAATTGATAAAAGGCTTCCATATCTTAATTTTTAATTTTTGTATTGTTTTTTAATATTGTAAAATTACAGCTCCTAGGATTTGTGTGTAAACCAGGCACCTCTGATAATCTCATTTTCCAAATCAAAATTGACCTCGCCTTCTTTAACGAGCATCTTTAAGAAGTTGAAAATATTGGTACTGTAAAGGAAGCTGGCATCCTCCGGCATTCTATCTGCCAGATTAGAGCTACCGACGATTGTCACGCCATTGTAGTCAATTACTTCGTTGTCTTTACTCAATTCACAATTGCCACCGGTAGAGGTTGCCAAATCGACGATGACAGATCCCTTCTTGAGCTTGTCAACTGTTTCCTTTGGCAACAAAATAGGAGCTTTTCTACCTCTGACCTGTGCTGTGGTGATTATGATATCCGACTTGGAAGCCCGTAGTTGTACTTCAGCTCTTTGTCTCTTGATAAAGTCTTCGGATTGCTCTACGGCATAACCTCCGGCATCCTTGTCGTCTGCTGCGCCCTCTACGACGATAAATTTTCCACCAAGACTCTCCACTTCTTCCTTTGCCGCAACTCGCGTATCGAAAGCCTCAACGCTTGCTCCTAATCTTTTTGCTGTTGCAATGGCTTGCAGTCCGGCAACTCCAGCACCCAAAACCAGTACCTTTGATGGCTTGATACTACCCGCAGCGGTGATCATCATCGGCAGGAATCGCGGCAGGTGATGTGCAGCTTCTAAAACAGCACGATACCCTGCAATGGAAGCCATAGAGGAGAGTACATCCATGCTTTGCGCCAACGTCGTACGTGGAATCATATCCATACTAAATGCTCGCAGACCAAGTGCCTGTAATTTCCCCGTAATATCCTTATCATTATAGGGTTGAAATTCCGAAATGAGTATCTTGGATTTGTCCAGCTGTTTGAGTTCGTCTTCACTCATCGGATGGATGCTAATTAAAACATCGGATTGCTCCATTACCTGCCTTCTATCTAGCACCTTCGCACCGGCACTTGTATAAGCCTCATCCGGTTGAAGAGCAGCAACGCCAGCTGCCGACTCAACGAGAACTTCAAGCTTTAAATCCATTAATTTTGGAATCGTAGCCGGAACAATAGCGACTCTATTGTCGCTTCTCTCTTTTAAAATACCTATAATCATCTTATCTTTCATTTTGTAACTGACAACAATCAGGTTGTAGCCAGCGTGATGTATTTAATAAATGACAAAAGGATAGTGCCTCGTGAAAATCAATAGATTATGATTCTGCCCGGCAGCGTGACGGCCCTGTGAAAGGACGTAGCAGGAAGGAACATAAGGTGTTGGTCTTCTACGAAGCAAACTCCATTCATGTTCATTGTTCGTTTTAATAATGGGCGAATATAGAAACTAATATGGTATTACAAGTTTTTTTTGATGAAATTTGTGCATTTATTTTGCTGCACCTCATCCTTACTTCAATTTCGTTGCATATTTTTTTCTGAATTTTTGCACTTTAGGACTGATAACAAGGCTACAATACGGGTTCTGATCACCCGTCCGGTTATAATAATCCTGATGGTAATCTTCGGCTTGAAAGAAGGTTGTGTAGGGTACTATTTCGGTGACGATAGGAGCATCCCAGATGCTTTGTGCGACCTCCTGTATGGATTTTTCTGTCCGTTTTTTCTGTTCATCGTCGTGATAAAAAACAGCCGATCGGTATTGAGTGCCAATATCATTTCCCTGTTTGTTGAGTGTGGTTGGGTCGTGCATTGTCCAGAAAACTTCCAGAAGCTCCTCAAAGGTAATGACGTCGGGGTCAAAATAAATCTGGACAGCTTCTGCATGTTGTGTTGTGCCGGAACAGACGGCTTTGTAATTGGCTGTTTCTTTTGTGCCTCCAGCATAACCGGAATAGACCTTTTCGACGCCTTTTAATCTGTTGAAAATGGTTTCCAGACACCAAAAACAGCCTCCGGCTAATGTTGCAATCTCATTCTTTTTTTTCATTAATTCATTGTTAATCGATGTTCGATATTCTTTTTTTTTGCTCTTAGATATTCCAAAAACAGATGGAGAGCCTTCCGCTTTGGCGCATCCAGTTCATAACTTATGTGATTGGTAAAGTAATCTTTTAAATCAAAATTATTGCTGCTCATGGGCATCAGATTTATCAATTGGGGGATGTGTTCAATTCCAGCTTTTAGCGCCTGATTAAAACTGCGCAAAAAAGATTCCGGAAGTTTTTTGTTTGAGACCCATGCCGCAAAAACAAAAGGCAGGCCGGTATGCTTTTTCCATTCCGACCCTAAATCATAGACGTAAGGAAATTGTGCTTCCAAACCAATGGTTCGATCACCGATAACCAACCCACCGATTTTCTCCCCTATTTGTTCGATATAGCCCTCTTGTGAGTGCAACAGCTTGGGAGATAGTCTCCAATGCTTCTCAAGCAAGTAGCTGGTCAGCGCCACTGAGGTTCTGGAGTGAAAATCGAGGTAGATGGCATCCATCTTTTCGATGGGTACTTCTCCGTAAATACAAACGGTTTTGACAGCTCCATTTGTGCCAATACAGTAATCAGAGACAATATGAGCGTCTTCTAAGAATGGGATGATTGCGACAGGAACCAATCCCAACTCTGCTTCTCCCGACAACAATCGTTCTGCGCAGACGGAAGGGATGTCCAATTGCAAGTCAATTTGGCTTTCGATGTCGCTTTTGAAAATACCATAGAGAAGTGGCTTAGTGTTCAGATAGCTTACCGCAGTAACTTTAATTTTGTTCATCATCAAAGTGCTTAAATGACAGGGAGTGAAGTGTAACCTCGAAACTCGTTATCCGACTCAAAAACAACATCTTTGAAATCCTTGACTACATTGTAAAGCGTATCTCGCTCCACGGCGTTGTAACCGACGGATTTTATTAGTGTGACCAATTCTTCGGTGTTCATTGCCGGATTTTGCTCTTCGGCTCCCGCCATCGAGTAGATCTTTGTTGTGTCATCAATGGTGCCATCAATATCATCGACGCCAAAATTAAGAGACATTTGCGCTGTCTCACGTCCGATCATAGGCCAATAGGTCTTTATGTGTTCAAAATTATCCAAATAGATTCTGCTGATAGCATAATTTCGCAAATCCTCTACAATATTGACTTCGGAGACATGGGACATCTGGTTGTTTTGATTTCTGAATTTAAGAGGAATAAAAGTCTGGAAACCACTGGTTTCGTCCTGCAAAGCTCTTAATCTACTCAAATGGTCAATCCGATGCCGGAAAGATTCGATGTGTCCATACAGAATTGTTGCATTTGAGCGGTAGCCCATCTTGTGCCAAATCCGATGTATTTCTAGCCATTGTTCGCTACTGCATTTTCCTCCGGCAATTTCAGAGCGGATTGCCTCGTCAAATATCTCTGCTCCACCGCCCGGCATCGACTCCAGCCCGGCTTCTGCCATTAATTTCATACCCTCCTCATAGCTGATTTTTGCTTTTTTGAAAATGTAATGATATTCTACAGGTGTAAGTGCTTTGATGTGTAGATTTGGCCGATGTTTTTTAATTTCCCGGAAAAGCGTGGTATAGTACTCCAAGTCGTACTGTGGCAAGACTCCACC
>Ga0256832_1002609_pt1 | contig 12291 bp, 16 predicted proteins | sample 134614metaG_FD_190534 | JGI IMG/M metagenome (GOLD analysis project Ga0256832, IMG submission 190534) | Hydrothermal vent microbial communities from Lau Basin, Pacific Ocean - 134-614 | ecosystem: Environmental > Aquatic > Marine > Hydrothermal vents | place: Pacific Ocean: Lau Basin | collected... | reverse complement strand
CTCGGCGGTCAGCCCGGCCGCGTCGGCCATGGCCTCGATTTGGGGCGCCAGGGGCTGTTGGGGGTCGATCTGGCTGGGGATGTCGATGACGCGGGCGATGGTTTGCCCGGTGAGGGCTTCGATCTGTTTCTTCTGTTGGTCGGTAATGGGGTGGGAGAAGTTGAGGATGATCATTTTTCCGTTCCCTCACGATGAGGAGGATGAACGTTCGTTTATTTTTTTCTCAGATACCGTTCAATCTCTCGCCTTGCCGCCTCCAATTGCCCTTCGGTGGTGGCTGTGGTGGTCAAGATGAGTTGCAAGGGGAAGTCGGTTCCTAGAAGCTCAAAGAGGCGAATCATGTTTGGGGGTTCTGCTTTCACCTTGCCTTCGCCGCTGCGCCATTCTCCTCCGCGGATTTCCGTAATAAAGGGAAAACGTCCGCATAACTCTTTTGCGAATCCTTCCAACTTGTCGGCATAATGATGTTGGAATTTGGCGATTTTGCATTTTCCCTGGCGGGCGGGCGGTAACCCCTCCACACCCTCCAAGATAGCGGCAACTGTCTGCCCCAGGGATGTAGGCTCGCCCCGCGATGTCAGCAATGCATTGGCAACCAGGAGTTGTCGGATCTCTTTGGGAGGTGTTTCTTCTCCTTTTAGGGCCGACCGAATGTCATTTAACAGTGGGAACAAGCCAATAAAGGGAAGGTCTACAATCCGGGGGCGATCGCTTTCTTCTACGCTCAGCGATGGATGCAAGGCTTCGTTGATCTTATCTGGAAAGCTTTTCCATTTTCGTAAGTTGCTGATCTCGCCCTCCGTTTCAATCCATAGAGGAGCCCACACATGAAACAGCCTCTCAGCGCCATAGAACTGGACGGCCAGGGCCATAAGAGCGGACATGGCCTTGCGTCCGCCAGCGATGCTCACAAAGAGACGGTATCCTGCATCCCGATATGTTTTTAGAAGACGACAGGCCTCTTGCATGAACGCGACCGCGGCCTCAGGTGTGTCCACATCGAGATGGGTATCAATGGTTACTGGTGTAATCCACGAGATATGATCGTGAGTGGGCAAATGCTGCGTCAATAGCTCGTAGCTTTCTCGGACATCAGTATCCTGGGTCATCAACAACTGCACACCATCGACCTGAATGTTTTGTTCGGCCAACAGATCGATGGCTTCGGTGACAACTGCGGGCGAGGTGCCCAAGGTGGTGATAAGGAGTTTTTTTGTCATTGCTAGAACTCCTGGACTAATTGTTCAGGTGATATGACGTGTAAAGTTGGGAATGGTAAATGTCGTTCCCTGTTTTCTTGGGAGATTCTTCCCCATTTCCGTATCTCATTCGTTACTAGATATGCTCGCCGGGTAATCCCTGTCGCAATTATCATACTGTCAATCAAGGAATTTTGTTCTCGTTTTTGCCCAAGAGTAGGAAAATGATGCTCTAGGATTTCCAGTGCCCACTCTTGAGCACGAGCAGAACATGGAATTATTTGAATACCAGGGAATTCTCGAAGACGACGAATTTCACGAATGATTTCTCCCTTATTTCGTTGATAGGGGAAAATTGTGAGCACGCCATTCGGATCGAGGCGAACGTCGACCTGTTCCTGTTCTTCTATCCATTCTACGCGCCATTTCTTCCCAGGAGAGCGTATCTGCACCAATGGTTGACTTAAAAGATCATAGCCATTTGCATAAAGGTCATCAAGCAATTCCTCGGTGATTTTACTCTTGTCTAATCCTGAAACGATATTCTGGATTCTTTGCTCATCTCGGATATTGAATGAGGTTTTATCCGGTAGCCATAACTCCATAAGGCTAAGGAGGCTAATATAGACACTACCTATCTCAGTTGCTTTAAACAAAGCGTCGGCGGCTATACTATCCCCTTCACCAGCTCGCAGGTATTCTACGAGCACATTGGTATCGAACACGAACCGCATAGCAACACTCCATCAAGTACGTAAAGAACCACGCAATGAACTGATCTTCAGTAACCTTGAAACGTATCCTAACACGGTCTTTTGGTCATCCCCATCTAATCGTTTCAAGGTTTGCTGGTGAGAACGAACAGCTCGCGTAATAAGCCGATTGGCCCGTTGGACAGCCGGACGCATCGTGGGATCTTTAGATAACCGCTCCGCATAGCGAATGGCATAGTCCAGCCCGCGCTGGTTGGCAACCTGCATCCAACGTATCCACTCATTGCGAGAAACTTCGGGCAACTTCTTGGCGATCTGTTCGGCCAGTTGAATCTGCGCATCTACATTTGCCATCAGTAGACCTCCTTGGGGCAAGGTGCGTCCGTTTGTGGCTTCGCTTTCTCACGAAACTCCGCCCAGGCCGATTGGTCCAACAAGGACTGATCGCTCAGCCACTCCAGTAATTGGGCCACAACGTCCTTAGCATGGCCTCCGGTGAGCAGAGATGAAAACAAATCCTCGTCAGTAAGGGACAAGATGCGAATCTCCTGGGGATGGAGGCGTACACTGCCCAGGCAACGAGGCTTGGCGCCGCCGATTTTGAGAGGAAATGCATAAACCACACGGCCCTTTTTCTGTTTGTGTAAAGCAAATCCTAAAGCTCGCATCAAAAGGCCCATCTCGGCCGTTGTCGCGTTCTCGAAAAAAAGGGTAGTTCGAAAGCGTGCACCCTTGGGAACCACTTCCAGGAAGCGATAGTTTTTTTGTGGCCGCATATCCGCATGGGATTGAAAATCTTTAGTCTGGTAAAACTTACGACCACGGAATCGCTTCGGCGGCCATAAATCAGCGATTTTGATAGTGGTTGTTTCAATATGGTCCACAGGCACGGCATCGGAAAAGTGCACTCGGCCGCGATAGCCAGTGGTACCGAACAAGCGACATGCCGGGCAGAGACGGATTACGTCGTTGCATGGGCGATGGGATCGCGGCCCTCTCTCTCGACGGGCTGTCAGGGGGACGCATGAATTGGAAATGGCTTCCACCACGCTTCTCACCGCCCCTTTGATGCCGGTGCCCGGAATGACCGGTTGTCCGTTGCGGCGGGCAAAAGTGTAGCGGGCTTGATCTTTTCCTTCCAGAGGAAACAGATCGAAATTTCCGCTGCCCACATACAGATACTCGGAGCGTACTTCGATTTCCAGCTCTATCCGCCCGCTCCACCCATGGAAACGGTCATGAGAAGGTGGATTTTTCTTTTGGGGTTTCGGCTTCTCCTGTAGTGAAATCCAAAAGAAGGGTTTCGGCTCTGTTGGTTGCTGTCTTCTTCCTCTAGCCATGGTTTGTTTCTCCTTTATCTTGCAAAAACTGGCGCAGGCTGACAAAGATGGCAGCGCCATCGCGATAACACACTCGCACCTCGATCTTTCCGGCAGGATTTCCGGTCGGGTAGGTCGTGGAAGATGGATTTACCCGTGACTCCTGCAAATTCTGCAGGAATACCGATTGGATTTCTGCCTGCCACGAGCCAGAGAGGGGTATGAGCTCTGCTGTGGGTTCTTCCTTTATCAACAGGGCTTCGTAAACGTCTTCGCGCCGCCACCAGCGCAGCTCGCCCTGTTTGTTGAACAGCGCTCCCTGGTCCCTCCAGCCTGGCGGCAGCCCTTCACCAACCTCTAACTTTGCAGGATCGGCCACCCAATGCGAGACCGTGTTCCCAAGGTGGGCGTCCGCCCAACGCCTCAAGTCATCGGCGGAGCCTTCCAGAGCATAGGCATAGACCCGTTTGGCCATTGTGTCCTCCTTCATCTGGTGTTCAAAGTGGCAATTGCTTTCTTGGCAATAGTTTGCCAGCCTTGCGTTCCGTAGATCCGACGGGTATAAATGCCCAGGCGCGAGATTTCCTTGGGGTCTGGCAGTTCTGGAAGGGTGTTCGGAGGAACGAAACCGTATGCTTTCCGAGTCTCTTCGTTAACGAAAGCTCCCAACCCTCGAAGCACTGATATATCTGAAATGGGAGCCACTTCATCCATTCGAACTTCCTTCACCTTTACCTCAACCTCTCCGAACCCTCGGTTCTTGCCAAAACCGACCTTCACTAGTCCTTGATTCATTGCTTCCAGGGCTGATGCCAGCAGGCCCAACTGCCATATTTCATAATTTTCCAATATCAAGCGGCCTTCAAACGTGCCGGAAACCGCTACCTCCATCTCAAAAGGCCCGTGGGCCACCGCATGTGTGAGGCGGGAGATGGCGACACCGTAGCGAATTTCCGTTGTCACTTGCTCAGTCGGGAACAGGTCGGTGAAGGACACCCGGCCGCGCAGGCGAGTATGACCGAAGATACGGCAGGCGCCACAGGAATGAGCGTACACTTTACTAGGACCGAGTTTCTCACCAGTAGACTCTAATTCCTTTAAGAATTGCGGACAATTCCACTTGGTACGCTCTCTCTTTTCTTCCTTCTTGGCCTCAAAGGTGGCGCATGCCCATTTCCAATCTTGGTGATGTTGTGGTCCTGGTTTGTCTGGATGCGGATCGATGGTGCGCAAGGCTTTTTCTATAAAATCGCGCAACACACCTTTGAGCGAAGAACCTGGGATATACACCGTCTCCCCAAGCGTGGCGTGCCCTGTGCGTACGAACTGCATATCGGGTAGGGTCGGATTGGCCGAAACCCCTCCGGCCTTGACCAGGAGCGGACCGCGTGGGCTGATGGCCAGCGTCAGATGCAAAGTGTTATAGCGGGTCTTGTGCATTGTCTTCCCTCCCATTTTTTTTCAGTATTGTCTCAAGGTACGCCTGAAAGGCGCTGATAAAAGGAACCGGGTCGGCCGATGTTTGCTCACCTTGAAGCAAGTAATTCAATAGCGAGCTTTGGTCCACCCGTTGGAGATGCATATCCACCAGTTTTCCCCAACCAGGGCCACGGGTGACCTTGCCTCCCAGCGCCAGTTCGCCTTCTTCCCAGAAGCGCAGCACGGAAAGCAGGAATCCCAACTCCCAATCCTCCAGATTTTGGGCCAGGATCTCCAGGCCAAAGCGGGCTCCCGGGACCACAACTTCAAAATCATACTTCACGCCGGTGCGAGCCGCGCCCAAGTCTCGGTCGATGCCCACGCCGTCACGAATTTGTGTCATCACTGGCAGTTCGTCGCCGTTCAGCAAAAAGGCATCTTTGAAGGCCACCCGCCCGGCGAACCAGGGCGAGCCGAAGAGTCGGCAGGCAGTGCAACTGGCATTCCAGACCTTTCGACTGAAAATCTGCTCCACTTGATCGGAGTTTTCATCCTCGGCTTCGCGCATCAACTCATTTTTGCGAGTCGCGTCCACGCAAGGATGATCAAATGGATCGCAGGCCCACAATATTGGGGGTTTAGCCCACGTCCGCAAGATACGCTCGGCCAGGGAGCGCACGGCGCCTTTGATGGAAGAGCCGGGGATGAAGGGCACGCCATCGGGGCCTTTTATCACAGGCAAGTCCGTTCCTGTAGGTTCCAACAAGCCACGGCTGCCTACGGAAAGGGCTGTTTGCATTTCCAAAATGGCTTGGAGCCGGGTTTGATTCTGAAAACGATCGAAGCGACTCATTTCTCTGCCTCCTTTCCTTTCACGTCCCACACGTGCCAGCGAACAGCGTAGCCGAGCACGCGGGAGACGATTTCCATATGCACAGCTTTGGGATCTACGCTGTGTTTCTTTGCAATCGATTGACCCTCGCTTTGTAATCCTGCCAGCTGCTGAATGGCCGTCTCGGCCCATGATTTGGGCAATTCCTTGCGCGCAGCCTGATACCGAATGAAGAGTTCAAGGGCTTTCCATGAGTTACTGTTTTCCGCGATGCTTTGAATATTGCGCAGCTGGCGCTCTTTGTCTTGATTTTTCAATCCCTGGACTAAAGAGCGAGCTTTTTCCACCCAGTCGTCGTCACGAAGGGTGATCGCTCGAAGTACTTTAGGAGAAAGTTTTCTCATTTTTCTTCGACCTCCTGATGAAATGGGTGGCAAATTAAGCATTCGCCGAAACCCTCATCACAACGTTGGCCGATGCCCTGGCTTTCCAGACGCTCCAGCGCTGCGATAAGGGTATCGAAGTCTTTTTCCCATCGAAACACGTAAACGCTACCCATGCGAGCAGCCAGGTTTGTGGGTTTAGGCAGTCCCCAGGCAGAGGACCAGCCACTGGCAAAATCGGGACGGGTCATCCACCACAGCGGTTCTAGCCTCTGGCCGTTGATGCGGAGGGTCGGTATCAGAGTGGGCACACCGCCTCGCCGGAACACCCCTGGGGCGAGCAGGTCTACGGAAAAGTAGATATCTTCCGGCTTGTCGGGCAGATCACCAGCGTTGTTGGCCAGATGCTTGAGGTCTTGCCAACAATAAGCCAATAGCTCGTTGAAACGTGTCACACGCTCTTCAATGTCGGGAAGTCCTTCTACGTCAACTTCCTCCATCCTCACACGACCATACCCTCGCGTGTGAAGTGCGCCGATGGCCACGTGGTTGACACCCTCTATGAGCGCGGCAACATCTTCCTTTGCACCGTGTACACGTCCAACGAAGACAATATCCGCTTTTCCGCCGCTATACGGATGTTCCGCTACTGGACTCAATGCACTCGCGGTGTACAGCATCTGCTCTGCTGATGCCCGGCGGTAGCGACTGAGGCCCACCTTAGTTTGGGCATGGTACTGCAACCTGCTCTGGACGTAACGGTCGGTGGCGTTATCATGATAAAGGGTGTAGAATCCTGATATTGGCTCCATTCGATCTCCGCATTCGCGACATATTAAGGTGAACGGTGCGCCCATGTTGGCTCCACTCTTCTTGATGAGATGGTAAGCAAGCTGAGGGAGCAGTGTATCCACAATGCCATGACCTCGATTGTCTGGATGGGGTTCCAGGCGAAAACCACTCCTTCGTTTGCATGTCAGGGCGCTGAGGGGAAAGGGGAGTGCATAGTGTATCGGGCGCCATTCTACCGTTGGGAAGAAGTTGCCAATCCGTATGCGCTCTACGGTTGAAGGAATATCTTCCTGGCCATGGGTTAGAAGCCATTCGGCCCAGGCTCCCCGCAGCACTCGGCCAGGGATGTAAGGCATGGAACTCAAAAACTGGGAACCAGCCCGCACATCACCGAGGATAAGGGGTTCTTCCGGTTTAATCTTCAACCACATGATATCCTCCTGCCCATTGACGCCAAAGTAATTCCAATTCCTGCTGAGGAAGGGGTTCGTCGTTCAAGGTGGCTACGATCTCCACTTCTTTGATCCAGCCCAGACCCCGGGTTTGTCCTCCACCGATGGCGGGGACCCATCGTGCTGCCAACGAGACTAGAGCCCAGGCTCTGGCCGCGCTGTCCCGGTCAGGAAAATACCCTTCACAGACAGCTATTGCTTCCAACGGGCCTGGTGAAGTGGTTTCCATAAAGAACATGCGTCCTGGCAAAGCAGCCCGGCGCTGCCGACTGATGGACACGCCGCTGCGGATCTGAGCCACAGTGTCTGGTTCGAACTGGCCATCGTAAAACCGAAGCGGCGATGGGAACCGCGGATTCCCAAAAACCTGACAGGCCGGACAAAGATCATCGCCGTTGGAACACATCGTCTCTGGTGTGGGGCCAGTGCATACATGCTGCCCCCAGGTGCGTAGCAGCACCTCAGCCCGGTCACGTAAGGCCCCTTTTAGGGTAGTGGCGGGAATGACGAAGGTCTCATTTGGCGACATGGCCAGTGCCTTGTCTGCTCCCCAACGTCGCCGGTTGCCAGTGGTATGAAAGGCTGTGTCTAGTATAAGGTGCAATGTCAAATGTAGATGCTCCATCATCGTTCCTCCTTTGCCATATCCGGTCGCATAGCCCGGAGTTCTGCCAGTTCCAGCACGTCGAGTAAAGCGGTTCGCCAGCCGGTTTCGTGCTCCTTTTGATAAGGTTGCCAAAGAGGTCCTGGAGGTGCGGTATGATAGGTCTGTTGCATGGCCAGTTTGCTCACATCGGATATGAATTGACGCAACTGCTGACGTTCCTTCTCATTCCTACGGGCAATGTCATAATAGACAGTGTTCAAAGAAACCCACATACCTTTTTCCAACGCTTCTCCCCAACGGTAACGGAGCGATCTACGCCAGTTAGATGCCTCCTGCACCAAGGCGCTAAGCTCTTTCGCTCGGTCGAGGATGTATGGCCTCGCCGTGAGTCGTTCATTGCCGCGTTGATAGTAACTCATCAGTGGCTCTACCTTTTCCGCAGCCACGGGGTTTGGCAACCAAAGGAAGGTAACAGCACTTTGGAGGTAATCTTTGTTTGCCTTGGCTTCTCTCTTGGCTGTCTTGAGTAAATCACCAGCCAGATGTTCCAAATAGCCCACGGGGTGTTTGGCATCGGCGATGGCGATTCCGCAGGATGCCGTAATTTTCTTTGGCCAGCCTTCGGGCCATGCGCCCAATTTCGTTTCGACAAACTCTTGAACGAACGTTTCGAACTTTTCTAGAAAGTCCACCGCGACTTCCCAGGCATAACCTGCCTGAATAAGCAGGGTCACATCATCGCCACCGATATTTATAATCTCAAAAGGCCAATATCCGCTATTTTGCTGTAGCTCTTTGTGGCATACCTGGTGCAAGGCTTCAAATAGGGCCTGTTGAGTTCCCTCTTCGAGGGCTTCGGAGAGCGCCTTGAACTCCTGTTTATTACGAACTTGCTGAAGTAATTTGCCAATGTCATTCCCGTCGGCATAGAGGAAGGCCACATATTTACGGCGGGCGCTTGCCACTAGATGGTCAAGATCAGGGGGCTGACTGGCTGTTGGCTTGTATTTTTGTTGAAATCGTTCATTGAATCGACCTCGAACTTTGCGTTCCTTACTCCTCACTCCTGTTCTGTATCGTCGCAAGCAAACCGGACATAAGGCAACCATCTCGACTTGCTCCTGTGCCTCTGGTTCGTAACGGGGTACTTCCTCCAGAGCGATTCGTTTGCCGCAGGCTTCACACCGGCGTCCAAAAGGGAAGGCTTCGAAAAAAGGAGCGGAGCGCTTTTGCAATTTGGCCTGCCGAACCCGTGCGTTGAGCAAAGCGACTCGTTTGGCAAAATCGCCACCTGCTTGTGCCTCCTGATGGGCATCCCAGAGTCGTTTAGCCCATCCGTCTTGAGGGAGGATAGAGAGGTTATGAAACGATGACGAACCATCCTCATAAGCCACTGTGACGGTGGCAGTCAACGTGTAGTCCAGATAGATGCGCTCAATGATCTGTTTTGCCGCTTCTGCTTTATCCCGGGGGATTTCAAAAAGAAAGCTACCTCCAGAGCAGTAAATTTCCTGCCCTCCGAGAGTTTGAATTTCCGCCCTGAGCCTCTCTTCGCATTCCAAAAGCAATTGGCTGCCACCGCGGATTTGAGGCAAAGAAGATGTTTCAAAAACATATTCCTTGATGGCATCGACATCGCCATGAAAAAGTATCATCTCTTTGATCTGATTCATATCAGTATCCTCCGCAGAAACGTTTTCCAACTTGATTGGCGTCCATGGTGACCGTGAAGATGAAATCCTGCACCGGGCCCACGGAAAAAACCAGGTATCGAGTCATGCGTATCCTCCACGTGAAAAAGAAAGGGTGGGGTTGTGTTCATTGTATATGATTTGCATATCCATGTCCTCCGAGCTTCTTTTGAAATTTTTCAGAACTTTTTCCGATGTGATCGGAATCAGAATGTGGTACACTGCTTTGAAAATAGCGTTGCGTTCGTCTGCGAAAGCAACCCGAAGCCCATGTTGGGCGAGGCAGCAGCGGACGTGATGCGTGAAAACGTGAAACGTGAGGTTGTTACGCATCACGCATTACGCATTACGTGCTTAGCTTCCCGCGCCAACCTGGCCGCGAGGCATTTTCATTGGTATCGGCGCGGGGTGGCCCGCCGTCGGACTGCTTTGAAAATAGAGTAATCAGTGATCAGTTATCAGTGATCAGTAGGAATCTGCGTTGCATCTGCGGCATCCGCGTTCCCATTTTCATCCGAATCGGAACGCCACCGCGTGCCCGCCATAAAAATGGCAGCTTCCATGCTTTGCGCTCAGGAAGATAAAAGTGGCAAACACGGCCCAAACTTCTGGGCCAAAAAGTGATAATCCAGCCTTTGGGCGTCTTCAACACCCCAGACCGCTCGACAATGACCCAATATCTGCGATTTGTGCGAGTCCACGGTTTTGGGCGAGAGGCTGAGCCGCTCTGCCACCTGCTGCCGGTTCAACCCCTGAGCAAAGGCCCGCAACACGTCCCGTTGACGCGGGGTCAACGCACGCCAAACCGCTTCACAGCGCGTGCGATCCCTTTGATCCAACCATCGGGTTTGTCGCGCCAGCACATCCTCGGGCGACATGGTCGCCAACGCCTGGACCGCGGGAAAGTAGCTGCCCAGAAGTGGCACCGGGATCTGCAACAGCCTCACCTCCGCACCATCGGGCGCATGCAATATGGCGCCATCCTTGGCTTCACGCTGAAGGGCATCGGGTGTGTAGAGGTGCCACAGGCGATCCCCCGGTTCCAGTTGCAGCATGGCCGCCGAAAGGGCCAGCAGGGCCATCATACGGCGTCCGCCAGAAAGCAGCAGATGGATGTGAGCGCGCTCCTGTTTGACCTGGCGGATCAACGCATGAATGGTATGCCAGACCGCGCTGGCATCCGCGTTGGTGCGGATGTCTTCCAGAAGCGTCATGCGGTCGTCTATGTAGACCGGAACGGGCCGGAAGCGACACTTGCGTCCTCGATAGCGATCGCCAGGAAATTCGCCACTTAACCGCTGCAATGCCCGCAGATAGCGCGGTTTCCCCAAATGCACCACGGCCACTTCATCCATCAAAATGCCGCGTGCGTACAGCCAATCCAAAGCAAAGGTCACGATCTGGGGCTGGCCTCCCAGCGTGGCAATCAGGATCGTGCGATGTGTCATGGGATTACTCCCGAGTCAGGCTCATGGTCAACATCAACCGTTTTCCAGCCATCCTTCTGGCGGGCCCGCCCCATGCGGGAAAATCGGTGCTTGCTTATCATCTCACAAATTTCCTGAAAAATAAAGAGACGGCTTTCATACTCCTCCGCGCCACGCCTGATGGCGAGGGTGATTGGTTTTTGGAAGCGCATCGTCAGGTGGCGATGTTGCTGCGCACTCAGGCCAAAGGGGAATTCACGCCGAAACTGGTGCAACGAGCCGTACGCGCTGTTCGCTATCGTCAACTGCCTATGTTGGTCGATGTGGGCGGTCTGCCTCGCGATGAACAATGGGAGATCCCCAAGGGATGTACTCATTACATCTTGCTCTATCGCGAAGAGGCCGATCGTCGATTTTGGCAGGAACCTTTGGATACAATGGGGTTGCTGCCCATCGCGCGCTTTCGTTCCGAATTGCATGGCGAAGACAAAGTGCAGGAGTATGCAGGGGTTTTGGAAGGGGTGATCTCAGGATTGGACCGGCGGAAAGTTCGGCTTGATCGCGCCTTCGAGGCGCTAGCTCAGCGTGTTCACGGCCTTTTTGACTACACTCAAGAGGAGATGGAAGCCATCCATCTGGCACAGGCCCCTTCGGGCGTCCCTATTGTCATCGTTCGCGAGTTGGCGCAACAGATCGGCGTACGCCGCGATCCGCAGAAAGGATGGTGGTGGGAGCCCGAAGACCTGGCGCGTGTGCCCGCGGCTTTGCCAGGGAGGGAATCGGTGGGGCTTTATGGTCGCGGGCCGGTGTGGCTGACCGCGGCCATTGCCGGCCTGGTCGCCGATTTCTGGCTTTTCGATGCCCGTCACTTTGGGTGGATGCAACCTCCGCCGGTTTACTTTGCCTCTCAGCGATCGTCGGAAGAAGTCACATTCCTCTTCCAGCAGGAAGATGAGGGGCGCGTTCGGTTGCGCATCCAACTGCAAGAGCCATTCATTGTGCCCGCCCCCCTTCATCTTCCGCCACTGCCTGAGGGGAGGGGGATTATCCTCGATGGCAAAGCCCCGGCCTGGCTGTATGCGGCGTTGGTGCGGGCGCTGCGTCCCTTTTTTGCCGAACAATATGTCTTCGAACCTCGGGGTGGACCTCAGCAGGGCCGATGCCTTCCTGTCTTCGTAAGAAGGGGTGGGGACTAAGCAGGGGGAGACACTGCAAAAGGGAGGCACTGCAAAAAAGGGTTTTCAACACGGAGACACGGAGGACACAGAGAAAAGGTTGGAGGTAGCAGGTGGCAAAGGGAAGTTATTTCTGGACGCTCACTTAGCCGTTACGTTCACTCATCAAAAAAGGCCTCCAACACCGAGTCGGCCGCGGTGGGAGTGCGGCTGACATACCAGCCGTATTGCCGGGCCAACGCCCGGGCCTCGCCCATCAGCGTCTCCCGCAGCTCGGTGGGC
>Ga0256832_1002608_pt1 | contig 12292 bp, 11 predicted proteins | sample 134614metaG_FD_190534 | JGI IMG/M metagenome (GOLD analysis project Ga0256832, IMG submission 190534) | Hydrothermal vent microbial communities from Lau Basin, Pacific Ocean - 134-614 | ecosystem: Environmental > Aquatic > Marine > Hydrothermal vents | place: Pacific Ocean: Lau Basin | collected... | reverse complement strand
AGAGGTCGATGGCGGCGTGCTGGCGCAGCACCAGCCAGCTCGCCAGGCGCAGCTCGGGGGCATCGGGCGGTCGCGCCTCGGCGGCGCGCGCCAGCAGGGCGATCTCGCTGTCGGCGCTGGAGAGGAGGGCGAGGGGGGCCGGATCCTGGGGCAGGTAGGCGATGCCGTCCTCGTCCAGATAGCCCCCGGGGCGCGCCTGGAGGAGGTGCATCAGGCCTCGGCGGCAGCGGGGAAGCAGGCCGCCAGGGCGCCGGCGTCCAGGTCGCGGCCGATGAACACCAGGCGCGTGCGGCGGGGCTCGTCGGGGCGCCAGCGGCGGTCGAAGTGGCGGTCCAGGCGCCGCCCCACCCCTTGCAGGACCAGGCGCATGGGCTTGCCGGGCACGGCGGCGAAGCCCTTGACCCGGTACACCGGCTGGCGCGCCAGGGCCTCGCGCACGCCCGCCTCCAGGGCCTCCACGGGCATCTCCGGCAGCTCCAGCGACAGCGATTGGAAGTGGTCGTGGGCGTGGTGATGGTGGCCGTCGCCCTCGTGGTGGGCGTCGTGGTGGGTGCGAATGGCGTCGATGCGGTCCTCGGCGGCGCGACCCAGGCCCAGCACCACTTCCAGGGGCAGGCGCCCGTGTTCGGCGTACACCCGCTCGACGCTGGCCGGCAGGCGCTCGTCCAGGAGGGCGTCCAGGCGCGCGCGGCCCGCCTCGTCGATGAGGTCGCCCTTGGTGACCACCACCAGGTCGGCGCAACTGAGCTGGTCCTCGAACAGCTCGTGCAGGCCCACCTCGTGGTCCAGGTTGGGATCGGCGCGGCGGGCGGCGTCCACCGCCTGGGGGTCGGCGGCGAAGGTGCCGGCCAGCACGGCGGGGCCGTCCACCACGGTGACCACCGCGTCCACGGTGCAGGCGGACTTGATCTCCGGCCACTGGAAGGCCTGCACCAGGGGCTTGGGCAGGGCCAGGCCCGAGGTCTCGATGAGGATGTGGTCCAGCTCGCCGCGGCGCGCCGCCAGTTCGCGCATCACCGGGAAGAACTCCTCCTGCACGGTGCAGCACAGGCAACCGTTGGCCAGTTCGATGACCCCGTCGCCCTCCCCTTCCTCGCAACCCAGGCCGCAGCCGCGCAGGAGCTCGCCGTCGATGCCCAGCTCGCCGAATTCGTTGACGATGACGGCGATGCGGCGGCCGTCGGCGTGCTCCAGCAGGTGGCGCAGGAGGGTGGTCTTGCCGCTGCCCAGGAAGCCGGTGACGATGGTGGTGGGGATCTTGGCCAGATCGCGCATGGGTCCGCTCCGTTGCATGGGGGCGGTTATGGTAGCCCCTGGGCGGACGATGGCAAGACGGGCCGCCACTCCCAGGCGCCCAGGTCCGGCGGGCCGAAGTCGCGCCGTGGCACGGCCCCCACCGCGTCCGGCCCGGGCGGCTCGCAACACAGGGTGAGGGGCAAGAGGTCGGCAGGCCAGGGTTCGGCCCGGTCGATGGCCTCGGCGTACTCGCTCAGGCGGTAGTCGCCGTGCGCCGGGTTGCGGAACGGGTATTCGTGGAGAATCAGGTTGCGCCCCTCCTCGGCCTCCCCCCGCACCGGCAGGCCACGGCCCACGAAGAGGTTGTTCACCAGTCGCGCCCGCGCCCCCGGGGCCAGTTTGACGAAGATGCCGCGCCGCTGGTCGTTGACCAGGGTGTTGTGGACCAGGACCAGGCGCGCGGGCGGGCGCAGGCGCTCCAGGCCGAAGGCGACGATCGTGCGGTTCTCCGCCCGCGGGCCTTGCTGGACGAGGTTGCCGACGATCCAGCCCTCACCCCCTTCGGGGAGATCGATGGCGTAGCTGGAGCGGCCCTCGAAGCCGTCCTCCAGGCGGTTGTAGAGGATCAGGCTGCGGCGCGCGCGGCTCTTGATGTGGTGCCCTATGCGCGCGTGGCGGAAACGGCTGCCGCGCACCACCAGGCGGTCGATACGGCCGGCGTAGATCTGGTGGCTGTAGCCGTCGCCAGCGCCGTTCTCCACGAACTCGCTGTCCTCCACGGTAAGGTACATGCCCGGGCGGCCATTGGTGAGGATGCCGTTCTCGTTGTCCTCGAAGCGGCAGCGGCGCACGGTGAGGCTGCCCCCCTCCAGGCGGATGCCGGCGCCGTTCTTGTCGCGCACGCGGGTGCCCACGAAGGCGATGTTCTCCACCACCACGTCGCGCCCGCGGATCACCCAGATGGCCTTGCCCTGGGCGGCGCGCCCGGCGGCATACAGGACCGGACGGCCGTGGACGCCGCGCAGCACCAGGCCATCGGCGTGCCACACCGCCACGTCGCCCCGATAGTCGCCGCGCCCGTCGATGAGGACGGTGTCGCCGGAGCGGGCCACCCGCGCCGCCTCGCTGGGGCGGGCGTAGTCCCCCTCCGGGCCGACGGTGAGGGTGCGCGCCGCGACCGCCGGGGCGAGGACCAGAGCCATCCACATCCATCTGCGCATGGCGCAAGGATACGTCCACCCCCTTCCGGCGGCCAAGGCGTCCCGTGCTAGAATCGCCAGCCCCGTCGAAACCCGCGTGCGTGAGCGAGACGTGTCCGAATCCGCCCCCCTGAACGCCTGGCGGCGCGCCGCCCTCGTCCTCGGCCCCCTGCTGGCCGTGCTCACCCCCCTGGTGGTGGAGATCCCCGAACACCCGCGCGCGCCGTTCATGCTCGGCATCCTCCTGTGGATGGCCCTGTGGTGGCTCACGGAGTGCGTGCCCCTGGCGGTCACCGCCCTCATCCCCCTGGTGGCCTTTCCCTTCACCGGCATCGCCACCGCCAAGGAGACCGCCCCCCGCTACATGACCAGCATCATGTTCCTGTTCGTGGGCGGTTTTCTCATCGCCCAGGCCATGGAACGCACCGGGTTGCACCGGCGCATCGCCCTGGCCATCCTCGCGCGCCTGCACGGTAGCCCCGTGGCCCTGCTCGCCGGCTTCGCCCTCACCACCGCCTTCCTCTCCATGTGGGTGTCCAACACCGCCACCACCCTCCTCATGGTGACCATCGCCATGGCCGTGTTGGCGCGCCTGGAACAGAGCCTGGACGCGGCCCAACTGGCGCGCCTCGCCCCCGCCCTGCTGCTGGCCGTGGCCTACGCCGCCAACCTCGGCGGCATGGGCACGCCGGTGGGCACGGTGCCCAACCTGGTCCTGCTGGAGAACCTGCGCCAGCAGGACGACGCCCTGGTGCCCAGCTTCCTGCAATGGATGCTGGTGGGGGTGCCCATGGTGGCGGCGGGCTTGGCGGTGGTGCTGTTCCTCTTCGCCCGCCGCCTGCGCGGGCTCGCCTGGGACGCCGGTACCGGCGCGGGCCTGATGGAGGAGCGCCGCGCCCTCGGCCCCATGGGGCGCGACCAGGCCTTCGTCGCCTGGGTGCTGGGCCTCACCGCCCTCGCCTGGCTCACCCGCCGCGGCATCCAGGGGGACGACTTCCACCTCCCCGGCTGGTCCGCCCTCCTCCCCCACCCGGGGGTGGACGACGGCACCGTGGCCATGGTCGCCGCCCTGCTCCTGTTCCTGGTCCCCGTGCGCGACGGGCGGCCGGTGCTGGACCACCGCGCCATCGGCCGCCTGCCCTGGGAGATCCTCATCCTCCTGGGGGGCGGCTTCGCCCTCGCCATGGGCATGCAGCGCTCCGGGCTCAGCGAATGGATCGGCAGCCAGTCGCAGATCCTCGCCGGCGTCCCCCTGCCCCTGGTGATCCTCGGGGTGGCGGCGCTCATCGTCTTCCTCACCGAGGTCACCAGCAACACCGCCACCACCCAGGTCATGCTGCCCATCCTCGCCGCCGTCGCCCTCGCCAACGGCCATGACCTCACCGGCGTCCTCCTCGCCGCCACCCTCGCCGCCTCCTGCGCCTTCATGCTGCCGGTGGCGACGCCCCCCAACGCCATCGTCTTCGCCACCGGACGCGTGGGGATGGGCGACATGGCCCGCGCCGGGTTGCGCCTGAACCTCCTCTTCCCCTTCCTCATCCTCGCCCTGGTGACCACCCTGCGCACCCTCTGGCCCGGCTGACATGCGCCGCACCGCCCTCCTGGCCGCCCTCCTCCTGGCCGCCTGCGCCGGCCAGCCGCCGGCACCGGATACGGACGCCCTCGCCCGTCTCCTCGATACCGGCGCCGCCCCCCACGCCCGCCTCGCCAGCCTCGACCTCGCCGGGCGCGATTTGCGCGCAGCGGACCTGCGCGGCGCCGACCTGCGCCAGGCCCGCCTCGCCGGCGCGCGCCTGCAGGGGGCCCTGCTGCACGGGGCCGACCTGCGCGGCGCCGACCTCAGCGGCGCGGAGCTGGACGGCGCCGACCTGAGCGCCGCCCGCCTGGAAGGCATCCATGCCCCCGCCAGCCACTGGCGCGGGGCGGTGCTGGAAGGGGCGCGCCTGGCCCGCGCCGACCTCACCGGGGCCGACCTGACCGGCGTGCACGGGGCCCGGGCGAACCTCTCCCGCGCCCGCCTCCCGCGCGCCACGTTGGCCCGGGCCGACCTCACCGAGGCCCGCCTCTCCGGTGCCGACCTCACCCAGGCCGACCTCACCGGCACCCGCCTGACCCGGGCACGGCTGCGGGACGCCCACCTGCGCCAGGCCCGTCTACGGGACGCCGACCTCTTTCGCGCCGGGCTGGCCAAGGCCGACCTGCGCGAGGCCGACCTCACCGGTGCCCGCCTCTCGGTGGCCGACGGCCGCGGCGCCCGCCTCACCGGCGCCCGCCTGCGCGATACGCAGATGATCGGGGTGAAGCTGGTCCACGCCGACCTGCGCCGGGCGGACCTCTCCGGGGCCGACCTGCGCGAGGCCGACCTCACCGAGGCGGACCTCACCGGGGCCGACCTGCATGAGGCGGTGATGCAACTGGCCAAACTGGGTTACGCCCGCGCCCGCCGCACCCGCTTCACGGACGCCGACCTGGGCAAGGCCGCGCTGCGCCGGGGCGACTTCACCGGCGCCGATTTCACGGGCGCGCGCCTCAAATGGGCCGACCTCACCCTCGCGCGCCTGAACGGCGCCCGCTTCCGGGGCGCCGACCTGCACAAGGCCGACCTCTCCGGCGCCGACCTGGCCGGCGCCGATTTCGGCGGCGCCCGGCACCTGGACCTGGCCATCGGCCTGGCGCGGGCCCGGCACCTGGAACGGGCGCGTTACTGAAAGCGGGAAATCAGGCGTAGCAGTCCAGACCGGCCAGCACCGGACCCTCGGCGGGGGTCAGGCGGGCGGTGGACTCGTAGGCGTGCACGGCGCGCGCGGCGCGCCCCTGGGGGCGGTCCGGACCGTAGGGGGCGTAACGGGGAGGCGTGGGGCGGTCCTGGGGTCGCTCCTGGACCGGCGTCACGGGCGCCACCGGCCGCACCCCCCGCGCCGGCGGCGCGGGCGGCCAACCGATGCCGCCGAGGGGTGAGACTTCCGAGGTCAAGGGATCCCTCCCAAGCTCCGTGACGGACGAATCTTGGCACAGGGACCCCGGCACCGCAATCGCTCCCGCCATTCCCTCACAAGATCCGCTGTTGGGAATCGGTGACGGGCGGCATAGACTTCCCTCCACACCCCCGAGCCGGAGCGCCCATGGTGAGCGACTCCCCATCGCCCCTCGCCGTCCTGCTGGTGGAAGACGCCAGCCTCGACGCGCAGATGCTCCTGCGCCACCTGCGCCGCGCCGGCTACGAACTCCGCTGGCGGCGCGTGCAGAGCGCCGAGGGCCTGGCGCGGGTGCTGCGCGAGGAGGGCCCCTGGGACCTGGTCCTGTGCGACTACACCCTGCCCCGCCTCGATGCCCTGGAGGCCCTGTGCCTGGTGCGCCGCCACGACCCCGACCTGCCGTTCATCGTCGTCTCCGGCGCCATCGGCGAGGAGACGGCGGTGGAGGCCATGCGCGCCGGCGCCCACGACTACATCATGAAGGACAATCTCGCCCGCCTCGTCCCTGCCATCGAACGGGAACGGCGGGAAGCGACCCTGCGTCGGGCCCAGCGCGCCTACGAGCGGGACCTGCGCCTCGCCGACGAGGTCTTCGAGGGCAGCCAGGAAGGCATCGTCGTCACCGACGCCAAGGCGCGCATCCTGCGCGTCAACCCCGCCTTCACCCGCATCACCGGCTACCTGCCCGAAGAGGCCGTCGGCCAGACCCCCCGCATCCTCCGCTCCGGCCGCCACGACCGCACCTTCTACACGCGCCTGTGGCGGCAGCTCCTGGAACGGGGCCACTGGCAGGGCGAGATCTGGAACCGGCGCAAGAACGGCGAGATCTACCCCCAGTGGATGAGCATCAGCGCCCTCTACGACGCCCAGGGGCGCCCCAGCCACTTCGTCGCCCTCTTCACCGACCTCTCCGCCCTCAAGGACATGGAGGCGCGCCTCCACCACCTGGCCCGCTTCGACCCCCTCACCGAACTGCCCAACCGCACCCTGTTCCAGGAGCACTGCCGTCTGCGCATCCAGGCGGGAGAACGCTTCCGCCTCTACTACCTGGGGCTGTCCGGCCTCTCGCGCATCAACACCAGCCTCGGCCATCAGGCCGGTGACCATGTCCTGCGCCTGGTGGCGCAACGCCTGCGCGGCCTGGTGGGGGAACGGGGCGTGGTGACGCGCATGGGCGGCGACGAGTTCGCCTTCCTCCATGGGGAACCCCTGGAAGAAGCGGTGGCGCACGCCTTCACCGTGCCCTTCGTGGTGGACGGCAAGGAGGTCTATCTCAACCCCGTCCTCGGCAGCGCCAGCCACCCGCGCGACGCCGCCACCGCCGACGCCCTGATGAAACGCGCCCACGCCGCCTTCCGCACCGCCAAGCAGGGCCAGCGCACCTACCTGCCCTACCAGCGGGGCACCTTCGACCGCATGGAGCGGCGCCTGGACCTGGACAGCGCCCTGCGACGCGCCTTCCGGCGGCGCGAATTCGTCCTCCACTACCAGGCCCAGTGGGACCTGGGCAGCGGCCAACTGGTGGGTGCCGAAGTACTGCTGCGCTGGCCCGAGCGGCCCGACCTGCCGGTGCAGGAGCTGGTGGCCCTCATGGAGGAGAACGGACTCATCCTCGACGTGGGGCGCTGGGTCCTGGAACAGGCGCACGCCCAGCACCTGAGCTGGACGGCGGCGGGCTGGGTGGCGCCGCCTCTGGCGGTGAACCTCTCCGCCCTCCAGTTCCACGACCCCCACCTCCTGGCCCACCTGCAACGTCTGCAGAGCACGGGGCCCTGGCTGGAGCTGGAGATCACCGAATCCTGCCTCATGGAAGACGTGCACAGCGCCCAGGGCATCCTCGCCCGCCTGCGCGCCCTGGGGATCCGCGTCGCCGTGGACGACTTCGGCACCGGCTACTCGTCCCTCAGCTACCTCAAGCGCCTGCCCCTGGACACCCTCAAGATCGACCGCTCCTTCGTCACCGACCTGGAACGCAAGGGGGACGACCGCGCCATCGTCGGCGCCATTCTCGGGCTGGGGCGCAGCCTGGGCCTGTGCACCCTGGCCGAAGGGGTGGAGACGGCGGCCCAGGCCCGCTGGCTGAAGGCCCAGGGCTGCCAACTGGCGCAGGGGCACCTGTGGGGCACGCCGCAACCGGCCGAGGCCTTCGCCCGGCGCCACCTGGAGCGGCTTCCCCGGCACGAGGCCCTGGACGACGCCGCCTCCTGAGCGCTCAGCGCAGGGCGGTGCGTTGCGAACGCTCGCGCGGCCCGGGGAGGAACTCCACGCCCGAGGCCTGACGCACCGGCTGCGGGTAGAGGGCCATCAGCTCCAGCACCTCCTCGGGGATGGCGTCGGACACGGGCAGGCCCAGCTCCTTGGCGCGGTCGTAGGTGATGGGGTAGTCGTGCGTCCAGGTGCCGGTGGAGAGCAGGCGCGCCAGTTCCTTGGCCTGCTCCTCGGGCATCTTGCCCTCCAACAGCTCCTCCACTGACTGGCACACCTGGTCGATGGCCTTGCGCCCCACGTCGGCGAGGATGAGGGTGCGGTCGTCCACGTCCTTCACCGGCTTCTCCTCCACCACCTTCACCAGCGAGGCGGCGGGGAACTCGCCCAGCTGCGGGTCCACCGGCCCCAGCACCGCATGGGGGGACATGACGATCTCGTCCGCGGCGAGGGAGATGAGCGTGCCGCCGGACATGGCGTAATGGGGCACGAACACCGTCACCTTGCCCGGATGCTGCTTGAGGGCGCGGGCGATCTGCAGGGAGGCCAGCACCAGCCCCCCGGGCGTGTGCAGGACCAGATCGATGGGCACATCCGGGTCGGTCATGTGGATGGCCCGCAGGACGGCCTCGGAGTCGTCGATGTTGATGAAGCGCATCACCGGGAAACCCAGCAGGTTCATGGTCTCCTGGCGGTGCACCAGGAGGATCACCCGCGAGCCGCGCTTCTCCTCGATGGCGGCGATCTTGCGCGTGCGCGCCGCCTCCGTCATCTGTTTCTGAATCACCGGCTGCAGGGCCGAGAGGATGAAAAAGAGCCAAAAGATGTCCATCACGCTCATGGTCGTTCACTCCGTGTTCTGTCGTTGATCAAACCTTTTCACCGCGGGGACCGTAGCCGAGGCGGGTCTCGTCGCGGAAGTAACGGCGCTGGCGCAGGCGCGGGCGGAACAGGGCCAGGAGGATGGCGCCGGCGGCGAAACCGCCGATGTGCGCCCACCAGGCGATGCCGCCCCCCATCTGCGGACGGATGAGTCCCAGCACCCCCGGGAACACCTGCATCAGGTACCAGATGAGGGCGAACACCAGCGCCGGCAAGTCGAAGAAGAAGGGAAAGAAGAAAATGGGGACGACGAAGATGACCCGCGCGCGCGGGAACATCACCCCGTAGGCGGCGATGACCCCGGCGATGGCCCCCGAGGCCCCCAGGGCGGGAATCTCCGAATAGGCGTTGAAGGCGTAGTGGGTGAAGCTGGCGGCGAGGCCGCACAGCAGATAGAAGATCAGGAAGCGAACGTGGCCGAAGCGGTCCTCCACCGCCGAGCCCAACAGCCACAGCACCCACATGTTGCCGATGATGTGCCCCCAGCCCCCGTGCATGAACATGTTGGTGAAGAAGGGCAGGTAGTTGTAGGGGTCGAGACCGTGGGCGACGGCCCAGGCCGGATCGGAGAAACGGCGCGGCACCAGGGCCCAGTGGTAGGCCAGGGTCTGGGCCTGCTCGGGGGTGAGGGAGATCTGGTACCAGAACACCACCGCGTTGATGGCGATGAGCGCCCACACCACCAGGGGCGGGTGACGGCGGGGTACGGTGTCTTCGATGGGGAACATGGCGCGCGACCCTGCTTTCTTGTTGTTGCCTGCGTCCGGCAAGCCTAGCACGCGAGGTTGGTCTATGCTTGTGCAAATAAATTCCCCAAGCGCCGGCCGGTGAACGCCATGGATCGAGACGACCCGCGAAGCGGTATGGAACACCGCCGCTTCCGCCGCCTCCCCACCCACACCCCCGCCATCCTGCGCTCTAGCGACGGGGAGGAGTTCGCCCCCTGCTGGATCACCGAGGTGAGCCGCGAGGGGGTGGGCATCGCCTGCGAGGGCGAGCGACTCCCCCATGGCGGCTTCGTGGAGGTGATCCTTCCTTGTGCCGAGCGCCCGGAACGGGACTGGCCGCGCACCTGGGCGCAGGTGATCCACCGCCGCGAGGGGCGCCTGGGGATCTGGCTGGGGGATGCCGCCCTCGAGGGCGACAACCCGGTGGCCAAGGCCCTGATGGACGTGACCGAGGAGTCCCCATGACCGACTACGACAACCTGCCGCACCTGGAATGGACCGGCGAGGCCAGCGCCGTGCGCGCCGCCGCCCAGATCCTGCGCGAGGAACCGGTGATCCTGGAGATGCCCGCCCGCTTCGCCTTCCCCGACGACCTGCCCTGCCCGCGCCGGGGAGACGACCACATCGATTGCCCGCCCGAGGTGCTGGACCGCCTGGCCGAGTCCGAACCGGCCCTGGCGCGGGTCGCCCAGGCGGCCCGCGAGGCCGAGCAACGGGTGGACCTCCTCCCCCACCGCCACTGGATCGTCGTCCACGATTGACCGCCCGCCGCGGCGGGCGGCTCAGTGCAGGCGCACCACCTGGTGCAGGGCCGGCTCCAGGACGTGGTGGCCACGCCCACGCAGGATATCCGCCAGGGCGGCCATGCCGCCGCCGAACTCCCCGTGCACCAGGCACACGAGGCGGGGGTGGCCGGTGTGCCCCACCCACTCCAGCAGCTCGGCCTGGTCGGCGTGGGCGGAAAAGCCGTTGATGGTCCAGATCTTGGCGCGCACCTGGATGCGTTCACCGAAGATGTCCACCTCGCGGGCGCCGTCGATGATCTGCCGCGCCAGGGTCCCCTCGGCGGCGAAGCCCACGAAGACGACGCTGGACTCCTCCCGCCAGAGGTTGTGCTTGAGGTGATGGCGGACGCGCCCGCCGGTGCACATCCCCGAGCCGGCGATGATCACCGCCCCACCCTCGATCTGGTTGATGGCCATGGACTGGGCCGTCTCGCGGGTGAGGTGGAGGTTGGGCGGGCGGAAGGGGTCGATGCCCTTCTCCAGCAGGCGGCGGGTGGTCTCGTTGACGCTCTCGGGGTGGCGGCGGAAGATCTCGGTGGCGGTGATGGCCATGGGCGAGTCCAGGAACACCGGCATCCACCCGGGCAGGCGCCCGGCCAGCACCCCCTCGCGCAGGAAGTAGAGGATCTCCTGGGCACGCTCCAGGGCGAAGCTGGGGATGACCACGTTGCCGCCGCGGCGCAGGGTGTCCTCGATGGCCTGGTAGAGTTCCTCCACCGATTCGGGCAGGGAGCGGTGGCGGCGGTCGCCGTAGGTGGACTCCATGACCACGAAATCGGCCTTGGGCGGCGGCGTCCACGGGTTGACGATGGGACGCCCGCGGTTGCCGATGTCACCGGAGAAGACCAGGGTGCGACGCTGTCCGCGGTCTTCCAGCTCCAGGACCACGTGTGCCGAGCCGAGGATGTGGCCGGCGTCGATGAAGGTGGCGCGGATGCCCGGCCCCAGCTCCACCGTCCCGCCGTAGTTCACCGCCCGGCCGAAGAAGTCCATCGCCCACAGGGCGTCCTCGACGGTGTACAGGGGCTTGATGGGGCGACCGCCGTGGCGCCTGGCCTGGCGCTCGGAGCGGCGCGCGTCCTCCTCCTGGATGCCGGCGGCGTCCAGCATCACCAGGCGCGCCAGCTCGCGGGTGGCGGCGGTGGTGACGATCTCGCCGCGGAAGCCCCGCTTCACCAGCAGGGGGATGCGCCCGCAGTGGTCCAGGTGGCCGTGGGTGAGGAGCAGGGTGTCGATCTGCGAGGGCTTGAAGCCGAAGGGCTCGGCGTTCTCCTCCTCCAGCTCCCGGGAGCCCTGGTACATGCCGCAGTCGATGAGGATCTTGCGGCCCCGGAACTCCAGCAGGAAGCAGGAACCGGTGACGCCGCGGGCGGCGCCGTGGAAGGACAGACGGGCGAATTCCCGGTCGTGGCGGCTCACCGCTCACCTCCCCGCGGCGCGCGCCCCAGGCGCTCCTCCACCGCCAGGACGTGGCGCAGGGTCTTCAACACCGCATCCGGATTGAGACTGAGGGCGTCGATCCCCCGTTCCACCAGGAATTCGGCGATCTCCGGGTAGTCCGAGGGCGCCTGGCCGCAGATGCCCACGTGCCGGGCGTTGCGGTGCGCCCCGGCCACCGCCTGCTCCATGAGAGCGAGCACGCCCGGGTCGCGCTCGTCGTAGTCCCCGGCCACCAGATCGGAGTCGCGGTCCACCCCCAGGGCGAGCTGGGTGAGGTCGTTGGAGCCGATGGAAAAGCCATCGAAGTGGCGGGCGAAGGCGTCGATCTGGACGACGTTGTTGGGGATCTCGCACATGACGTAGATCTGCAGGTCGCCCTCGCCGCGCTTGAGGCCGTGTTCGGCGAGGGCGGCGAGGACCCGCTCGGCCTCGTCCACGCGCCGGCAGAAGGGCACCATGATGCGCACGTTGGTGAGGCCCATGACCTCGCGCACCCGGCGCAGGGCACGGCACTCCAGGGCGAAGCCCTCGGCGTAGGCGGGGTGCACGTAGCGGGCGGCGCCGCGGAAACCGAGCATGGGATTCTCCTCCCGGGGCTCGAAGTCGGCCCCGCCCAGGAGGCTGGCGTACTCGTTGGACTTGAAGTCGGACAGGCGCACCACCACCGGCTTGGGCCAGAAGGCGGCGGCGATGGTGCCCACCCCCTCGGAGAGGCGCTGGACGAAGAACTCGGCCCCGTCGGCATAGCCCTGGAACAGCTTTTCCACTTGGCGGCGGGTCTGCGGATCGCGGATCTTCTCCGGGTGCAGCAGGGCCAGGGGATGGGCCTGGATGTATTCGTT
>Ga0256832_1002607_pt1 | contig 12294 bp, 9 predicted proteins | sample 134614metaG_FD_190534 | JGI IMG/M metagenome (GOLD analysis project Ga0256832, IMG submission 190534) | Hydrothermal vent microbial communities from Lau Basin, Pacific Ocean - 134-614 | ecosystem: Environmental > Aquatic > Marine > Hydrothermal vents | place: Pacific Ocean: Lau Basin | collected... | reverse complement strand
ACATCTTCACCTCTGTTTGAAGCCCTTTGGCAGGTAAACCGTGCATCCATTTTACCTGAGCTGTTGCTTTGCCGGTATTTTGTGCCGTGAGCATTTTTTCATTTTCAAAAGCAATATCGAGCTTCAATCTATTGGGTCTAATTGTTTCTATTCTTATATCTTTGAAATAGATTTTACCCCCATATTCCATTTCAAGTCTCCAATATCCAGTGGCTGCATTTAAATCAGTATAAAACCGGCAGTCATATAGTCCGTCAAAATTTTTCCTCACTGTCCATTTTTTAACAGGTTTATTTGTAGGGTCAAATAATGTTAAGTTGATTGGCAGGTTTTGAGGGATTTTTTTCAGTTTATTATAGATGATGCAATTCATATAGACTGTGTCTCCCGGTCTCCAAACATCTCTTTCTCCATAAAAATAGACTTTGTCATTTCCTCCCCATTTTTTACCCTCAACTTGAAAGCTACTCATCGATAATGCATTGGCATCTTTGAGAGTGATAAAGGTATTTTGGCCATTGTACATCGCTTTTGCCAAATAGGGTTTCGTTTTTGTACTAATTGTAGCAAATCCAGAGCTATTAGATATAGATTGTCCAATTAGCCCGCCTTGAAAATTATAGAATTTTACTTTAGCGCCTTGAATTGGATTTGAACTTGTAATATGTGACACATAAGCCAAATATTTATCTGCAAAGGGTTGTGACTTTACTACCAAGCCCAAATCTGTACATACAAGCAGTCTCTGGTCTTGAATCATATTTTCAAAATTTTGGGAACAAGGGTTTCCATAATATCTATCATTATTCGAATCATTGTATCGTCTTCTCCCTGTATTATTGTCACCATAATAATATTCGTCCTCGTAGTAATAATCATCGCCATAACTATATGTGATATAAGGTCTGTCAAAATCAATTTGATCTATCATATCCTTATTTTCCGATTTTGTTCTTTTTTTGCAAGTGTATTTATTGTACTCAAAAGGAATAGTAAGAAACAATTTGTACAATGCTCCTTTTTCTTTTTTAATCTGATTTCCCAATGCCAAAGAATGGAAAGTCTCCTTGAAATAGTCTTTTTTATGGATTTTGAATATTGTATCCAAAACTATTCTTCCGATATTTTCGAGTCCTGTTTGATTACTTAGGTTTCCTCCGTTTTCCTGATAAAATCTATGGGCATTTTTTTCATAAATTTTAAGTATCCGAAGTCTAAAGCCCGATGCAGATACAATGGAAACAGGAATTTCCCAATTCCCATTTGGAGGTAAAATGTTACCTTGTTCTGCAATAGTTACTTTAGGTTTTGGCGGATCAAAAAACAGTTTTCTGGTGTATTTATCTTTCAATGGAAAATTAGCCAAGTTCTTGATTCCCGGTAATATATTCAAATCAAAAAATCCGTAATCGACCTTGTCAAAATATACATTTACTTCATTGTCATAGACCGTTGTAGTTCTTATTTTTCTTCCCTTGACATTGATGAGACCGGTCAAATCTTGAGATTTTTTTATCGGATCTGTGAAATTTAATACAATATGTTGATTGTTTTCGATACGATAAGAATAGAGTGAAAAGTCCGATTTTGATGGAATAATAACTTTCAAATTGGCTTCGTCATCAACATTGATGGGGGACATCGAAAGTTTTATATCCACTATTCCCGGTTCGTCTTTTCTCTTTATACCACTAATGGTAAAATCCGATACTTTATCGCTATAAGTTGAATGAGACCAAGTTACGGGGAGCTTTTTGCCATCCTGACTTGCTGAGAATGCATCTTCTACAACCTTTCGGTTTGGCTCACAGTCTGAATAATTGATAAAACCTTTTATATTGACTACTTCCATTGATTTGCTAATAGGTGCTTGGAGTTTAATATCCCAGACTTGCCTTTTGGCTTCAATATCAAATTCAAAAGTTTCCATTCCTTTTGGCATTTGAGTCAATTGATTAATATTGAATTTTATATGGTATTTTACATTGTGTTTGATTATAGGATCTTCAAGTATTATCTTGTTTCTCTCTTTATTTACAACTATGTTTCCTCCCAAATCAGGTTGAGAAGTAATCAGATTTTGCCTAATGACAATACTGTCAGGGATATTGAATCCCAGATTGATAAATATGTTGCTACATCGTGAAACAGGGCTTTGGCTGTGATTAGTTATAAAATAATTAAAATTTTTATAATTATTGGTTCTTTCTGTAGAATTAGTATTTTTTTTACAAGAGTGAAGTATTAGAATAGAGGCAAGAAGAAATAGGATTTTTTTCATCTGTTTATTTTTTATAATCCATTAATGTCAGATGGAATCTTTGATAAAAAATAATCATGCCGGTTGGTAAAAAATTCGTCAGATTATCTTTTATGTCGATTTCATCTGTATAAAATTTTTAATTAGAAATTACACACACAAATCTAATAAAAAAATCCGTATTTTTGTTGATTTTACCTATTTACTTAGAAATATTGTTATTATCTAAAAATGATTGCTTAAATCTTAGATAATTGTTCAAACAAAGCTTAATAATCGAACGATAAAATCGATAATTGCAAAATAAATTTGTAAAAAGATAAGATAATAATAGATATTGCTTTATTTTTGTACCCTTGGTATGAATTTTGTAGTACTACGGTATGGTTTAGGTCGGTTTTGTAAATAAAAATATTCAAAAGGAAAATAAAAAAATAAAAATGAAATTTAACGTATCATCTTCGGAATTATCAAAGAAACTTTCAGTCGCATCAAATGCGATAAGCCCAAAGGCAATAATGCCTATTTTGGAAGATTTTTTATTTGAATTGGAGGGTAATAATCTTACGATTAGCGCTTCAAATTTGGAGACTTCTATCGTCTTGAAAATGGAAGTCACAGGACATGAAGATGGTAGTGTAGCATTGTCTGCAAGATTGCTTTTGGATACTTTACGCACATTGCCGGAACAACCTATCACAATCGAAGAAATAGATAACAATATTGTACAAATCATTTCAAGTTTTGGTAAATACAAAATGGCTAGTGATGATTTTGAAGATTTTCCTGAGATTGAAGAAACGCCCGAAGGGGAAAAAGTTATCATCGACAGTGGGGTTTTAAAAAGCGCAATTGAGAAAACAATTACTGCCACTGGAGAAGTTGGAGTTGTAATGAATTCCATGACAGGAGTATTATTTCAATTGGATTTTAATAAAGCAATTTTTGTAGCGACAGATAGTCATCGATTGATAAAATTCACGTATAATGGATTGAAATTTGATTCTACAAAATCATTTGTGCTTCCTGTCAAAGGATTGACTCTGCTAAAGAATGCACTGTTAGATGAAGGAGAGGTGGAGATTAGTTGGACTGATAAAAATGCATTCTTTGTATTTGAGGGCTTCAAGGTTATCAGTACAATGATTAATGATGATTTTCCTAATTATAACAATGTAATACCGGTTAACAATGAGAATGTATTGTATGTAAACAGGAAAGATTTGATAAATTCATTGAAGCGATTATTGATTTTTGCAAACAAGAGTTTCAATCTTGTCACTTTGAATCTAAGTGAAGATAGCCTGACTTTGGCTACAGAAGATCCTGATTATTCCCATGATGCAACGGAGCAATTACCATGTAAGTACGACGGTGAGCCTATTACAATGGGTTTTAGTGCTAAGTTCTTTATTGAATTACTGTCAAATACAGATGATGATGAGGTTAAAATTGAGTTTTCTAATCCAAAGACGCCTGTGATAATAAACCCCGTTGAGAAAAAAGCAAACGAAGATATTATACTATTGATTATGCCTTTGATCATGCAATAAAAAGTCGTTTTTGGAGTGAAAGTAGGATTGTACTTTGGTTCTTTTAACCCGGTTCACAATGGTCATTTGATAATTGCAAACCACGTAATCAATTTCACTGATTTGGATGAGGTATGGTTTGTCATTTCCCCACAAAATCCTTTCAAGAAGAAATCCAATCTATTGGATAGTTACGATCGATTGCATCTGGTTGAATTGGCAATTGGGGAAAACCTTAGGATAAAACCATGTACTATTGAATTTAATATGCCTGTACCCAGTTATACTATAGATACATTGACATATCTAAAGGAGAAAAATCCTGAATATGATTTTACTCTGATTATGGGAAGTGATAATCTGGTGAATTTTCACAAGTGGAAAAATTATGATATTATTTTGAAATATTATAATATCATTGTCTATATGAGACCTGGATATGAGGATGTTCCGTTTTTGGATCACTCGAAAGTAAGAGCTTTGGATGCACCCCTTTTGGAAATCTCATCTTCATTTATACGTAAATTAATCAAGGAGGGTAAATCTCCACAGTATCTAGTGCCGGACAAGGTATTTCAAGAGATAGAGAGTTCTCATTTGTATAGGTAGGTGTTGGGGATTAGTGTAGGGGGAAACTTAGGACTCGAAAGCACGACTGCAAGGAGTGATTTTGAAGTTGGGTTGTAATTGAAAGGTTCAAAGTTCAAGGTTTCAAGGTTCAAGGTTCAAGGTTTCAAGGTTCAAGTTTCAAGGTTCAAGGTTCAAGGTTCAAGGTTTCAAGGTTCAAAGTTTCAGGTTTAATGTTCAAAGTTAAAAGTTCAAGCTGGAGCATAGCGGAAGCTGTAGCGAAGCGAAAGTCCCGAGTAGCGGAGCGTACCGAGGGATCTCGCATAGCGAAGCGTACTGCGGGATTCCATGTTTCGTGTTCTGTGTTTTTTTTGTTCCATGTTCAATGTTTCATGTTTGTTGGATTTTCAACAAAGATAAGGGGAAACTTAGGACTCGAAAGCACGACTGCAAGGAGTGATTTTGAAGCCGGTTTGTAATCAAAGGTTCAAGGTTTGAAGTTTCAGGCTGGAGCGTAGCGGAAGCTGGAGTAAGGCAGAAGCCCTGAATAGAGAAGCGTGCAGTAGGATTCTATATAGCGAAGCACATGAATATTGTACAACGATATTAAAAAACAGAAAAAATTTGGATATGTATTTATTTTTTATAAAATTTTAGGTAGTTTTACGTTATGAATATGAATAATGCATGATAATTAGACTTTATCAAAGGAGGATAAGATGTTGCAGGACATTGAATTTGATAAAAGGAAAAAACAGAAAAGAAGCAGAAAAAAGCAGAGCTGTATTGGGATGGGATTATAATAATTACGATGAATTGGAAGGATTGAGTTTTAAGATATATAGAGGAATATTGCAGGCAGGTAATGTGTCGAGTCAACCCGGTGGCGTAATATTGTATAAGACTATAACGGCAACAGATGCATTTTTGACCGATTATCAAGCTCAATCCGGTATATCAGTTAGTTTCCCACTATCAACTTCAGCGGGAGGAAACGGAGAGGATGCTTATATTCCGAGATTTATATTTATTGACAATGAAGCCGAGCCGCGCTTCAAATATTTTTATCGTATAATGGCAAGTTGGGAAGATGGAGGGTATACAAAATTAACCGATGCAGTAATAATAGACATCAGTCCCAATCAAAATACTGCAACGGGACAAAACTTAGGAAATTAATTTTTTTAACATAAATAAAGATTTGGAAAATGAGAAAAGATACATTTATTTTAGTTTTAGCAATATTGTTGTTTTCAATAGGAATAGTAAAAAGTCAAGAGTTGATTTTTGAAAATCAAGAAAAATTAGTAACAACAGAAAATATTTCTTGGAGTGAAGCATTTATTCCCCTTGATTTCAATAATGATAACAAAATGGATTTTGCTGGAGGTAAAGGGTCATTAATTATGTATTTGTCAAATGACTCCGGCAATTATGATAAAAAAGAATTAGGTTGGACTCCCGGATTTGTTATAAAATATATGGATTATGACAATGATAGTTTAAAGGATATTCTTTTTTCGGGAAATTATTTTTATAAAAATATAAATGGGGATTCGTTGAAAGGAAGTGGAATAAATATTTCCGGCTGGAAAAAACAATTTGCCGATTATGGGGATGTTGACAATGATGGGAATATTGATATTTTGGTTACAAACCCGAGTTCATTTGATAATGATGAATTATATATTTACTTCGGTAATGGTGATAATACTTTTGACGAAGTTGTTGTTGATAAAACTGTTAGAAGTTTTGGATATAAAAAATTCGTTGATGTAAACGGTGATGGACTTTTAGATATTGGTGTAATTAATGGATATTCCGAAAGAAATGTAATGCTATTTACCAATAATGGCGATAGAACATTTACTAAATTAAAAATAGACAATTATATTTATAATAACCCATATTGTTTTGATTTAGTTGATTTGGATAATGATGGAGATAAAGATATTTTGTTGTCAGGATTGTATAGTGATAAAGGGCTTTATGTAATGGAAAATGATAATGGCACATATATTAGTGAAGTGATAATTAATTTTGAAAAACAATTGTTTTTTAGAAGTGAAGACATTGATTTGGATGGAGATGCAGATATAGTTTTTCTTTCAAAAGACGGTAATCAATTTCATATGTCTTATCAACTGAATAATGGAGGAATGCAATTTTCTTCAGTGAAAACAATAGGAACTATTACAGGATATAATTCTTGGAACTTTAGTAGTCCTGAAACATACAAAAATTGGTTTAGTATTATAGATGTAGATAATGATGGAGTAAAAGATATTGTATTGAATGCACCTTGGGATAATGAAATTGTTTGGTTCAAAAACAAAACAGAAATTATTACAATTACAAATCAACCACAATCTATAAATATATGCGAAAACCAAAATGCAACTTTTGCAATTACCGCCTCGGGTGAAAACCTCAGCTACCAATGGCAAAAAGATAATACAGATATCTCCGGTGCTACTTCAGATAGCTATACCATTAGTACCGTATCAGCATCCGATGCAGGAGAATACAGGTGTGTGGTATCAGGTGATGGCGGTACTGTGACCAGCGATGCAGCTACTCTTACCGTAGTTGCAAATACAACAATCACCATACAAGCTCAATCACAGACAGTATGCGAAGGACAATCCACTTCATTTGCAGTAGAAGCCACAGGTGACAATATCAGCTACCAATGGCAAAAAGATAATCAGGATATATCGGGAGCTACATCAGCTACTTATACCATAAATAGTACCACTACCGGAGATGCAGGTATTTACACCTGTGTAATTTCGGGCACTTGCGGTACAATTACCGGCGATGCAGCAACCTTGACAGTAAAGGTATTGATATCTATCACTGCCCAACCGCAATCAATAGAAATAAATAAAGGAAAGCAAGCAGTATTTTCCGTTGCAGCCAGTGGCACTATATCCATATACCAATGGTACAAGGATGGTACGGCATTGTCTGACGGAGGCAAATATACCGGAACTACCACTGCTCAACTGACTATATCCGATGTAGCACAAAGCGAAGCGGGAAGCTATATGGTAAAAGTATCGGGCGAATGTGGAGATGTCACATCCGATGCAGCAACATTGTCGGTACTGACTGCGACTGATGATCTTGCAAATGCCGATATCACCATAATACCGAATCCCGCACACAACTATATCAAGATAATAAATACAGGACAAAATATAAACAAACTGGAAATATACAATACAGCGGGTATCAAAGTACTACAAAAATCAAAGGATTTTGGGCATATCGACTTATCCGGTTTGGAAGCAGGAGTATATTTTGTGAAGGTGGTGAGAGGTAGTGAGGTGAGAGTGGAGAGGGTGGTGCATGAGTGATGGGGTTTTCGTGTTCCAAGTTTTTTTTGTTCCATGTTCCAGGTTTCGGGCTGGAGCAAAGCGTAAGCTGGAGTGAAACGGAAGTCCCGAGTAGCGAAGCGTACCGAGGGATTCAATGTTTCATGTTTGTTGGGGTTTCGACAGAGATAAGGAGAAACTTAGGACTCGAAAGCACGACTGCAAGGAGTGATTTTGAAGCCGGCTTAGCGAAGCGTACCGATGGAATTTGAATATCGAATATCGAACAGGGATTTTAGATTCAAGAAGTTGAAAGGCGAGGTCAGAGATACTCGCCTAACAGAGGAATTGTGTAGCAACTGTGGGTTGGGGGTTTCCCGGTTTAGGAACAAAATGAAAAATCGAAAAGCTGAATCATATAAGATAATCAATAATATCAATTTGGATCAGACAATATGGCTTAAGACAAGTTTAATATCTATCAGGTTTTAGAACGATAATGAGTGTAGAAAGATACAGAAATGCAGACATAGAGGATTTGAAAGAACAAATAAATTTGCATCATCCGTTTAAGTAAAGGAACAAAATGAATAATAAAAACGTTATCTTTATGAAAGTTAAACTTTGAAATTATGGAAGGAATCTTGTATGTTACAGATGATAATAATAAGAAAAAGTTTGTCCAAATAGACCTTGAAAAATATGGTGAACTGTGGTCAGAGTTTTATGATGTTCTTATAGCTGAATCAAGGAAAAATGATAAAAGAATCCCATTGGAAGAGGTAAAGAGAATGTTTGCAGCTGATGAATTATAAAGTAGAATTTACCACAAGAGCTATTAAAGATTTACGCTCCTTGCCAAGAGTTTATCAAAGTAAAATAATTGATAAATCTGAAGCTCTTTCTAAAGATCCGTATCCTCATGGATGTATGAAACTAAAAGGGCTTAGAGAAGAATTTTGGCGTATTAGGGTTGGTGATTATCGAATTTTATATCAAGTTGATGATTCTGTTAAGATAATTGATATAAGAAGAATTGGACACCGAAAAGGCATCTATTAAAAAAGGTATTGCAAGCTTTTTTTGGTCTAACTCAACCAACTCATTAAAGTAAACAAAAATATTTCTAATATATTTCCTATCATGGTTTTCTGAATTTTCTAAATAAATAAAGATTTCAGTAAATTTTGAGATCAATATATTTTTCGTAGAAGCTGTATTTTTGCATAAACAAAGCCGAAAGTAACATCAGATTGTTAACTTTTTTCAATTCATCTTCAGTCAACAAATTCAAATTTAGAACGCTGAACAACTCCGTGAAATATATTTTCAATTTAGGCAAAGCCTATTTCACGGGGTAAAGGAATGGTGATTTGAGAAGTTGAAAGGCGAGGTCTGAGACACTCGCTTATCAGGTGACATTTGGAATCAAGGAAAAGAAATGAATGAATTTTGAACTTAATTTATGGATTAGGTGTTACTAATTACGTACTTAATAAGTAACGTAAATTATGAAAGTAATAAATTATACAGAACTTCGCCTAAATCTAAAGCACTGGCTAAACTCAGTCGTTGATGATGTTGAGGAGATAATTATTAAAAGAAAAAATCAAAAAGATTTGGTGCTTATATCCTTGGAGGAATATAATTCTTTGGTAGAAACGAACTATTTATTGTCAGGGAAAAATAGAGAAGTATTATTGGAGTCCATAGCTGAAGTGAAAGAAGGTAATAAGCAGTACCAAGATTTGATTGAAGAATGAAGATAGCATGGTCAAGTATAGCATGGAATGATTATCTCTATTGGCAAAAAACAGATAAGAAAAAGCTAAAACGGATAAATCTTCTTATCAAAGAAACTTATAGAAATCCATTTGAAGGAACGGGGAATCCCGAACCATTAAAGCATGAATTGCAGGGGTTTTGGTCAAGAAGAATAGATAAAGAACATCGATTGGTGTATTCATATTCTAAAGGAGAGTTGTTGATAGTTGCCTGTAGATATCACTATTAAGATTAGTCTAAAAACTGGCTCTTGCTTGCATTCTGCCTTGGTGGATTATATCAGAACCTTGAGATTTTTTGCCCGTATATTGAAAAATGATGTCCAAATTGTTTTTCAATCTCTTGTTGAGTTGTATATCCCAAATGAAATTATGACCGTCTTTTAGCCCGTTGAGCATTGATAATTCGATAAGTTGGCTATTACCACCCTGATATTTGATTTTAACATAGCTAAGTGATAATTTTATTTTGGTTTTTTTGATTTTTAGTATTTTTCCCGAGAGTTTTAGGTAGTGAAATTGTGCTTTTTCTTGTTCTCCCCATTGGTTCTTCTTGTCGGTATAGCTATAATTTAATTTTACTCCGTATTTTTTACTGAAAAATATATTAAATTCTTCACCCAGACTATAATATTTGAAGAGATAGTTGCCGGAAGTAGCATAGTCAATTTCAAAAAGCTTTTGTCCTATGGTAAATTTAGAAAGCATATCCAGATAGCTCTTGTAATTGATGCGCAATACGCTATAATACTCTTTGATGCTATTTTTTGTAAAACCTCCTACTTGAAAGTTTTGTCTTGCAATATCTTTGAATCCAAAATGAATATCATAAGCAGGATCACCTCTATTATAAAACAATGTCGCATTGTAATTGAAAATATACGATACTAAGGAACTATCCTTTAGGTCGGTTACAACAGGGAAAAGGTATCCCCCCTCTGTAGAATGTGTTTTTTGCGTCATTTTGAAAATAGAGAAAAAGCTCAATTTTGAAACAAATTCTTCGAAGTCGTTTTTCTTTTTTGAAAAGAATTTTGAAGCATTAATCTTGAAAGTATTATTGAGCAATGTGGAATTTATGCGTTGAAATTCGTTGTTGAACTGTGCTACACGGACATAATTAGCGGTATCAATGCCAGATACTTGTCTGAATTCACTATTTTGCTTTATCGAATCCATATTTTCATCAATCCATATATAATTTCCTTTTTGACCTTTGCCGGCATATACAAAAACGAATTCGGTCTTTGCTTGCTGACCTGAGCCGAATTCTATATTGGTATTTGCATAAATGCCCCCTTTTAGTAAATTCAATGTATGCTGCAATTTCCCTAAAATATTAGATTCAGGCTTACGAGTGTTTGATATCTTATTCAATATATTAAGTTGTCTAAAGGAAATATTATAGTTTAGTTTTGATATTGTTTGCACATTCCAATTGCCCTGAATTCCCAATTCCGGTGCTCCGGTATATTCCTTAAATTCATTGTTGTGGGGCAAATAATCCTTTCGATAGCCAACATACAGGCTTAAGTTTGTAGCTTGAGAATTTTTTGTATTGAGATAAAACTTATAGTAATCATAATTAAAACTGTTATTGGATAGGCTATCATTATTCAATAGCCTAATCTCATTTCTTTCCATTTCATAATACACTCCCAAGCGAGTATCATTGAGAAAAGCTATTTTTTTTGAAATATTCAATTTTGGTCTAAAAAAATCCGTTTTTGATATTTTATCCTTGCTGAGTAGTAAATTTCCCTCGGCAAAAAGCGTGAATCCATTATTTTCGTACTGTATTTTTGGTACGTGCTTGTTTCCTGTAAAATTGCCGGATTGTGTAAATCCCGAGTAATTGTAGGATAGTGTAAGTTTAGATATTTTGACCGAAAAATCATTTAGAATAAAATGCTCAGTGGTATTTACCGGACTATTGCTCAGATTCCAATCTCTGGTAAATTCCGGTGAACGATATGGATTGAGAGGATTAAAATTGAGCCCCGAATATTCGTATTTGGTTGAATTGCTTATTTCAAATTCCTGTGATTTGATATTGAATTTCTTAGAAGTATTGAGCCTCACCAATGCTGCCAATCCAACATTATCGTCATTGTTTTTGTCTGAATACCTGTTTTTATCAACATTGCTAAGGCTTGTTTCAATATTGATATTTGTGTTTTTGGATAGGGATATATTTGTACCCAATGATATCAATTGTCTTTTTTCAGGAGGAATCAATTGTATTTTTGGTTCGTAATTTCCATTTCTAAAACCTACCCAACGGTAAACTCTACCATTCAAATGCTTGGAGGTGTCTATGGCGTAGCTGCCGTTATTTTCTCCAAAATCAGTAAAATAAACGATGTACTTCGAGCTATCTTTGTTATTGGTATAGACCAAAATAGAATCGTTAATGGCGGGATTGAATACTTTTTTATAAAAAATAGTATTGAAGATATCCGTGGTGTCTTTTATAGACCTAATTCCGGAACGGTAGCTATTTCTCAAAGAATCCCCACTTTCTTTTAACAATGCTATATCGGCGGAATCCAATTCTATCAAACCGAGTGCATTTTTGGAATCCTGTTCATTATAAAAATTGAAATACACATTATTAAGGCTATCGCCATATGTGCTGTTTAGGGTTTGTAAAGACTTAAGATAATTTTGGTCTGAGTATTCAAATTCTACGATTATTCTTGAATTTTCGGTTATCATATTGTTCACAAAAGTGATTTCTGCGATATTGTAGTCAATGATATAGTCAAAATCCCTACCTCTTTTAAGCAATTTACCGTCGAGATACACTTTTTCTGTTCCTGAGAGTATGA
>Ga0256832_1002606_pt1 | contig 12296 bp, 17 predicted proteins | sample 134614metaG_FD_190534 | JGI IMG/M metagenome (GOLD analysis project Ga0256832, IMG submission 190534) | Hydrothermal vent microbial communities from Lau Basin, Pacific Ocean - 134-614 | ecosystem: Environmental > Aquatic > Marine > Hydrothermal vents | place: Pacific Ocean: Lau Basin | collected... | reverse complement strand
GTTTCCGGCCGCCAACGGCGGGACCGTCTTTCTCGACGAGATCTCCGAGATCTCGCCGGCCTTCCAGGTCAGCCTGCTGCGTTTCCTGCAGGAGGGCGAGGTCAAGCCGCTCGGTTCCGACAAGGTCCAGCACTGCGACGTACGCATCATCGCCGCCAGCAACAAGCCGCTCAGCGAGCTGGTGGCCGAAGGGCGCTTCCGCCAGGATCTATACTTCAGGCTGAACGGCTTTCAACTCACCATTCCGCCGTTGCGCGAACGGCCCGACGACATTCCGGTGCTGGCGGAATATCTGGCGCGCAAGTACGGCGAGTCGATCAACCGGCGCATCCTTGGTATCGCACCCGAGGTGCTGGAGCGGCTGAAGGCCTACCACTGGCCGGGCAACGTGCGCGAACTGGAGAACGAGATGAAACGCATGGTGGCGCTCGCCGACGACGGCGAGTACCTCACGGTTGCCAATCTGTCCCCGCATCTCGCAAACCTGACGCCGCTGCGCGTCCATTGCAACACCTGTCTCGAGCTCAAGGGCAAGACCCTCAAGGAAAAGATCGAATACGTGGAGACGGAGCTGGTGCGCGACGCCCTGCAGCGCCACCGCTGGAACCAGAGTCGCGCCGCGGCCGAACTGGGCCTGTCCCGCGTGGGTCTGGCCAACAAGATCAAGCGCTACGGCCTGAACGGCTCGGGCGCCGACCGCGGCACCGGCTGAGATTTCCGTCATGAGCGACGACAGCAACCGGCCGCGGCGCGACAAGCCGGTGCCTTTTCCCCAATCCCGCACCACACCACCCAGAAGCCCGGAAGGTTTCCGCGATCTGGGCCTGTCGCGCCTGGCGCGCGAGGTCGGCATGGTGCAGCCCAATCTCAAGGGGCACTGGTGCAGCCGCTGCCGGGGCATCTGGTTCGGCTTCGTGGGCGAGGTCGAATGCCCGGTTTGCGGAAATCGCCGCGGCTGATCGCCCGCCTTTCGCAAAGTTGGTTTGCAAATCCGCTGCAAAGTGATTTTGCACTGTGCGGCGTCCCCACCGCTCGTATTGTTTCGCCGCACAACGCATCTGACTGATTCTGCACATTTTTGATGCCCGAACCGGAAGTGGCATCGATCTTGCTTGAGGTCTCGCGATGCTTTTTTGCAAACCAGACCCCGGCGGGGCGTCACGAGGAGGATCGACATGGCCAACATACTCTGGCTCCAGGGCGGAGCCTGTTCCGGTAACACGATGTCATTTCTCAATGCAGAGGAGCCGAGCGCCTGCGACCTGGTGACCGACTTCGGCATGAACATCCTCTGGCATCCCTCGCTGGGGATGGAGCTGGGCGAGAACCTTCAGCAACTGCTGCGCGACTGCGTGTCCGGCAAGATCAAGCTGGACATCTTCGTCTTCGAGGGGACCGTCGTGAATGCGCCCAACGGCACCGGCGAGTGGAACCGCTTCGCCGGCCGGCCGATGAAGGAGTGGGTGCGTGAACTGTCGGACGCGGCCGACTTCGTGGTGGCCATCGGCGACTGCGCCACCTGGGGCGGCATCCCGGCCACCGCCCCCAACCCCACCGACTCCCAAGGACTGCAATTCCTCAAGCGCGACCACGGCGGGTTCCTCGGCAAGGACTTCAAGGCCAAAAGCGGCCTGCCGGTCATCAACATCCCGGGCTGCCCGGCCCATCCCGACTGGGTGACCCAGATCCTGGTGGCGGTGGCCACGGGGCGCGCCGGCGACCTGAGCCTCGATGAGTTCCAGCGGCCCAAAACCTTCTTCCAGAGCTTCACCCAGACCGGCTGCACCCGCAACATGCATTTTGCCTACAAGGTCTCGGCCACCGAGTTCGGTCAGCGCAAGGGCTGCCTGTTCTATGACCTCGGCTGCCGCGGGCCCATGACTCACTCACCCTGCAACCGCATCCTCTGGAACCGCGTCTCATCCAAGACTCGCTCCGGCATGCCCTGCCTGGGCTGCACGGAGCCCGAGTTCCCGTTCTTCGATCTGGCGCCGGGCACGGTGTTCAAGACCCAGACCGTCATGGGCGTGCCCAAGGACCTGCCCGAGGGCGTCAACAAGAAGGGCTACATCAAGCTCACGGGCGCGGCCAAGGCGGCGGCCCCGGCCTGGGCGGAACAGGACATCTTCGTCGTCTAGCGGGCGGCACGCGACAGATTCAGCGATTCGGAGGAAGAACCCATGACTGAAGCAGTCCAGACACTCGACATCTCACCGGTCGGCCGCGTCGAGGGCGATCTCGACGTGCGCGTGGACGTCCAGGACGGCGTGGTGGTCAACGCCTGGACCCAGGCCGAGCTGTTCCGCGGCTTCGAGATCATCCTGCGCGACAAGGACCCGCAGGCCGGCCTGGTGGTGACGCCGCGCGCCTGCGGCATCTGCGGCGCCTCGCATCTCACCTGCGCGGCCTGGGCGCTGGACACCGCCTGGCAGACCGAAGTCCCGCGCAACGCCATCATCGCCCGCAACCTGGGCCAGTTGGCCGAGAGCCTGCAAAGCCTGCCACGGCACCACTACGGCCTGTTCATGATCGACATGGTCAACAAGAACTACCGTAACAGCCCGTACTACGAGGAAGCCGTCAAGCGCTGGGCACCGTTCACCGGCAAGAACTACGAGCTGGGGGTCACCATATCCGGTAAGCCGGTGGAGATCTACGCCATGCTGGGCGGCCAGTGGCCACACTCGAGCTACATGGTGCCGGGCGGCGTCATGTGCGCGCCGACCCTGTCGGACGTGACCCGGGCTTGGTCGATCCTAGAATACTTCCGCACCAACTGGCTGGAGCCGGTGTGGCTGGGCTGCTCGCTGGAGCGTTACGAGGAGATCCAAACCTACGACGACTTCATGGCCTGGCTGGACGAACGGCCCGAGCACGCCAATTCGGACCTGGGCATGTACTGGCGCATGGGCATGGACATCGGCCTGGACAAGTTCGGCAAAGGGCTGGGCAAGTATGTCTCTTGGGGTTACCTGCCCCACGAGGACAAGTACAATCGGCCCACCATCGAGGGCCGCAACGACGCCGTGCAGATGCCGAGTGGCATCTATCTGGGCGAGTCCGACACCCACATGCACATGGACCAGGCCATGGCCCGCGAGGACGTCACCCATGCCTGGTACGACGAGCCGGGCGGCCCGACGCATCCCTTCGACCGCACCACCCACCCCGTGGCGCAGAACAAGGGCGACTTCAACGGCAAATACTCCTGGGCCACGGCCGTGCTGCACTCGGAATACGGCCACTTGGAGGCCGGCCCGCTGGCACGCGAGCTGGTCTATGGCGGTTCCCACATGGCCGACTGGCAGCACAAGGACGGCCTGGTGCTCGACATGTATAAAAAGATGGGCGGGGCCAGCGTACTCCTGCGCCACTTCGCGCGTATGCACGAGGCCAAGGCGATCTACCGCATGATGGAGCGCTGCCTGCGCGAGCTGCGGCTCAACGAGCCCTTCTACATCAAGCCCAAGGAGCAGGACGGACGCGGCTGGGGCGCCACCGAGGCGATCCGCGGCGCCCTGTGCCACTGGATCGAGGTGCAAGGCGGCAAGATCAAAAACTACCAGATCGTTGCACCGACCACCTGGAACGTGGGCCCGCGCACCGGCGAGGAGGAACGCGGGCCGATCGAGGAGGCGCTCATCGGCACGCCGATCGCCGATCCGAAGGATCCGGTCGAAGTCGGCCATGTGGCGCGTTCCTACGACTCCTGCCTGGTGTGCACCGTGCACGCGCACGATGCGAAGACCGGAGAGGAGCTGGCCCGCTTCCGCACCGCTTGACGGCGTCAAATCCGGCCGTGCCGCCCCCGGGACGATCCTGGGGGCGCGTTCCGTCCGCAGAAGGAGTCCTGCGTGAGTCAGTCCGACGACGACATCCTCAGAAAAAGGATCGGCGACCTGCTGGCCAACGGCCTGGTCACTCAGACCGAACCCTTTCCCGAGACGGAGAAGGAATTCGGCAAGATCCTGGACCAGTTGCGCGAGCTGCCGCCGGACGATCTGGAGGGCAAGCTGGTGATCTCCGGCTTCGTCGATCATCCCTACGGGGAAGACCAGCAGCGCTGCCTGGAATGCATGTACTATCTGGTGCACCGCAAGTGGTGCGATCTGCCGGAGCTGGCGGTGCCGGTGGAGCCGGAGTGGTGGTGCCGGCTGTGGCGGATTTGAGGGAGGGATCGGCATGGAGGATCAGCAAACCACCGCGGTCAGTCCTGAGCAGGCGGCGGACGACGAACTGCGCGCCCGGCTGCGTGAGATGCTGGAAGGTGGCCTGCAGACCGAGGTCGAGCCGCGCGCCTACGACCACGAAACCATCCAGGCCGTCGTCGCCAGGCTGCAGCGGCTCGCACCCGACGACTACGAGAACAAGCTGAAGATTGCCGGCTTCACCCTCGAGCCCTGGCAGGGTGCCGACGACATCGAACAGGCCTGCGAGACCTGCATGTATTATGTGGTGCACCGCAGGTTCTGCGAACTCCCGGAGCTGATGCTGCCGGTGGAGCCGGAGTGGTCCTGCCGGCTATGGCGAATCTGAGCCACTCGCTTGTAGATGCCGGTGGCCGGCCACAGGCTATACCCATGCTGACCATCATCGGCTGCGGCAACCTCAACCGCTGCGACGACGCCGCCGGCGTCCGCGTGGTGCAGCGGCTGCTGGACGATTTCGATGGCGCCCCGCCGCCCGGCGTGCAGCTCTTCGATGCCGGCACCAATGGCATGGAGGTCATGTTCCAGGCGCGCGGCAGCGAGGTGTTGATCCTGATCGACGCCTGCCGCAGCGGCTCGGAGCCGGGCGCCGTCTTCGAAGTGCCGGGCGAGGAACTGGCGGCGCGGCCTGCGCCCTCGTACAACCTGCACGACTTCCGCTGGGACCACGCCCTGTTCGCCGGCCGCCAGATCTTCGCGGACGACTTCCCGGACGAGGTGGCCGTGTACCTGATCGAGGCGGAGCGCCTGGATCTCGGCATCGGCCTGAGTCCCGCCGTCGAGCGGGCCGTGGACCAGGTGGTGGATCAACTCAAGGCGCGTATTCATGCCTGGCGACGCGACGCGGTCTGAGCCGCTCCATTGCCAGGTCCGCATCGCGGACGGCAGCCTGTACCTGGACGCCGAGGTCTATGATCGCTGGTTCCAGGGCGTGCAGACCGTGGTCCTGCTGGGTGACCCGTCCACCCTGCTGATCGTCCCCGTCGTCCATGCCCCGACCGGCGGGCTGCTGGTCAAGATCCGCAACGCCCGAGGCGACCGCGTGGTCCATGCACCGGAGGCATTGGCTGGCCGCGGTATCTCCCGGGACTTTTTCGGAGTCTTCCCGGCCGCCTGGGATCCCCAAGCGGCAGCTTTGCGCATCTCGCTCGCGTAGCCAGGCATCCACCGCCGAATTACCCCTCCATTGAGGCGGGCCTGGGTGTCCTCAAACGCCGGCACCGCTGCGCTTCATATCGGCATCGTTGGGGCAGTCGTGGAACCAGGCGAAGCGCCCTTCGGCCAAGGCTTGATCGCAGGCCTCGTCCAGGGTGCAGCGCTCGCAACGGTCCAACTGCGCCTCGAGATCGACCAGCCGCTGGGTGTGCACGTGCCGATGCGGGTCGATCCCCCGCTGCTCGAGGGCCCGCTTCATGCGCAGCCGCCCCATACGGGCGAGAATGGCATTGCGCCAAAGCTCCGCGCGGCGGATGTTGCCATGGATGGCAACCAGCAACGCGACGATGACCGCCACCACCGCCCCCAGCATCAGGATTCCCATGAATGAACCGAACATCCTCCCTCCTGCTCCAACCGGCCCGATCCGGTGTTCCACATCCAACTGGCTCATCATGCCGTCCGCACCCGCTCCGCCGCTTGACATGTATCAAACGGCGCGGGCGTGCTTGACGCGCATCATCGCTGGCGGGGGTGCAGTCCGGTACAGTGTCACCAATCACCAGAGGACATGCAGCCATGCAGCAGGGCATCGAGTTCGATCCGGACCTCATCCGCCGCTACGACAAGGCGGGGCCGCGTTACACCTCGTATCCCACGGCGGTCCAGTTCCACGAGGGCTTCGGCGAGCCCGAATATCGCGCCGCCGCCCAGGCCTCCAACGAGGCCGTGCCGGCGCGCCCCCTGTCCCTGTATTTCCACATTCCCTTCTGTGCCCGCGTCTGTTTCTACTGCGCCTGCAACAAGGTGGTAACCAAGGATCGCTCCCGTGCCGCACCCTACCTCCGCGACCTGTATCGGGAGATGGCGCTGCAGAGCGCCCTGTTCGATTCCCAGCGGGTGGTGGACCAGCTCCACTGGGGCGGCGGCACGCCGACTTTTCTCAGCCATGCGGAGATGGCCGAGCTCATGGAGCAGACTGCCCGGCACTTCCGGCTGCGGACCGACGACGGCGGCGAGTACGCCGTCGAGGTGGACCCCAGGGAGGCCGATCCGACCACCATCGCACACTTGCGCCGGCTGGGCTTCAACCGCCTGAGTCTGGGCGTTCAGGACTTCGACCCGCGCGTCCAGCGGGCCGTCAACCGGATCCAGAGCGAGGCGGAGACGCGGGCCATCATGGACGCGGCCAGGGAGCAGGGCTTCAAGTCGGTGAACGTGGATCTGATCTACGGGCTGCCCTTCCAGACCGAGGCGTCGTTCGCCCGCACCGTGGAGCGCATCATCGAAGCGGCACCGGACCGGCTCTCCGTGTTCAACTACGCCCACCTACCAGAACGGTTCAAGCCCCAGCGGCGCATCCGTGCCGAGGACCTGCCCTCCCCGGCCGAGAAACTGGCCATCCTGCGACGTACCATCGACCAACTCAGCGATGCGGGATACCTGTACATCGGCATGGACCACTTCGCCAGGCCCGATGACGAGCTCGCCGTGGCCCAGCGCGAGGGCCGGCTCCACCGCAATTTCCAGGGCTACTCCACACACGCCGGCGCCGACCTGGTGGCCCTGGGGATCACTTCGATCAGCCAGGTGGGCGAGACCTACAGTCAGAACGTCCGTACGCTGGACGAATACCATCGGCACCTCGCCCATGGGCGCCTTCCGGTCTGGCGCGGGGTCACGCTCACCGCCGACGATCGCTTGCGCCGCCACGTGATCTCGCGGCTCATCTGTCACTTCGAGCTGGACACGCGCGAAGTGGAGCGACGCTTCGGAATCGATTTCGAAGAATACTTCGATGCCGAATTGGCCGACCTGGAAGCCATGCGTGCCGATGGCCTCGTGCAGTGGGAGGCGGAACGCCTCGTCGTGCCCCTCACGGGGCGACTGCTCATACGCAACGTGTGCATGGTGTTCGACCGCTATCTCAGGGAAGCGGCCTCGCAGCAGCGGTTCTCGCGGGTCATCTGAGCCCGAGCCCGCCCATCACGCTCGAAAACGAAGAGCGGCGCCCGAAGGCGCCGCTCTCCCGCAGAGAGGATCCCGATTACAGGATCACTTGGTGCTCTGGCTCTGCGCCGGGGCCGCCGGAGCCGACGGGGCACCATAGGGGGCACCCCAGTAACCCGGATAGCCATAGGGACCACCCCAGGCGTACGGTGGGGGATAGGCCCACCACGGACCGTAGTAGTCATAGTAGTCGCCCCAACCGGAAGCACGGCCACGAGCGCTGAAGTCGAAGTCACCGAAGCCGTCGCCCCAGCCACGGCTCCAGCCGGGACCGTCACCCCACCAGGCGCTGGCCGGCTGCATGGCCAGTGCGGCCGCAGCCGCTAGGACTGCCGCAGAGGAAAAGGTCGCAACCTTCTTCATATCGAACCTCCCAAAAAGGTCAGGAATAACGTGTCGCAGACACGATGAAACACCGAAACGCTGCCTTCCGGAAGCCTGCGCCCCGCATCACCGAGCGTGATCCGGACGGACGCCCACTGTCCGACCCGCAGCCTCCAAGTGCTCCGTAAAAGTCCCTTACCAGACAGCGAAGGAACTGGTTTGATTATGCGTCGCGGTCCCTGGGAAGTAAACTCTCGGAGAGGCTCTGGAATAGATCAGAATCAAACCTCACCCTCTCCCCTTACCCTCTCCCTTCCGGCCTCAGGGATACAGCAACCGGCGGTGCCATCGACCAGAGCCGGTCTGCTCGTAACAGATCCGTTCGTGCAGGCGATGCCAGCCGGCGGCCCAGAACTCGATGCGTCTGGGCACCACGCGGTATCCCCCCCACTGCGGAGGCCGAGGGACGTTGCGGTCGCGGAAGCGCGCGCGCGTCTCCTCCACACGCCGCTCCAGCACGGCCCGGCTCTCCAGGGGTTCGGACTGTAGCGAGGCCCATGCCCCGATCTGGCTGTCGCGGGGACGGGTCGCCCAGTAACGGTCTGCCTCCTCGCTGTCCACCAGCTCGGCGGTGCCCTCGATCAGCACCTGGCGTGCCAAGGGCTGCCAGTAGAAACACAACGCTGCATGCGGATTGTCGCGCAGCTGCCGGGCCTTACGACTGTTCAGATTGGTGTAGAAGACGAACCCTCGGGCGTCATGATGCTTGAGCAGCACCGTGCGCACCGATGGCCGCCCCTCCGGTGTGGCCGTGGCCAAGGTCATCGCCGTGGGCTCGGGAAGTTCGGTCTTCTTCGCCTCTTCCAGAAGCTCGCTGAAGCGCCGCAAGGCCTCCTCGTACAGATCGCTCATGGAACACCCCCGCTGTCGGTGGTCACAACGCCGGCACGCGCCCGCCGGGAGCCCGCACCGGCCGACATGGTAGCAGCGCCGGGTCCGAGGCGACCCCGTGTGGGATCATGCGCATGGCACACCGGCGCGCATCCGCGCCGGGGCCCAGGCGCACTAAAAATACCCGGCCGGCCCGGTATACAATGGCCGAGAGAATCCACCGGCAACGGAGGCGAAGTGGCCCACCTGCGGATCAGACGTGACTGCACCCAGTGCAACCGAGGGAACGGATGCCCCATGGCTCTGCTGGCTGAGACGCCGTCGCTCCCGCCCGGCGCTCAGCTCCAGGTGTGGCATCAGGTCTACAAGCGGGGCGAAGCGCTGTTCCGTGTGGGCGAGGCCTTCGTGTCCATCGGCATCCTGCGCTCCGGCGCCGTCAAGACCTACCTGCAGCGTGAAGACGGTTCCGAGCAGGTGCTCAGCTTCCTGATGCCTGGCGACATCCTGGGACTGGATGCCATCGCCAGCGGGCGCCACATGCGCAATGCCGTGGCGCTGGATACCACCAGCGCCTGCATGGTCCCGTTCGAAGGCATCGACGAGCTTTGCAACACCATGCCGGCCCTGCGCCGCGAGATGATGCGTCAAATGAGTCTCGGGCTGGTGCGCGATGCGCGTATCCACATGCTGCTGACCATGCGTACGGCGGACCAGCGTCTGGCGGCCTTCCTGCTGGACCTCTCGCGCTGGTTCGGTGCACGTGGATTCTCGGCCCGTGAATTCCAGCTCCCGATGCCTCGCGCCGACATCGCCAACTACCTGAACATCAAGCCCGAGACCCTGAGCCGCGCGCTCACCCGCATGCAGAACGAAGGACTGATCCGCGCGGAGCGGCGCCGCCTGCTGATCCTTGATCCCGGCAAACTGCAGGCGGCCGCCGACGAGACCAGCGACCCCGCGGAATGGGCGATGCCACGTAAACACGTCCAGTGACCCGCCCATGCGCGTCGTCGGCCACCGGCCCCCGCGTCATGCGATTTTCCGAGCATCTTCAACTTGCACAGACGATATCGAGAGGTAGCGCCACCATGAAGAGTACGTGGGTAGTCGTCGCCGACAGCACCCGAGCACGCATCCTGAAGGCGGACAATGCCGTGGGCCCCCTGAGCGAGCTGGAGACCCTCGTACACCCGGAGAGCCGGCTGCACGAGCGCGATCTGATCAGCGACGCACCCGGGCGCGCTTTCGACCGTGCTGGACAGGGACGCCACGCGATGGGTCAGCAGGTCAGTCCGAAGGAGCACGAGATCGAGGCGTTCACACGTCAAGTGGCCGAACGCCTGGACCATGCGCGCGAGAACGGCGAGCTCGAACAGCTGATCATCGTCGCACCGCCCAGCGTGCTGGGGAAATTGCGCAAGGCCTTGCCACAGGAGGTGTCGCGCCTCGTGACCCTGGAAGTGGACAAGAACCTGACCCGGCTCAGCCCGGGGGAGATCCGCGCTCACCTGCCCGAGCGGCTGCCACCGCTACCCAGCTGAGCGGGCACGATGGCTATCCGGCGTCGGGCACCGGATCGGCAAGGGCGCGCAGGGCCAGTGCGTCGCGTATCGCCCAGCCCACCGCATCGTTGTTGAAAAACACGTAAGCGCGTTCCACACGCGGCCGCACCTCCTGCAGCCAGCGCGTGAGCCATGCCAGCCCATCCCGTCCATACTCGCCCTGATACCAGCCCAGTGGACCATGCATGCGTACATAGGCGAACGGCGCCGTGATCCACAAAGGGCTGCGCTCCTCACCGGCGTGATACACGCAGAACGCCGCGCCATAGGCGGCCAGCAGATCGACGGTCTCTGCGGTGTGCCAGCGCGGGTCCCGAAACTCGAATGCGGTAGCGAGATCCTCCGGCAACAGTTCCAGAAAGTCGGCCAGGCGCTCCAGGTTGGGACGCCAGTGACCCGGGAGTTGGAACAGCACGGGCCCGAGGTAGTCCCCGAGCCCGTTCATGCGCGCCAGGAACCGGCTCACCGCCTCGGCACAGTCCCTGAGCCGTTTGACGTGTGTGATGTAGCGGCTGGCCTTGACCGCAAACCGAAAGTGGGCCGGAACCTCCCGCGCCCACTGCTGCACGGCCTGTTCGCTTGGCAGCCTGTAGAAGGCGTTGTTGATCTCAACGCAGGGGAACCGCTGCGCGTAGTACGCCAGCCACCGGGCGGGCGGCAGGTCTTCGGGGTAGAACACCCCCCGCCAGTGCGCATAGTGCCAGCCGGAGGTGCCGGCACAGAGCCTGCCAGACATGGACGGCTCGGCTGCCCCTCCTCTCGCTTGCCGCTCAGTGCACGACCGCGCCGCCGGCGGAGGCGTGTGCCAGTGCGTTGAGACGGTCGCGATCGTGCAGCACGATGTGGCGCCCCTCGACCTCGATCATCCCCTGCTGTCCGAATTGGGTCAAGGTACGGCAGACCGTCTCCAGCGCCAGGCCGAGAAACTCGGCGATCTCCCGGCGCCCCATGGCGAGGTTGAATTCTTGTGAGGAGAACCCGCGCTGGTCGAAGCCGTCGGCCAGGTGGCAGAGGAAGCCCGCGATCCGCGCCGAAGCGCTCTTGTTGCCCTTCAACAGGCTCAGGCGCTCCTCCTGCAGGATTTCACGGCTCATGAGGCGCAGCAGGACGTGGTTCAGTGCCGGTCGCAACTCCGCGGCACGCTGAAAGTCGCGGAACGGGAGCTCACAGATGCTGGAAGTGTCCAGTGCGGTGGCATTGCAGTCATACCGCCCGTCGGCGATGGCGCCCAGCCCCACCACATCGCCGGCCATGTAGAAGCGCAGGACGTACTCCTCTCCGGACTCGGTGACGTTCCACGCCTTCACGCAACCGGAGCGCACGATGTGCAGCCCCCGCAGCGGCTGACCGACGCGGAACAGCTCTTTGCCCTTGCGCAGCACGATGGGGCGGCGCATGATGCGCTCCAATGCCTCCCGGTCGGCCTGATCCAGCGCCGCCCACGGGCACACACGCGCCGAAGGGCAAGCCTGGCAATCGCTTTCGCGATGCATATCGATCCTCCTCCGCGGTTGCGGCACACCAAGGACCCTGCCTCCACCGGCCCGCGGGACCGGTGAATCAGGCCGCGCGGCTGGCCCGCGCAGAGAGGAACTGGAGGTCACCGTTCACCAGCAGACCCAGCCGGCCGGGCGCACTGTGGATCACCACGCCCCGGATCTCCACGGCCCGGCCTTCCCAGGGCACTCGTACCGACAGGGCATCGGCCGGCCGAAAGCCCAGGCCGCCTTCCACCTCCAGGCCCAGGCCCGCATCGCTCACATCGCACAGGACCGCCGCGGCCACTGGCCGACCGCAGCGTTCGATCCGCACCGGGATCCGCACCTTTCTGCGCCGGCTGTAGCGGTGCTCCACGGCACTACATCCCCAGCAGGCGGGTGTCCACCTCCTTTTCGGCGTCCAGCCAGTCCTGCAACTCCCCACCTGGCACGAAACCGCGCGCCTCGGCCCGGAAATAAGCAGCCTCGGCGATCATCGCCAGCCGCTGCTCCGGCGACACCGCAACGCCCTGCTGCTCGCGCTTGCGGGTCTTGGCGTTGGGACGTTTGCCGGCTGCACGCTTCGACGTACCAGCGCGTTTGCTCCGGACAGGCTGCTTGGATCCGGCGGTGGTGGGCATGGAGGCTCTCCTTGGTGCACTGAATCA
>Ga0256832_1002605_pt1 | contig 12306 bp, 8 predicted proteins | sample 134614metaG_FD_190534 | JGI IMG/M metagenome (GOLD analysis project Ga0256832, IMG submission 190534) | Hydrothermal vent microbial communities from Lau Basin, Pacific Ocean - 134-614 | ecosystem: Environmental > Aquatic > Marine > Hydrothermal vents | place: Pacific Ocean: Lau Basin | collected... | reverse complement strand
ATTAAAAATGAAGAAACAAATATATTGAACAATGAATCATTAAATTCAAAAAGCAACGTATTGCAATCTGAACTTCCAAAAACAGTTCAAGAAATTGAAAAAGAAGCTATTGAAAATGCTCTAAAAGAATCAGGTTATGTGGTTAAAAAAGCAGCCAAGATTTTAGGTATGACTCCAAGACAGGTAAGATATAGAATGGAAAAATATAATATTCCTCTTAAAAGATAACCTTTTTATTTGTTGATAAAGATTTATAAACTTCAAAACTTTCTAATGCTGCTCCAGAATTTAAACTTTCTTCTGCCATGGAAATTGATTTTTTAATATCATCATTTGTTTCATAAGCACTGATTATAAGTGCCGCTGTAAGTAAAGCCCACTCTTTAAAAGGATTTTCTTCATTTTTTAAAATGGATAAACATATATCTGCATTATCTTTGATAGATACATTCTCTGCAAACTTAATGTCTTCTTTAACTTCTTTAGTAATTATAGATAAGGAAAAGACTTTATTAGTACAAACTTTAGTTTCTCTATTTGGAAAAGGTTCGATTCCGCCCTCTAATCCTTTTATTATAAAAATGTCTTTAAAACCAACATGTGTTCCTAACTGGATGTACTTTGTAACAAATTGTTTGTGTGTCACTCCTGCTAAAACTTTGGTAGTTTTAAATGGATTTATCATTTTTTCAATGGTATTCAAGAAATTTCTTAGTCCAAATTCCTGTCTTTTGGGCAATAAAGATGCAAGTTTTGGATTAATATATTTTTGATGATAAAAACCAAAACCTGAAAGTTCCAATGTTTTTAGAATATTGTCTGGTTTTAATTGCGTCATTCCGCCCATTGCATTAAGTACTTCCTGATAAGTTACACCAAATTTTGATGGAACTCCTTCATTTCCGTGTCCTACAACCTTTGCCCCAGCCCCTGTTGCTATAAAAATGGCTGCCGGTAAAACATGAATTGATTTATTTTTTCCATCGTATCCAACAGATAGATCTACAGGTTTTAGCGGATAAGTATCTATATAATTAGTTTCTTCTCTAACTGCGTCTATGAATCCATTTAATTCTTCTGGTGTTGCATATTTTATCCTCATTGCAGACCAGAATGCACCTATCTGTATGTCAGTTGTTTTACCATCTAATATTAGTTTGTGAGCATCAAAGGCTTCTTCATAGGTTAAGTCTTTCCATCGTTCCTTTCCAACACCAACTTTATTTAAATAAGTATTTATCATTTAAACAACCTCTATTTTTATCTACAAAATTTTAGTGCAAAAAATATACCAATCAAAAACCTACAAAATAAGTGGCAAATTTCTCTGAAAGTTGTAACAAAGTTACATTTTTGTAATTAAAATTACAATTCTACTGTTACAATTTTGTAATTCAACACTTCTGGTTATATCAAGAAAACAGTCTGCTTCTTTAAAAATCATTGAGGATTAATAACTTACAAGCTTTGGCATGTAAGTTGCATTAAGAAATAGCAAATAAAATAAACGGTGAGTATATATGAAAGGCAGGGTTTTTCTTATTGGCTGTGGGACAGGCGATCCAGAGCTTTTAACAATAAAAGCTTTAAAAACCTTTGAGCAATTAGATGTTGCTCTAATAGACCATCTTATAACAGAGGAGATTGTTCAGCTTCTACCAGAAAAAACAAAAATCATATATGTTGGGAAACAGAAAGGAAAACTTTCTATAAAACAGGATGAGATAAACAGATTTTTATTAGAATTTGCAAAATCTGGACTAACAGTCGGAAGACTAAAAAGCGGAGATCCTTATATATTCGGAAGAGGAGGGGAAGAAGCTCTCTTTCTCCTTGAAAACGAAATTGATGTTGAAGTTATCCCTGGTGTCTCTTCCTCAACATCTGCCCCTCTTTACTCAGGCATCCCTGTTGTTATGAGAGGTTATTCTACAGGTTTTTCTGTAGTTTCTGCCCATTTAGCAGGAAACAGATTTAATAAAGATTGGTTACCTCTTTTAAAACAAAAAAATCATACAGTTGTTGTTTTAATGGGTTTAAGCAGGGCTAAAGATATTTTAGAAGAGGCAAAAGTTCAAAATGTAAATTTAAATATCCTAATGGCAATAATCAGCAATGCATCAAGGAAAAATCAAAAAGTTATTGTAGGGAAGCTTAAAGAAATTGAAAAACTTTCAAAAAATGCAGAAAAACCAGCTGTAATAGTCTTTGGAGAAGTGGTTAAACTTCACGATAAACTTCCAAGTTACAAAAATGTAACTTCATTAACAGAAATAGGAGAGGAAGTATGGAAAAACTTATAAAAATCTCCCAGGAAAGAAATAAAAGAATAAATAAAATAGAAAAATTAAAACAGGAACATTCTCCACAGGAAGCGTGGGAAAAACTTGAGTATTATGCACAAAATGGATTTTCCTCGATTCCCGAACACGACCTTTCTTATTTCTTTAAGTGTTTTGGTGTCTTTTATAGACCTGCAACACCAGAAAGATTTATGCTCAGGGTAAGAGTCCCAGGAGGAAAACTAACCTATGACCAAGCAAAAAAGTTAGGAGAAATGGCTAAACAGTATGGAAACGATTATATAGACCTAACAACGAGAATGCAGGTAGAACTCCGTTATCTCAGAATAGAAGATATACCAACTGTTTTAAAAGAACTTGAAAGTGTCGGTATAACAACCTTTCAGACAGGAGTAGATAACTTCAGGAATATTGTTCAAGATCCTTTAGATGGCGTTGCATTTGATAATGTTATTGAAACATGGGATATACTTCTGAGAATTCAGGACATTTTTCTGAAAAAAGAAGAATGGATATGCCAGCTTCCAAGAAAATTTAATATCGGTATTTCAGGTTCTTTTTCAAATAGATGTAATATCTACGGACACGACGCATGTTTTATTCTTGCAGAAAAGGATGGAATATACGGGTTCAATGTTTATTTAGGAGGAAAAGTAGGAGCTGTTGCTAAACCTGCTGATGTTTTTCTAATGGGGAATGAGGTTCCCCTCTTTTTTGAAGCACTGGCAAAAATTTTCAAAACATACGGATTTAAAGACAGCAGAAACAAAAACAGACTCAAATATATGATTGATGCTGTTGGAATGGAAGAGGTTATTGATGCTGTCAAACAGGAAGCAGGAAGAGATTTTGAAAAAGCAGGAAGAACTCTTACAGAAATAGAAGGTGGTGAAAAGGTAGGTAAAATTCAGCTAAAAGATGGAAATTTTGCAATGCATATGGTTGTACCATCTGGAATTTTTTCAGGCAGTGCAATGATAGAAGCAGCAGAGGTTTCAAAAGAGTTTGGAAATTGGAATATAAGACTAACAGTAACTCAAAATCTTTATATTTTAGGTGTTCCTCAGGAAAACATAAATAATCTTCTTTCAACACCAGTTTATCAAAAATATAAAAATATAAACTCACCGTATTTTAACGATGTTATAGCATGTGCAGGAACAGAGCATTGTCCATTCGGTGTTATACCGAATAAGCCAGATGCTATAGAAGTTGCTGATTATTTGACACAGAACTATCCAGCAGACCCGTCAGATTCAAAAATTAAAATGTACTGGTCAGCTTGTGCTAAAGGTTGTGGAATACATGGTAATGGAGATATAGGATTTGTAGGTGTAAAATTTAAAAAAGATGGTGAGGCAGTTTTAGGGGTAGATATGTATTACGGAGGAACATTGACTGGAGAATCTTTAGAAGGAAAGCTTTTAATAAAAGCCATTCCACTTAAAGAAGTTAAATACTATGTTGAAGAGTTGGTTAAAGAGTATTTAAGACTTAAAAAACCAAAAGAAAGTTTTGAAAAATTCTACTTTAGAGTTTTGAAAAATTTATCCAAAGAAGCATTAAGATTCCTTATTGTTTTCAACAATATGATAAAAGGAAAATATGAGAATATTAGATTAGAAATAAATGATATTGTTTTAGGTCAATCTAATGAAGAAGAAGAAATTTTTGCATTTGGATATCAGCTTTACAAAAAATTAACAGGAAAATCACCATACACAAGACCAAACATACTTGAGATTTACGATGAACCACTTCCAGATAAACCTTCAAAAGTCGGAACAAATGTTCCTAAGTTGTTTGATGATATTGTTTTAAAGATGATACACAACAAACCACAAAAAAGGTACAAGGTTTTTACAGAAATAGAAGCCGATTTGGAGGGGAAGATTTTTTAAAATACATTGGAGGAATGTAAAATGAAGCGAAGAGTTTCTTATCTGCTCAAAAAGTTCACAGCTTTTGCTCCGAAAGAAATCTATTCAGGAGGGCATTCAGCCCTTACAGAACAGGACAGAACGTGGGAAGACTTTTACAGGAAAAGATGGCAACATGACAAAAGAGTTAGAACTACACACGGTGTAAACTGTACAGGTTCATGTAGCTGGTGGGTTCATGTTAAAAACGGACTCATTACGTGGGAAACACAGGCATTAGACTATCCAACAACAGGCCCTGATTTCCCAGAATACGAACCAAGAGGATGCCAAAGAGGAGCTTCTTTCTCATGGTATGTTTACAGTCCTTTAAGAGTTAAATATCCCTATGTTAGAGGGGTTCTCCTTGAGGCATGGAGAAAAGCTAAAGAGAAAAACAATGGTAATCCAGTTAAAGCATGGGAAGACATTTTAAGCGATCCTATAAAGGCAAAAGAATACAAACAACAGAGAGGAAGAGGTGGTTTTGTAAGAGTTGGCTGGGATGAAGTAAAAGAGTTAATAGCATCACAGCTTATTTATGAAATTAAGAAAAATGGCCCTGATAGAATTGCCGGTTTTACACCAATTCCTGCAATGTCAATGCTCAGTTATGCATCAGGAGCAAGGTTTTTATCTTTAATAGGTGGAACAATGCTCAGTTTTTATGACTGGTATGCTGACCTTCCACCTGCTTCACCGCAAGTATGGGGAGAACAGACAGACGTTCCTGAAAGTGGTGACTGGTATAACTCTACTTACATAATGGTTTGGGGATCGAACATTCCAATGACCAGAACACCAGATGCTCATTTCTTTTCTGAAGTTAGATACAGAGGGGCTAAGGTTGTATCTGTAAGTCCAGATTACGCTGAATATGTAAAATTTGCCGATGAATGGATGCAACTAAATCCAGGAACAGATGCAGCAATAGCTCAAGCTATGACACATGTAATTTTAAAAGAATTTTATATTGATAATCCAGAAAGTTACTTCATAGATTATGCAAAGCAGTATACAGATTTACCATTTTTAGTGATGTTAGATAAAGAAGAAGATGGATATACTGTAGAAAGATTTTTAAGAGCTTCTGATATTGGTAAAAATATTTCAAATGCTGAATGGAAGTTAGTAATGTTAGATGAAGATAGGGATGAATTGGTTATACCAAACGGAAGTGTAGGATATAGATGGGAAGACACAGGAAAATGGAATCTAAAGCTTGAGGACGAGAATGGAAATAAAATAAATCCTGTTTTAACAATTCTTGGTAAAGAAGATGAAAAAGGATTTATAAAACTTCCATATTTTGAAAACGATAAAAAAGGTGTTCTAAAAAGAGAAATTCCAGTTAAAAAAGTGGAAATTGATGGTAAAGAGTATTATTTAACAACCGTTTTTGATCTTTTCCTTGCGAACTATGGAGTAAAGAGAGATGGTCTTGAAGAAGGTTATCCATCATCTTATAACGATGATGTTCCTTATACTCCAAAATGGCAGGAAAAAATAACAGGAACACCAGCCCATCAGGTAGAAAGAATTGCAAGAGAGTTTGCAAAAAATGCTGCTGAATCTAAAGGCCGTTCTATGATTATTATGGGTGCTGGAATTAACCACTGGTATAATGCAGACCTTATATATCGTTCTATTCTTAACCTTGTTATACTTACTGGCTCTCAAGGAAAGAACGGTGGTGGTTGGGCCCATTATGTAGGACAGGAAAAAGTTAGACCATTTGAAGGATGGGCAACAGTAACATTTGCAAGGGACTGGCAGGCACCACCAAGACTCCAAAATGCAACTTCTTTCTGGTATTTCACAACAGAACAGTTCAGATATGAAGATAACAATATAGAAAGACTTGCTTCTCCTATAAAAGGAAAAACAAAATATAAACATCCTGCAGATTATATACTTCTTGCAGTTAGACTTGGATGGCTTCCGTTCTATCCACAATTTAATAAAAGCAGCTTAGACCTTGCAGAAGAAGCAAAAGCATCAGGAAAAGATCCTAAAGAGTATGTTGTTGAAAAACTGAAAAATGGAGAACTTGAGTTTTCTATACAGGATCCAGAAAATCCTGTAAATTTCCCGAGAACTTTATTTGTATGGCGATCTAATCTTATATCAAGTTCAGCAAAAGGACATGAATACTTCTTAAAGCATATGCTTGGTGTGGAAAACACAGGTGTTATGGCAGAATATTCACCTTTAAAACCTGAAGAAGTAAAATTAAGGGAAGATGCTCCTGTCGGAAAACTTGATTTCTTTGTTGTATTAGATTTCAGAATGACAGGTTCAGCTTTATATGCTGATGTTGTTTTACCAACAGCTACGTGGTATGAAAAAACAGACTTAAACTCAACAGACATGCATCCATTTATACATCCTTTAAACAAAGCTGTTGAACCGTTATGGGAATCAAAATCAGATTGGCAGATTTATAAAGAAATAGCTAAAACATTCTCTGAACTTTCAGAAAAATATCTTCAAGGAGAATATGAAGACATAGTAACTGCTCCATTAATGCACGATTCTCCAGCAGAAATTGCTCAGCCTTATGGAAAAGTTTTAGACTGGTCAAAAGGAGAAACAGAAGCTATCCCAGGTAAAACAATGCCAAATATAGCGGTTGTGAAAAGAGATTACACAAAAATATACGACAAATTTATTGCCCTTGGCCCAAATGTTTATGAAAAACCAGTAGGTGCCCATGGATGGAGTTTTGATGCTAAAGAAGAATATGAATTCCTAAAAACAATGTTAGGAACACATAAAGAAGGAATCCACAAAGGTATGCCAAACATAGAAGAAGATGAAAAAGCAGTAGAAGCGATACTTACATTATCCACATGTACAAATGGAAAACCTGCAAATAAAGCATGGAAATTTGCTGCAAAGAAAACAGGATTACCAGAACTTGAAAATGTGGCAAAAGACAGGGAAAGTGAGCATTTTACTCTTAAAGAAATTACAGTTCAACCAAGGGTATCTATTTCTACGCCTATATTTACAGGAACTACACATTTTGATAGAAGATTTACAGCATTCTCAAACTCTATAGAGTTTAAAATGCCGTTTAGAACATTATCTGGAAGACAGGAACTTTTTATAGATCATGAACTATTTACAGAAGTCGGAGAAAATTTACCTGTTTATAAACCTCCTTTAGTAATAAATCCATTTGAAGATTGGGAAAATCCTCCAGAAGTTGATGAAAAGACTATCAAAGCAAGATGGATTACGCCACACGGAAAATGGCAGATTCACTCTACATACTACGACAACCTGATAATGTTAACACTATTTAGAGGTGGTCAGGTTGTATGGATCAGTGATGAAGATGCAAAAGAAGCAGGAATTAAAGATAATGACTGGGTAGAGGTCTATAACAGAAATGGTGTGGTGGTTGCAAGGGCTGCAGTAAGTCATAGGGTTCAGAAAGGAATGGCTCTTATGTATCACGTTCAGGATAGAAATATACATGTGCCTATTTCTGAACTTACAAACGAAACAGGTGGTAGTCACAACGCAACCACAAGAATCCATATAAAACCTACATATGCGGTAGGAGGATATGCACAACTCAGCTATTCATTTAACTACTATGGCCCAACAGGAACTCAAAGTGATTCTGTCGTTTTAATTAAGAAATTAAACAAAGTTCAGTGGCCTAACTAAATAAAGGAGGATATAAAATGAGAGTTAAAGCACAAATAACAATGGTATTAAATTTAGATAAATGTATAGGTTGTCATACATGCAGTGTTACATGTAAAAATACATGGACAAAAAGAGATGGTGTAGAGTACGTATGGTTTAACAATGTTGAAACAAAACCAGGTGTTGGTTATCCAGTCCAGTGGGAAAATCAGGAAAAGTATAAAGGTGGATGGGAGATAAAAAGCAATGGTAAATTACAACTGAAACAAGGAAACAGATTATTTGAATTTTTAAATATTTTCCATAATCCAAATCTTCCTACTATAGATGATTACTATGAACCGTGGACTTACGATTATGAACATCTATTTAATGCGCCAAAACAAAAACATCAGCCAGTTGCAAGGGCAAAATCTTTGCTGACAGGAAAGAAAATAGATATAAAATGGGGGCCTAACTGGGAAGATGATCTTGCAGGGGCTCCAGAACACGCAGTAAATGATCCTAACATTTTAAAAATGGCTGAAGAAGTCAGAATGAAATTTGAAGAAACATTCTTTTTCTATCTCCCAAGGCTTTGTGAACATTGCCTTAATCCTGCCTGTGTAGCAGCCTGTCCATCTGGAGCTTTATACAAAAGAAATGAAGATGGAATAGTTCTTGTTGACCAGGATAACTGTAAAGGTTGGAGATACTGTGTATCTGCATGTCCTTATAAAAAAGTTTATTTTAACTGGGCTACGCAAAAAGCTGAAAAATGTACTTTCTGTTTCCCAAGAATCGAAGCAGGATTACCAACAATTTGTTCTGAAACATGTGTTGGAAAAATAAGATACATCGGAGTAATCCTTTATGATCCAGACAAGCTAACAGAACTTTTAAATGAAAAAGATGATAAAAAATTATATGAAAAACAGTTAGAAATATTCTTAGATCCACATGATCCAGAAGTTATTAAACAGGCTAAGAAAGATGGTGTTCCTGATAATTACATAGAGTATGCTCAAAAATCCCCTGTTTATAAACTCATGGTTAAGTACAAAGTTGCACTTTCTTTACATCCCGAATTCAGAACATTCCCGATGGTATGGTATGTTCCACCGATAAGCCCAATCCTCCAATTATTTGAAGATAAAAACTACGATGAACTGTTCTCATCTATTGATGAAATGAGAATACCCCTTGAATATCTTGCAAATCTTTTAACAGGTGGAAATGTTGATGCTATCAAAGATTCTATAAACAGACTCGTGGCGGTTAGATACTACATGAGAGCAAAAGAGCTCGGAAAAGAAATAGATATGAAAAAACTTGAAGAAGTTGGATTGACACCTGATGGTGCAGAAGAACTTTATAGAATGCTTGCCATTGCTAAATTTGAAGAGAGATTCGTCATTCCAACAACAAGAAAAGAGTTTGATAGGGATGTTTATAAAGAACAAGGAATGACTGGTTTTGACTATACGCCAGATTGTGACTTTTGTCTTCCATAAGTGAGGTGGAAAAATGCAGTTAAATGAAAAGTTTGGGCTTATATCTTTGTTACTTAGATATCCAGAAGAAGAGCTTAAAAATATAGTAAAGAGCATAGATATATCAGAAATTGATGAAGATGGTCTTATTGAAGTTTTGGATTATTACAAAAAAGAGCCTCTATTTGAAATTCAGAAAGAGTATGTTAAAAGCTTTGATATGAATGAAAGAAGCAGTCTTTACCTGACTTATCATAAGTTTAAAGATGATCCAAAAAGAGGTAATTATCTTGCAAGGTTAGTTGAGTATTACAGAGAAAAAGGATTCGAATTTGTTGATAACGAACTTCCAGACTTTCTGCCTATAATCCTTGAGTTTGTTTCTTACATTGATGAGGAGACGGGGATTAAGGTTTTACAGGCATTTTCAAAAGAGTTAAACCAGATCTATAAAGGACTTTTAGAGGTTGACTCAAAATTTACACCTTTAATTGATTTTATCCTTAAAAACATAGAAATAATGGAGGTTAAACAAAATGATTGATTTATCAAAATGCGGGTATGATGCAGCTAATTTATTCTTCTGGGTGGTTTTTCCATACATAGCAATAACTATATTCTTCATAGGTAATGCTTTCAGATTTTTTGCTTTTCCTTATACATGGAGAACTAAATCAAGTGAAATTTTAGAAAAGAAAATGCTCAGACCAGCAAGTTTGTTATTCCACTATGGAATAATATTTGCATTTTTTGGTCATATTATCGGTATCGTTATTCCAAAATCATGGACTGAAGAAATGGGAATCTCGGAACATACATATCATTTTCTTGCACTATACGGAGGAACTGCTGCAGGACTTATGGTTGTGGCTGGTCTTGTTTTATTTATTTACAGAAGATTAACAAATCCAAGACTATTGGCTATAACAACAACAATGGACTGGATAACATTATTTTTATTACTTGCTATTACAACTTTAGGTGTGATCAACACTATTTTTCTACAATATGATTACAGAGATACTGTAGCTCCATGGTTCAGAGGACTCTGGGTTTTCACACCTAACTACACACTTATGGCTGATGTTCCGATTTTATTAAAACTTCATATCTTCCTTGTATTTGTTCTAACAGCCATATTCCCATTTACAAGATTAGTTCATATTTTAAGTATTCCATTCAGTTACATTTTCAGAAGACCTATTGTTTATAGAGAAAGATGTCCGTAAAAGATAAGGAAATGGAGGGTTAAATATGCACAAAAGGATTGAGTACAACGGAAAAGTAATTGAAATTACAGGGAGTCCTCAAATAGGGCTAATTATGGCAACATTTGGATTCTTTATTGGATTTGCAGCAGTTTCTTTATATGGGCCTGTAGCTAAAAACCTAAAAGAGATATTAGGGCTTTCAGGATTTTTAATGGGGCTCCTTGTTGCTGCCCCGAATCTTACAGGTTCGCTTCTTAGAATACCTTTTGCTGCTTGGGTTGATAAGGTGGGAGGAAAGATTCCTCTCGCCACTTTATTAATTCTTTCTGTTATAGGTATGGCAGGGCTTTCAACGCTTCTATATCTTTATTATCCGCATCTCGAACCGTGGATGTACTGGCTAATTTTATTCTTTGGATTTTTAAGTGGTTGTGGAATTGCTACTTTTTCAGTAGGTATAGCCCAAACTGCTTACTGGTTTCCAGAAAGTAAACAAGGTATGGCATTAGGAACTTATGCAGGTGTAGGTAATCTTGCTCCTGGTATATTCGGAATGATTTTACCTTTTGCATTAAAATCTATAGGCCTCACAACCTCGTATATTTTATGGTTTGGGTTCTTACTTGTAGGTACAGTTATTTATATTTTGCTTGCCAAAGATGCTCCTTATTTCCAGTTAATTAAAGCAGGTGTTCCTCATAATGAAGCTGCTAAACTTGCTAAACAATTAGGACAGGAACTTATTCCTACAGGTAGCTTGATAGATTCTTTAAAAAATTCAGCTAAACATATACAAACATGGGCACTGGTTGCTCTTTATTTCACATCATTCGGTGGTTTCCTTGCTTTAACTGGATGGTTCATCGTTTTCTGGGTTCAAAGCTATAATATAGAGTTAAGACAGGCTGGTCTCTTAATGGCTTTTGGATTTTCATTACTGGCTTCGGTAATCAGAATATTTGGTGGATGGTTAGCTGATAAAATCGGTGGTGAAATTGTTTCATTAATGTCTTATACCATAATTTTAATAGGTTCTGTTGTTGTCATATTAGGAGGTAACACTAATTTTACGGTATCTCTCATAGGTGAAATCTTAATGGGTGCTGGAATGGGTATTGCAAACGGTGCAGTATTCAAACTTGTTCCTAAATATGTTCCACATGCAACAGGTGGTGCTGCTGGATGGGTTGGAGGATTAGGTGCATTTGGTGGATTTGTCGTTCCTCCAATTTTAGGATTATTTGTTCAAAACTATGGTGTTATTGGATATTCAAAAGGTTTTATCGTTTACTCAATTCTTGCAGGAACTGGAATTATAATCTCCTGGTTATTATGGAGAGCTTACGGAAAAATAAGGAACAAACCTATAGAGGAGTAATATATATGGATCTATTAGCAAAAGCACAATGTCCTTATTGTGGCGTTGGTTGCGGGCTTGAAATAATTCAAGACAAAAAAGGAAGACCAAAAGTAAAAGGAGATAAACAGCATATTGCAACTAAGGGGGACTTGTGTTTAAAACCTGTCCCCCTTCCTAAAGTTATGGATATTGGTCGTGTCCCTGCTCCTCTTTACAGGGAAAATAAGAAAGATGAGTTTAAAGAGATTTCTTGGGAAGAGGCGATCAATATAATTGCACTAAAGCTGAAAGAAAATCAACCAGATGAAAACTACTTTTACATCTCGGGACAATTAACAACAGAAGATTCATATGTGATAAACAAGTTTGTAAAAGGAT
>Ga0256832_1002604_pt1 | contig 12306 bp, 10 predicted proteins | sample 134614metaG_FD_190534 | JGI IMG/M metagenome (GOLD analysis project Ga0256832, IMG submission 190534) | Hydrothermal vent microbial communities from Lau Basin, Pacific Ocean - 134-614 | ecosystem: Environmental > Aquatic > Marine > Hydrothermal vents | place: Pacific Ocean: Lau Basin | collected... | reverse complement strand
GCGCACGTCGTCCATACCGAACCCCGTGTCCACGAGCACCAGGCCCGCCTTCGTCTCGACGAGCAGACAGTGGCAGACGAGCTCGCCGGCCTCCGTCCAGGCGCCCCCCCCGTTGATGAGGCGGCGACTGAAGGGGCACATGGTTCCGCAGTTGAGGTGGTGTACCTTCACGGAACGCAGCGTAGCAGGCCGAGACTGCGCCGAAACCGCGTCGGGACCGCGTCGCAACCGCCCGCGGAACGCACGGACCGCGGCGAAACCCATGGGGCGCAGCCACGTCCGCGCACGCGATCCATCCCGGCCAATCCGGGGGCGGACTGCTATGGTTCGGCTGTGATGCGACCCTCCCCCAAAACGGGTACGCCCGCTCCGCAGGACCCGCCCGCCGCCAAGCCGAGCCGAGGCGAGGACGTCGTGCTGATCCACGGCCGCGGTGAGGACGGGACCTTGAAGGTGCTGCGCAAGAAGGGCGACGAGCTCTCCGCCGGGGAGCTGCGCCCCCTCGAAGAGGGCAAGCCCATCGTGGGCGACGTCCTCCGCCTCAAGCCTCGGCGCGAGCTGCCGCTGCTCTGCGATGTGGAGGAAGAGGTCGTCCTCACGGAGCGGCGCGGAGGTCCGCCCCAGGTGGCGACGGACCGGTACCGCGCGGGCTGGGAGGCGCTGTGGGGCCCGAAAGAACCCGAGCCGCTGCCGAGCTGACCTGTGGCGTCGCGCTCGTCCGTGGGCTCCGCCTGACCTACGGTTGCCGGTTGGAGCGCTTGGACCCGCTCCTGCGCCGCTCGTTCGTGCAGCTGGCTGCCGACGCCGACACGCGGGCGTGGATCGACGACTGCTTCGCGCGTCCACACGGGCCGCTGGCGTTCGCCGCGAGGGCCCTCGCTCGGAAGGTCCTGAGCGACTACGACGCCAACGCTCTGGTCGGCATCCACGACATGCGCGTGCTCGGGACCGCCCAGTGGCGACGCCTGCTGGGGATGGCGCGGGTGGGTGGCCGGCTGCTGGACGTCGGCGCCGGCGACGGACACGTCACGGCGACGCTCGCGCCGCTCTTCGACGAGGTCGTCGCGACCGAGCTCTCCGGGCCGATGGCCCGGCGCCTGCGGCGGCGGGGCTGGTCCTGCCACGAGGTCGACGTCGCGACCGAGGACCTGCCGGGCGCACCTTTCGATGCGGTCGCGGCGCTGAACGTCCTCGACCGGACCGCCAGGCCCATCACCCTGGTCGAGCGTCTGCGGACGCTGGTCGTCCCCGGGGGCGTCGTGCTCCTCGCCGTCCCTTTTCCGCTGCGACCGCACGTGCACGTCGGCCCCGCCACCGTCGACCCCGAGGAGCTGCTGCCCGTCGCCGAGGGTTGGGAGGCTCAGGCGAACGCTCTCGTCGGCGACGTGTTCGAGCCTTGCGGGCTTCGGCTCCGTGCGCTGGCGCGCGCCCCGTACCTCTGCCGCGGTGGGGCGGCGCGCCCGGTCACCTTTCTGGACGACGCTGTCTTCGCTCTGGAGGTCGCCGCGGGCCCGTGAGCGTCGCGCGTCCGATTTCCGAGAACGAGCGATGAAGCGCCTTCGCCACCGGCGAATTGAGACGTATGCTGCCGGCGGCTCCCGATGGCTCTTCCCAAGCTCCACATCCCTCGCCGGCGCCGAAGACGCCCACGCATCCTGATCTGCACGCCGGAGATCACGGAGCTTCCCGAAGGTTTGGGCAACGCGGCCAACTGGATCCGCGCCAAGGGCGGCGGCCTCGGCGACATCTCGGCGGGTCTCATCCGGCACCTGCACGAAGACGAGCGCTACGACCTGCACATCGCGATCCCGAAGTACGACCGCCAGATCGCGGGGCTCGGCGGCATCGGGACGCACGAGCTCGACCAGATCGGTCCAACGCTGCAGCGCCGCGGCGTGCACCTGGTGCGTGACAGCGCCTTCTCGACCTCCCCGAGCGTCTACTCGGAGACCGACGCGCACCCCAGGGTGCAGCGCGCCCTGGCGTTTCAGCGCACGATCGTCAACCAGCTCCTGGACGACGTGCGCCCCGACATCGTTCACTGCAACGACTGGATGACGGGGCTGGTCCCCGCGGCCGCCAAGGCGCGTGGCATTGGGAGCTTGTTCACGATCCACAACGTGTTCACCGAGCGGGCCTCGCCGCACGAGCTCGACCAGGCGGGGATCGACGTGCGCCGCTACCTCAGGGACCTCTACTTCGAGCATTTTCCCGGCGGCGGGTTCGACGCTACCTGGTACGACAACCGTGTCGACTTCGCGGCGAGCGGCATCCACGCCGCGGGCTTGGTGAACACCGTGAGCCCGAGCTTCCTCCGGGAGCTGGTGGAGGGCGCGCACGAGGGCATCGTCCCGACGAGCATCACCCACGCGATCGGTGAGAAGCACGCCGCGGGCAAAGCCCTGGGCATCCTCAACGCGCCGAACGACACGGTGGATCCCCGCAAGGCGCGCTGGGCCGAGCGCTTCGACGTGGCGACCGTCATGGAGGGCAAGCGGGCCAACAAGCTGCGTTTGCAGCGAAGGATGGGGCTCGCTGCCGACCCCGAGGCGCCGCTCTTTTTCTGGCCCAACCGGCTCTACGAACAGAAGGGCGTGTCGCTCTTGCTCGCGCTGCTCCAGAGCCCTTTGGCCAAGCGCATGCAAGTCGCCGTCGTCGCCAACGGTGAGGAGCGCACGGAGCGGCAGCTCGGAGTCCTCGCCCTCGGCAGCGAAGGTCGCCTCGCCCGGCAGCCCTTCAGCGAGGAGCTGAGCGAGCTAGGCAAAGCCGGGGCCGACTTCTTGCTCATGCCCTCGCTCTACGAGCCCTGCGGCTTGCCGCAGATGGAGGGGCCGCGCTTTGGGACGCTCCCGATCGTGCGCTCCGTCGGCGGTCTCAAGGACACGGTCGAGCCTCTCGACTTGGACCACGACACGGGCGTCGGCTTCGTCTTCGAGGACTACGCGCTGGAGGCCTTCGCCGCAGCGATCAGCGAGGCCCTCGACTTTTGTGGGCGGCCTGCTTCGTTGCGCGAGCGGATCCTTCAGCGCGTGATGCGCGAGTCCTTCGAGCGGCACAGCCTCGCACGGGTTGCGGCTCGCTACATCGAGGTCTACCAGTCGCTCCTCGAGGGGCGCTGAGCGCGGCGCTCGCGCTCCTTCTCCCTCGAGCAGTCCGCCTCCAGTCTGCTCCCGGGAGCACGCCTGCGCGCCTCGAGCCTCTTCGCGATCGCCCGGCGTCTCCACGTTTCGGCGACCGCGACACGGTCGATGCGGGGTCGGACCGCTAGAGCGCGACCCGCTGAGGCCGGGAGGTGTCGGTCGTCGTGCCTCGCCCGAGCTGGGGCCCAAGACCCCAGCAGTAGACGGCCTGGCCGGCCAGCGCGCAGGTGTGGAAGGGCCCCGCAGCAACGACCTCGGCAGGCTGTTCCAGGGGCACGCGCCGGGGCACGCGAGCCTGGCCGGCGCGCCCCACCTGCCCGTGGTCGCCGCTGCCCCAGCACGCGACCTCGCCGCCGGCGAAGAGGGCGCAGGTGTGGAAGGCGCCGGCCGAGACGGACACCGCGGCGGGGGTCTCGCCGAGCTCCTCGGCCAGGGCCCCGGTGTCGACGCGGACCGGCCGGCTGCGGTCGGTGGTGGTTCCGTCGCCGAGCTGTCCTTCGTCGTTCGCGCCCCAGCACCAGATCTCGCCGTCCGCCGCGTCCAGCGCGCAGCTATGGCGCGCGCCGGCGGTGAGCTGCGCGGGGAGGTCGAGGGCGTTGTCCCCGACGGGCGGCTCCACGGGCGTCGGGCTCCGGTCCGCGGTCGACCCGTTGCCGAGCTGGCCGCGGTCGCCCGCACCCCAGCAGCGGACTGTGGGTCCCGCCTCGTCTTCGACGATCGCACAACCGTGGGCGCTCCCCAGGGCGATCGTCCGCGCCCCCGTGAGCTCGGGGACAACGCGGGGCGAGGGGTCATCCTCGGTCCCCTGACCAAGCTGGCCGCGGTCGCCCGCACCCCAACAGCTCACGCGGCTGGGGCCATCCCTTCGGGTGATCGCGCAAGCGAAGCCCCCCCCGAAGCCGTGCCGGGCGGTGGCGGCCGCGACGACCGACCGCAGGCCCACGGACGTCAGGATCTCGCTCGGCGTGTCGCTCGTGGAACCGTCGCCGAGCTGGCCGTGGTCGTTGCGCCCCACGCATCGCAGGCGCCCGTCGTTCAGGACGCAGTTGGGGTCGCCGAGGATGAGGGCTCCGTCGAAAGAGCCGAAGGGCGAGGGGCCCGGTGTCCCGCCAGGGCCCCAACAGCGCGCGGTCGCCGGCCCGGTCGCGGCCCCGGCGTCCGGCATCGAAGCGGCGTCCAGGATCGCGGCGTCAGCGGCGGCGTCCACGACCGCGGCGTCGGCGGCGGCGTCCAGGATCGCGGCGTCGGCGGCGGCGTCCACGACCGCGGCGTCGGCGGCGGCTGCATCGAGGGCGGCGTCGGCCATCCCGCCGTCGACGGTGCCGGAAGCGGGACGGTAGACGGCGCAGGTGAGCTCGCCGGCGACCAGGCCCGCGAGGGAGCGGTCCGCGGTCTCTTCGCCGCCGCAGGCGCCCGCAGCGACGAGCAAGAGGGCCAAGAAGAAGCGCATGGGCCACACTCTACTCGGGTCGGCGTCGCCAGGCGACGAGCGGTGACACCGACGCACCACCCCTTGCGTGGGGGCGCGGAAAGAAGCCAGCGACCCTCTCACGGGCCTGTTCCGCGGCCCGGAGTGTTCCCGCGCTCGGAGAATGCCCCCGTGTGGGTCCGCACGCGACCCCCGTTCAACGCCTGCGGCGCACGCGACGGGTCCAGGCCGAGACGCGCGCGTTGCCGAAGAGCCTGGCCCAGCGTCCGTCGCCGGCGAGGGCATCCGGCAGTCCCCGGGTCCTCGCTTCGTCGATGAGCAGGTGGCGCACGTCCGGGAGGTCGTCGATGAGGTCCAGCTCGCCGCGGTCGATCCGCACGAGGCGCACCCAGTCGTCGTAGGAGGCGACTTCGGAGCGTACGTCCACGAGCACCCGACCTCGTAGCTCAGGCCGCTCGAAGAGCAGCCAGTCGCCGTAGGTCTCGGTCGCCAGCACGTTGCCGCCCTCGAAGGGCAGCCGCGCGACCTCCGGCGGGAATTTTTCGGCGAGTCGCTCGTCCAACACCGCCGCTCCGAACGCGACGCCTCCCAGGAACAGGGCGCCTGCAAAGGCGACGACGGGAGCGACGCGCCGCGGCGCGAACGAACGAGGCCCGATGACGGCCTCGAGCAGCCCCGGCCCCAAAGCCGCCAGGGCGAAGGCCAGCAGGAGCCCGTAGCGAACGGCGCGCAGCCCCAGAAGCGCGAGGACAACGAGCAGGAGGGCGTCGAGCGTGCGCAGCTTTCGCAGGCGCCACGCGACGCCCCCAAGGACAAGCGCCCCAAGCAGCACGTGCTGGGGATCGTCGAGCAAGGTGGGCGCCTCCCACTCGACGAAAGGCCCCGCGTCGGTCGTCATCTTCCACCAATAGGGCGGCAGCCAGTAGGGCGACGCGAGGCTTGCGGCTCCCGCGACGGCACCGAGGGCGAGGCGTTCGAGGCGTTGCGCTGGGCGGGCGATCGCGGTGCGCAGGGCCGCGAGGCCGACGACTCCGGCACCGACGAGGGCGGAGCCGTGAAGGTTCGTCCAGAGCGCGATGAGGGGGACGGCCCACCAGAGGCGACGGGACGGTCGCCGGTCGTCGTCGACGACCAGCCAGAGCACCAAGCCCAGGAGCGGCCAGGCGAAGGCCTGCGCGCGCATGACGGTAAACGACGGCAAGAGTGTGAGCGCCGCCAGCGTGCCCATGAACACGCGCACGGAGCTCGCGCCGGCGCGAACGGCGGCCCAGCTCGCCGCTGCCAGTCCGAGGGCTTCCAGCGTCGTCACCAGTACGAGACAGAGCGGGAAGCCGCCGACGCGATAGACACCGTAGAAGATCAGGTGCGCCAACCACTGCGCGTCGATCCACCAGCCTCCGTAGCCGAGGGTGGTCATGTCGTTGACGTGAGGGAGCCCGCGTTCGAGGACGTCGCGACCGAAGAGCAGGCAGAAGAAGGCGTCGCCGCCGACGCTGGTGTGGAAGCGCGCGGCGGCCTTGGTCGCGAACAAGGCGACGGCGACGATCGTGAACGTGTGGCCGGTCTTCGCGCGCATCGCGGCGCGATAGTAGCGGTGTGGACGTTCGCGTCGCTCCGCTGCGGCTCGGCCCTGCCCTCGCCGCGCGAGTGGACGTGTCCGGGTCGGGCATCCCGCCGTCGACTTGAAGTGGGTGTGCCCGCTACCTGTGCGCCAGGGCCACAAAAGTGTGACTATCTGGCCACTGTATTTTCTGCTCGGCCCCCCGCGCGTTCCCCTTGTTTCGGAAAACGCGGGTAATTCCCAGGTGTTGGGGGCACGCGGGGGCATGGCATGGTCACTGCTCTACCGGCGAGTCCAAGGGAGATTCGCCATGACCCACCAACGTTCGAACTCGGTCCTTCCCCTCGTCTTTTGTCTCGCGCTTCTGGGCTGCGACCGCTCCGCGCCCACGCCGGTCTGCCTCTCACCGGAGGTCTCGTCACGGGTTGCTCCCGAATCGACCACGGGCTGTGGAGTCGTCCTCGAGCCTTACGCCGTCGGCGCGTCGGTGAAGCTCGTGATCCCGGGCGTCGATCCCTCGATCGCCGATGCGCTCCGCTACGAGGCCTCGGACCCGGCGGTGCTTGGGCTCACGCCCGGCGATGGCGGCGTGCGAGCCCGATGCCTTGCGCCGGGGCGCAGCGGAGTGGCCGCCCGCGATCCGGACGACGGTCACGCGGTGGCCGAGATCGAGCTGGAATGTGTCCAGGCCACGGACGTTCGGTGGGAGGTCGGAGCGAAGCTCTTCGGCGCCATCGAAAGCAGCCCCGACGTTCCTCAGGTGGTTGTCGGTGGCCGTGCGCCCATCCTCGCCAGGCTCTACGCCGGCGATCTCGCCTTGCGCGGTAGGGACGCCGCGACCCTCGTCTCTGGACCCGCACACCTCGTGCCGAGTGACTTCTGGGAGTCCACGTGGGTCGTGCTGGAGCCCGCGGAACCTGGCCCCTCGGAGGTCGTGCTCGACCTCGGCGGCGGCGTTCGGGCGAGGTATCCGTTCGTGGCGGTGGCCGCAGAGGACATCGCCCGCCTCGAGCTCGAAAGCGCCGAGCACGGCAACGCAGGCGACGCCGCCAACGTTTACGCGCAGGGGTACACCGCCGATGGGGCGCCCGCCCTCGGTGCGCCGGTACGCTTCCTCATCGATGGGGAGGAGATCGACGGCCGGGGTGAGGTGTTGCAGTACGTCCTGGACCCGTCGCACAGGCGCACCGTGACCGCCGAAGTCGGTGCCGCCGTAGCCACCGTGGAGGTCCACGCCGCCGACGAGGAAGACGCACGAGTCGTCGCAAGCGACGCGCTCGTCTGCAGCGCCGGCGGCGACCCTTCGGTGGGATTCGGGGCCTTCGGCATCCTCGCGCTCCTTCTTCGTCGCCGCCGCCGGCGATGAGGTGGCTGCCTCGGCTCTTTGCGGTGCGGCCAGGGGCTGAGTGACCCAGATGTCGGCCGCGTGCCGGTACGTTCCGAGCTCTCGCTCCGCAGGACGTGCCTGTGCGCGGCCGCTTTCGTGGACGCTTGGGAGCCCTCAGCTGCCGAGCACGTCGACGTCGAAGTCGAATTCCCCTGGGGCGCCGTCCCCTGGCGTGACCTCTTCGCCTCGGAGCGCGCCCTCCACGCACCGCTGCACGGCGCGCGGCACCGGGCAGAACTGGCGCATGCGCACGCCGGTCACCCGCCCGCCGGCGTCGACGCTCACGGAGAAGCGCTGCCCGCGATCGATCGAGGCGTGGTTGGCTCGGTAGCACTCGGCGATCGGCCCCATCCAGCGATCGACCGCCGCGCGCATCGCGTCCCGGTCGACGACCCGAGGGTTGCGCGAGCCGCTGCGGCGAAGCCGGGTGCGGCGCAGCACCGGGTAGACTTCTTTGAGGGATCCGTTGCGGCCGCAACGTGCCCAGACGATCGGGGTGCCCGACCAGTCCTGCCACCTCTTGTCGCCCGCACGGTGCGGGAGCGGAGGGTGAGGCTCGGATCGGTAGGCGCGGAGCGCCGCCGGCCTTTGGTCTCCCGCACTCACGGCGCTCATGGCACTCATGCGGCTCATGCGGCTCATGGCGCTCATGGCGCTCATGTCGCTGTCATTGGCCGCGTTCGTTGCGGCAGCCACCGGCGCACCCACGGGCTGCGCGGGAGCCTCGTGCCCGCCTTCGGCGTCCCCCCTCCGCGACTCGGAGCCCGACGCTCGAAGCGCCTGGCGTTCGGGCTCGACGGGTCGCGCCCCCTCTTCCGGCGCGCCCGGCGTCTCCTGCCCAGAGGCGGCGGTCGTGCGTGTGGCGGTCGGTGTGGACTCGCTCCTGCCCCACAAGGCGTAGCCCGCGCTGCCCAACACGGCCATCGCCACAATGGCGGCGGCGGTCGAGGTGGCGCGCCGCCCGGGCGCCGGTGAGGAGTCCGAGGGGTCCGAGGTTCCGATCGCGGCGACCGCTTCGGGGGTCATCGTGGCGGCGAAGGCGTCGGCGCTCGTCGTCGGCACCGGAGGTTCGCCGGGCGGGGTCGTCGGAGCGGCGCGCAGGCCGCTCGCCTGGATCGGGCCGAGGGCTTCGAGATCGCGGCGCATTTCGGCCGCGCTCTGGTAGCGGTCGGAGAGGTCCTTGGCCATCGCCTTGTCGATGAGGGCGATCAGCTTCGGCGGCGCGTCCGGCGCCAGCGTGGACAGCGGCGCGGGCGTCTGGTCCACGATGTTGAACATCAGCTCGTGGTAGTTCGAGCCGCTCACGGGCATCCGGCCGCTGAGCGCCTCGTACATGACGACGCCCAGCGAGTACAGGTCCGAGCGGGGATCGACCTTTTTTCCGCGGGCCTGCTCTGGCGACATGTACGCGGGGGTTCCGAGCACGTGGCCGGTCGTCGTCATCTTCTCGCTGGGTGCGCTCATCCGTGCGATGCCGAAGTCGAGGAGCTTCACGACGTCGCGGACCCCCGAGAGGCTCGTCAGGAAGATGTTGTCGGGCTTGAGGTCGCGGTGAACGATGCCTCGCCGGTGCGCGGCTTCGAGGGCGCTGAGCACCTGGGATGCGATGAAGCGCACCCGCTCCGGATCGAGCGGTCCCTGGGCGATGGCGTCGGCGAGGGACACGCCATCGAGGAGGTCCATCACCAGAAAGACGAGCCCATCCTCGAAGCCGAAGTCCGTAACCTGGACGATGTTCGGATGGCCGAGGGACGCGGCGACCTCGGCCTCGCGCTTGAACCGTGCCACGAGCTCGGCGTCCTGGCTCAAGGTCTCGTGGAGGAGCTTGACGGCGCACCGGCGGTTCAGCCCTACCTGGGTGGCGGCGTAGACCGCGCCCATGCCGCCCTCGCCGAGGCGCTCGTCGAGGCGGTATCTCCCGCCGACGATCCTTCCCACTCGATCTCGCATTCTTCGATTCGAAGCATACCCACGCCGCGCACGTTGCGGAGCTTCGATCTCCAAGGCTTCAGTCTCGGACCTCCGGAGCGGGCCTCACTCGGCGGCCACGGCCCGCTCATGAGCCCAGGAGCGGAGCTGCTGAATCTTCTCACGCATGGTCACCGAGAGAGGCCGGGTCGCCCGCGCCTCGGCGAGCAGCGACGCGGTGTCGATCTCGCCTTCGGTGGAGAACGCGCCGAAGAGCGCAGAGACCACCACCTGTTCGATCTCGGCCCCGCTGAAACCGTCGGTGGCGGCGGCGAGCGCCGGCAAATCGAAGCGCGCCGGGTCGCGACCACGCCGGACCAGATGGACCCGGAAGATCTGGGCGCGCGTCGGCTCGCTCGGAAGATCGACGAAGAAGATCTCGTCGAAACGCCCCTTGCGCAGCAGCTCCGGCGGCAGGTTGGCGATGTCGTTGGCGGTCGCGATGACGAAAACGCTCTCTTTCTTCTCTTGGAGCCACGACAGGAAGGTGCCGAAGATGCGGCTGGAGGTGCCTCCGTCGTTGTCACCGCGGCCGAAGGCCTTCTCGATCTCGTCGATCCACAGGACGCAAGGCGCCATCGATTCGGCGATGCGGATGGCGCGTCGGAGGTTGCGCTCGCTCTCGCCGAAGAACTTCTCGTAGAGGTTGCCCGGGTCCAGCCGGATCAACGGCAGGCGCCATTCGGCGGCGATGGCCTTGCTGGTGAGCGATTTTCCGCAGCCCTGCACCCCGAGCAGCAACAGTCCCCGGGGCGCGCTCAGGCCATAACGCCGTGCCCGTTCCGGGTCGGCGAAGGCACCGTAGCGCTTGCGGAGCCACCCCTTGAGGTGCGTCAGGCCGCCGATGTCGTTCATCCGTTCGGTGTGGGGGAAGTACTCCAGCAAGCCGGAGCGCTCGATGATGCGCCGCTTCGCCTGCAGCACCGTGTCGAGATCGGAACGATCGAGGCGACCGTCCTCGATGACCGCTCGCGAGATGATCTTCTCGACCTCGAAGAAGGTCAGCCCGTGGAGCGCCCGCAACAGCTCGGCCACGTCGTCGGAGGAAAGGTCGACGGAGACGGGGCGCCGCTCGGCGACTTCCGCGAGCAGGTCCGATACGAAACGGTGGTAGACCTGGGGCGTCGGCGGAGGAAGCTCGAAGGGGCTGAAGAGAGGCTCGAGCCCCGGCCCCAGCTCGACCGTCGGAGCGGAGAGCACCACGCAGCCACGGTGGCGGTAGTAACGCCGGTGGATGCGCTTGAACTGCGCTGCCCAAAGTGGCTCCTCCGCGGGCGAGGGGAAGTCCGGGAGCAGAAAGATCGCCTCCAGGTCCGCTTGCTCGATGAAGGCCAGACACGCGCCGGGCTTGTCCGTGCCCGCGGGACGGCCCCCGTCCGGGCCCTGCATCTCGAGGCCGACCACCGGGTCCCATATGAAGAGCGGCAGACCCAGGCGGTCCGCGAGGTAACCGAGCAAGGTTCGCACGCGGTTTTCCTCGACCGTTTCGACGAGCAGCAGCGGGTGCTGCGCTTGCACGAGGATCTCCACCTCGCGAAGGAGCTCGGCGGACGGCGACGGAACCGGCGGCACGGGTTCAGCGTACCGCAAGCGCCGCCCCAGGCGCAGTTGACAGGGGACGGGGCTCACTCATACTCGGCCGCTATGGCGACCAAGGACGAGATGCTCGTGGACAAGCGGATCATCGAACGCAACATCGACAAGGGCATGCTGTCGCGCGAGGACTACGCCACGTACCTCGAAAAGCTCCCGGACGCCGCCGCCAACGCCGAGTACGTGACCCTCGACGAGCCGGAGGAACCGGGGGAGCAGGAAGACGCCGAGACGCCTGCGGATACCCCGAGCGTCCAGGAGCCGCAGGCGTGAGCGACGACGTCTCGGCCGACGATCAGAAGGCCGCCGAGCGCGCGGCCGAGGAGGCATCGCAGGGTCAGCACGAGGCCTTGCCGCCCATCGACTTCAACACCTTCGTGCTTTCGCTGAGCAGCACGGCGCTCGTCCACCTGGGCGCGGCCCCCCCGGAGTTCTTCGAAGGTTCACCGCCCCCCGCGAACTTGCCCCTGGCCAAACAGACCATCGACCTCATCGCCATGCTCGAGGAGAAGACCCACGGGAACCTCACGGGCGAAGAAGAGCGGCTTCTGTCCACGGTGCTCTACGACCTGCGCATGCGCTACGTGAGCGCTTCGAAGAAATAGACCACGCCGTCGTTGCTCGCCCGAGGCGAGGTCAGGCCGCCCCCCCGAACATCCACTCGGTGGCGACGTCGGCCAGGACGCCGACGGCGTCGAGCAGCCCATCGAGGAAGGCCTCGACGATGGGCGTCCGGCGCGCGGCTCGCCGGGCGAGCGCGAGGACCGCTGAGTCGGTCCGCGGCACCCCCGAGTCTCCTCGAGCTGCGTGCGCTCGGCGTCTCGATGGTGAACCCTTGTTCGGGAGCGTTCATGGAGAGAACGGACGACGATCCGCGGCGGCGGATCCTCTGGATGGCGCTGTTGTTTTCGGGCGCCGTGCACGTCGCAGCCTACCTCGCGCCCTGGACGCCACCGGCCCCGACCCTACGCCTGGCGCGGACCTTGGACACGCCGCGGGCCTTCGTGTCGATCGACGCCGTCGCCGATGGGGAGGAGTCGGGCGGCCGAGCGCTGTCCTCTGCGACCCCAAACGTGGCGCCCCAGCGCCTGGCCGCCTTGATCCCCAGGCAAAACGTGGCGCCGCCTTCGGGCCCGGACGCGGCACCTCGGCGCCCGGCCGCCAGACCCCTCCGGCGTCCGCTCCGCGCGCCGCACACCTCGGTCGCCCACGGGGAGCGCCGCGAAGC
>Ga0256832_1002603_pt1 | contig 12307 bp, 10 predicted proteins | sample 134614metaG_FD_190534 | JGI IMG/M metagenome (GOLD analysis project Ga0256832, IMG submission 190534) | Hydrothermal vent microbial communities from Lau Basin, Pacific Ocean - 134-614 | ecosystem: Environmental > Aquatic > Marine > Hydrothermal vents | place: Pacific Ocean: Lau Basin | collected... | reverse complement strand
CTTGATGGCGGTATTGGAGGTTGATATCAGTTGCTCAATGCGTGCAACGCAACACAATCATCAATCATATGTCCATGGGTATGATTCTCACTAAAAAAACTATTTTTAGTTATCCTTTGACTTGTTTTTCTCCTTTTCTTGCCGATGCAGTTGAGCTTGAAAAAGTGTTGGCTGGAGGGATTGCCAGTGAATCATACAATCCCTTTCGGCACAGCAACGCAGGGGGCATAATGCGCCAGCGAGCTTCCATCTTTTTGGTTTCGGCCATCCGGGAAGAACCGCACCCCCATGCGGATGATGGCGCAGGGTTGATTGTTGTGATCCAGGCGCACCATGCACCAGCCGATGGAAGACGAGCCAAGGTCGAGGCCGAGTCGATAACGCATTGCGGGCAGCATATTTGTCCCTCCTTTGACAGATTTTCCCATAGCCTATATCATTTTCCCGCACACATCATTGGGATATGTGCTCCAGCCGCTAACAAGCTGTTAGAGCACAAAATGCGAGGCCGCTATATGCGGCCTCTTTCGATTTTTCTGGATGTTTTCGAGTGAGTGCCAATAGTGTCGAATAGCATAACGGTGGATCCTCGTGATCTACGCTGGATGCAGCATGCTCTGGCGTTGGCCGTCTTAGCAGAGGAAAAAGGTGAGGTGCCGGTGGGGGCGGTCATCGTGCGCAATGATGAACTCATTGCCGAGGGCTGGAATCAGCCGGTATTGAGCCATGACCCCACCGCCCATGCCGAAGTGGTGGCGCTGCGCGCTGCGGGCCTGGCGGAGAAAAACTATCGCCTGCTGGACACCACCCTGTACGTCACCCTGGAGCCCTGTGTGATGTGTGCAGGCGCCATTATTCATGCCAGGGTAGGACGCGTGGTCTATGGGGCAACGGACCCTCGTGTGGGGGCCGCGGGCAGCGCCTTTTCCCTGTTGGGCAGTGAGCAGTTCAATCATGTGGTCGAGGTTGAAGGCGGCGTGTTGGCAGATGAATGCGGTGAACTTCTGCGGCGATTCTTTCGGGCCCGGCGATAGTGTTTCCTTCGGCGTTTGTGGATAAAAGAATGGTGTTTAACAGAATAGGCCTGTTTGCCGGAATCCTGATGACGATGTTGCTCGCCGATGTGAATGCCGGGAATATCTGGACCGATACCGCTTATGAATCCACCAGCGTTCCCATGGAGCCGGTGCAGGTAGCCGCGCACAGTTATTACGTACAGGGGCCGGCGGGAACGCCCACGGATAACGAGGGTTTCATGTCCAATGCCGGTTTTGTGGTTACCGATGAAGGTGTGGTGGTGTTTGATGCCCTGGGCACGCCTTCCTTGGCCTATCTGTTATTGAGCAAGATTCGCGAGATTACCTCCAGACCGGTGGTAAAAGTGGTGGTGAGTCATTATCACGCAGATCATATTTACGGCTTGCAGGTTTTCAAGGACTTGGGCGCGGAAATCATTGCTCCCGCAGGCGCCAGTGACTATCTGAATTCGCCGACAGCCAAAGGCCGTTTACAACAGCGGCGTGAAAGCCTGTTTCCCTGGGTGGACGAAAAAACGCGCCTGATCATGCCTGACAGGTATATTGATGAACCTTACTATTTTCAGTTAGGCGGTGTCGACTTTCTGGTTCAACCCCTGGGCTCCACCCACTCCGAGGGCGACCAGACCCTGTTCGTCAAACAGGATCACGTTCTCTACGTGGGCGATCTGATATTCGAGGGAAGGATTCCTTTTGTGGCGGGTGCCCAACCTGAGCAATGGATGGCCCATCTGGAGAAGCTGGATGCGACCAGCATCGAGCACATTGTTCCTGGGCACGGGCCCGCATCAAACGACCCCCGAAAGGCCTTGGCATTCACCCTGGAGTACCTGCATTTCGTACACGACAACATGGCCAATGCCGTTGAAAACCTGGTGCCCTTTGACGAGGCCTACGCCACGCTGGATTGGTCGCGTTACGAAAAAATGCCCGCTGCCCAGGCCAACAGAATGAACGCCTACTACGTTTACCTCGGCCTGGAGGCCGCTTCGGTGGGGGAATGAGGTTCCCAATAAGCCCAGAAGTGCGTATCCTATGCGATCTTTTGTGCGGCGCGTACAGTAATGCGTATTACGCCCAGTGAGAAAATGACCACAAAGTTTGGAGAGCTGCCGGAGCTGATGCGCGCCATCCATGGCGCGCACCCTTCGGGCGCACTAAAGTGCGTCCCGTTTCGTTCCTGACGAAACGGTGGCCGAATGAGTAGATAGTTGCAGTGTGAAAGTATGAAGATGATCAGAAAGTTTGGAGAGGTGCCGGAGCTGGCCGAACGGGCTTGATTCGAAATCAAGTGAAGGCTCACGCCTTCCGAGGGTTCGAATCCCTCCCTCTCCGCCATACCATAAAGGCCACCCAACGGGTGGCCTTTATGGTATGGCGGAGAGGGAGATTGGCACGGGGCAGAATCACTCTTGTCCCTTTTGTTTGCCACCTTCCAGGCATTGCACTGCGTTTTTCTTTGCCGCGGTGGAGCATTTCAGGTGCTCCTCGGCGTTATTTTCGTGTTGCTGTGCACAGGCTTCATAGGCGCGAATCAGCGCCCAGTTGCATTCCAGCCGGTGGCTGAGTTCTTGCTCTCGGGCGTGTTGTTGCCGGCGTTCTTGGGCTGCCTGTTCCAGCTCCCGGAGCAGGGATTGCAGGCGCTGTTTCTCCGCCTGGGCCTCGTGCCCGCTGGCCAGGCTGGGAATGCCGGGATTGGCGAGTAACAGTGCAAAGAGCAGGACAAGGGGTTTCTGTGGTGATGGGCGCATGACCGTAACGCGAACGCGGTGGATGGGGCTGAATTTCAGGGGCGTAGGATAGCAGGATGGCCATTTTTTTTCAGGCGCGGGAGTACGAAGCCCGGGCCAGGATGTTATTTTGCCGCTGACACGGTTCACAGGAAGTATTGATATACTGACGACTCCCGTGTATCAAGTATCTGCCCACGTATGCCGATGAAGCACAGGGCGGATTACCATGCCGGCTCAGGTCGCTGGTGCGGCATGAATCCATACAGTCATTGGGAGTGCTTGGGTCTATGGAACCCCTTCGAGTTTTACTCATTGAAGATTCTGAAGACGATGCAGAGCTGACTCTGCGCCAGCTGAAAAAGGGTGGCTACGAACCCATTGCCAAACGGGTGGACACGCCCGAGTCCATGCGCGCGGCCCTGGAGATGCGTGAGTGGGACATTATTCTTTCCGACTACACTATGCCCGAGTTTAGTGGCCCCGCGGCCCTGGCGCTGTTGCATTCCACAGGGCTGGATGTGCCTTTCATCGTGATTTCCGGCGCCATGGGCGAGGAATCGGCGGTGGCCCTGATGCGCGCCGGGGCGCACGACTACATCATGAAGGACAACCTGGCGCGCCTGATTCCCGCCATTGAACGTGAATTGCGCGAGGCCGAGGTACGACGTGCCCGGCAGCGGGCGGAGGCGGATCTGGCCCTGGCGGCCAAGGTGTTCGAGTCCAGCGTGGAGGGCGTCCTGATCGCCGATCATGAGGCTCGCATCCTGCGCATCAACAAGGCCTTTACCGAGATTACCGGGTATACGGAGGCGGATGTCGTTGGCCAGCGGCCGAGTATTCTGCAATCGGGGCGGCATGACCGGGATTTCTATCGCGCCATGTGGCAGTCCATCAACGACAACGGCTATTGGCAGGGGGAGATCTGGAACCGGCGCAAAAACGGTGAAATATTTCCGGAATGGTTGACCATCAGCGAGGTGACAGATGCCAGCGGCCAGCGTACCCATTTGATCGGTGGTTTCACCGATATGAGCCAGCAGAAGCAGGCGGAGGATCGCATCCATCACCTGATGTACTATGATGCCCTTACCGACCTGCCCAATCGGGCCCTGTTTCGCGAGCGCTGCAAACGAGCCATGTCACGGGCATGGCGGAGCGGAAAGCGGGTGGCCTATCTGCATTTTGACATCGACCGCTTTGTCACAATTAACGATACCCTGGGCCACCAGGTGGGTGACCAGCTGCTACAGCAGGTGAGCCAGCGCTTGGCAGGCTCGGTGCGTCAGCAGGATCTGGTGGCGCGTTTCACCGGCGACGAGTTTGGAATAGCCATGGCGGATCTGGATCGCGATACCTCGGTGGAAGATTTGCTGCATACCGTAGTGAGTGCCTTCTCCGAACCCTTTCATGCCCAGGGCCGGGAAATCTTCCTCGCGCCCAGTATTGGCGTGGCCATTTTCCCCGATGACACCAGTGATTTTAGTGAACTGGCGCGGTTCGCAGACACGGCCCTGCACGTTGCCAAGCGGGATGGCGGCGCCAACTACCATTTTTATAAGCAATCCATGAACCGCCGGGCCGATGACAGGCTGGACATGGAAAGCGCCCTGCGTCGCGCTCTGGAGCGAGAAGAGTTTCAATTGTATTACCAGCCTCAGTGGTCGTTGGCCACGGGTGAGATAATCGGCGTTGAGGCCTTGTTGCGCTGGCAGCGCAGGGATGAAGACATGATGCTGCCGGGGAAATTCATCCCTTTGCTGGAAGAGACCAGCCTGATCATTCCCGTGGGTGAATGGATTCTGCGTCAGGCCTGTGCGGATCACAAAGCCTGGATGACGATGGGCTTCAAGCCTACGCCGGTGGCGGTGAATCTCTCGGCCCGGCAGTTTCGTGACAAGGGCTTGGTGTCCATGCTTCGCCGGGTACTGGAGGACACCGGCATTGACACGGAAATGATCGAACTGGAGATTACCGAGAGCTGTGTCATGGAAGACCCGGAGGAGGCCTTGAAGACTTTGCAGGCCTTCCATGATATGGGGGTGCGCATTGCCATCGATGATTTTGGCACGGGCTATTCCTCGCTGAGCTATCTCAAGCGCTTCCCCCTGGACGTGCTGAAGATTGACCAGACCTTTGTGGCTGATGTGCCGGCGGACAATGACGATGCCGCCATCATCGATACCATCATTGCCATGGGGCATCGGCTCAAACTGTCGGTAATCGCCGAGGGCGTGGAGACCCAGGAACAGGCCGATTTCCTGCGTGAACATGGCTGCGACAATGTGCAGGGTTATTTTTATGATCGTCCCATGCCCGGTGAAGAGCTGCTCTCCCGGTTCATCAAGGTCTGAGCCACTACACCATGAACTGGGGACTCTACACACGGGTGATTGTCAGCCTCGGCGTGGTGCTGTGTGTGTCCATGGTGTTACTGGGCTACATTTTTTTACATGACCTTAAAGAAACTGAAAAGGTAAAGGATGTCGCCCTGACCCTTGGGGGTATCTGGTTGCTGGTGATGCTTACCATCCACCTTGTCTTGCGCAGTACCCTCAAGCCACTCACTGCCCTTACCAAACATATTACCGGCGCATCCTTGCAAACCTCACGACAGAAAATCAGCGTGACCTTGCGCGGCCGCAAAGATGAGGTTGGCGTGTTGGCCTGCGCTTTTGACGCCATGCTCGCCAACCTGCAGAGATCCTATGCTGATCTGGAAAAACGTGAAGAGCATTACCGGCAGTTGGTGGAAACCGCCAATGTTATTCCTTGGGAGCTGGATCTCAATTCTCGGCGCATAAGCTATGTGGGGCCGCAGGCCAAGGCTATTCTCGGATACGAAATAGAGGACTGGTACAAGGAGAAATTCTGGCTGAATCATGTGCATGCCGACGATTTGGAGACGGCAGAAAATTTCTATCGTTCAATTGCCTCCACCGGCGAGCGGGGCGATGTCGAATACCGTATTCAACACGCCAACGGCAAGTGGGTGTGGGTGCGTGATTACGTTCACAGGTCTACCAGTGATCCCCGCTCACCCACCCTGCAGGGCCTGACCTTTGATGTGGACGAGAGGGTGAAGGCCCGCGAGGAGTTGCAGCGTTACCGCGAGCATCTGGAAAACGTGGTGGATGAACGCACCGCGGAATTACTGGCGGTGAATCAGGAGTTGCAATCCTTTGCCCATTCTCTCTCGCAGGATTTGCGGGTTCCCCTGCGCATCATCAATGGTTTCAGCGAGGCCCTGCTGGAAGATTATGCGGACGCGTTGGATGAGGAAGGCCGCAGTTACCTGCAACGCATTTGTGGCGGCACCAAAAAAATGGGCCAGATGATCGAAGACATCCTGATTCTCTCCCGCGTGACGCGCCAGGAGCTGTACCGCAAGAATCTTGATCTGGCCCCGTTGCTTGATTCTGTAGTAAAGCGTCTCGAGGAGGAGTATCCGGATCATCGAGTGACATTTGTCGCCGATCAGCAAATGCGGGCCAACGGAGATCCGGAACTGCTGAAAACGCTGCTCCACAATTTATTGAGCAATGCTTGGAAGTTCACTCAAAACACCGCGCAGCCACAGGTCGAATTCACAGCTCAGACCGATAATGGCGTTACCGTGTACAGCATAAAAGACAATGGCGCCGGGTTTGACATGCAGTACGTGGAGAAGCTGTTTCTACCTTTCAGGCGCCTGCATAACACGGAAGAATTTGAGGGTGCTGGTGTGGGATTGGCGGCGGCAAAACGGATTGTTCTGCGGCATGGGGGGCTTATTTGGGGCGAGGGTAAGGTGGGCGAGGGTGCGGTATTTCGTTTTACCCTCACTGCACCTACATCGACAGAGGAAGGCCGGGACGTGAGACAGTCTGCAGATACCGAACCCGCGGTTTGATTGAGGCGCTGAGGAATGAAGACTACTATTTATGGATAGACGATTCACCGACAAAATGAACGACGTGCTGTCGGTGCCCAAGACAGCCGGGCGACGTCACCTGGTTATTGGTTTTGCAACAGTGTTGACATTGATGGTGGGGGTAACGGGATACACCCTGCTTCGTCTTTCGACAATTAATGATCAATTGTCCGCGGTAGTCAATGTGCATAATGTCAAGAACGAACTGGTGGCTGATTTACGCGATGCCATGCGTCAGCGCCAGTTGGGCTTGCGCGACATGTTGCTGGTAGACGATCCGTTCGAACGGGATGAGGCCTGGCAGCGTCATATGTTGGCGGCAAGTCGTTTTATGACTACGAGACAAAAGTTGGCGAAGATGCCCATGTCTGACCAGGAGCGCATCGCTTTTGACGCCATGACCAAAGGGGCCACGGATGGTGCGGTTATCCAGCGCAAATTACTCCAGCAACTTGACCTTGACCAGCAGATTCCCCGGCGTGCTCTATTGCCGGCCTTTCACACTGCGTTGAATGCACAGGATGCAGCCTTCACGGCGATGAATAATCTCTCTGTCATTCAAAAGAAAGCGGCGCGGGAGGTTGCTGAAGGCGCCCAGCAGGCCTTTCGGCAGACCATGGCCGCCACTCTGTTTCTGGTCATGGGGGCGGTTTTGATGGGGGGCCTGGTGGCTTGGTCGGTGTTGAGGCGGGATCAAAAGATGCGTTCCGCCCTGCAAGTGTATCAGAATCAATTGCAGAATCTGGTACAGGAACGCACCGCTGAGCTGCTCAATGCCAACAGTGAACTGGAATCCTATAGCTACTCGCTGGCCCACGATCTCAATGCCCCACTGCGGGCAATCACCAGTTATTCACAAATTCTGGAGGAGGATGCCAAAGAGAAGCTCGATCCCGGCGAGCTGGACAGCCTACAACGCATCACCCGCGCCGGCCAGGTGATGAATCGCCTCATTGAGGATATTCTCAAGCTGTCGCGTATTACCCGCTCTGGTTTTCATCGTGAGCCGGTGAGCCTGAGTGAGCTGGTGAAGAGCCAGGCGACCCGCCTGTCATCCCTGTATACCGAGAGGGAGATCCGCTGGCAGATTGCAGAGAATATTCTGGTCAGTGGCGATTCACTGTTGTTGACCCTGCTGCTGGAACATTTGCTGGAAAACGCCATTCGCTTCAGCCGTGACAAGCCCCGCACAGAGATTCAGTTTGGCGTGGAGCAACAGGATGGTGCACCGGTGTATTTTGTCAAAGACAATGGCTGCGGTTTCGATATGCGCTATGCCGACCGGCTGTTTACCGCCTTCCAGCGGTTGCATGGCGAGGATTTCACCAGTGGCACCGGGGTGGGGCTGGCCATGGTGCAGCGTATTGTGCAACGTCATGGCGGCCGGGTGTGGGCAGAGTCGGAACTGGGAGTGGGCTCGGTATTCTTTTTCACTCTGCCGGAGTCGCACTAGGGCTCTGACCATTGGTTGCCCAGGAATATATCCTATAAAAAAAGTGGTTTTCGGCAAGCCCATTGCAGGCTATGGTTATCACTCAGTAGTTTTACGGGTGCTGGACACGGATTGCTGTCAGGACAGAGGCAATCCGCAATGGACATGCAACGGGAGAACTGGCGAAAATCGAAGACAAGGGGAAATGGATGTCGGATAACGTTATTTTGTTGGTTGAAGATAACCCGGATGATGAGGCCCTCACCCTGCGGGCCTTGAAAAAAAACAACATCCTCAATGAAGTGGTGGTTGCGCGGGACGGGGAAGAGGCACTGGACTATTTGTTTGGTACTGGCAAGTATGAGGGCCGTGACACCAGTATCCAGCCACAGGTCATTCTCCTGGATCTGCAACTGCCCAAGCTCAGTGGCCTTGAGGTGCTCAAGCGTTTGCGGGAGGATCAGCGCACCGTGTTGCAGCCGGTGGTGATACTGACCACCTCGAGCGAGGAAACGGATATCATGGACAGCTACACACACGGTGCCAACAGTTATATCCGCAAACCGGTGGACTTCAATCAGTTCATCGATGCCGTGAAACAACTGGGCCTGTACTGGTTAGTGCTGAACGAGGCGCCCGTGCGACGCAGGGAAATTTGAGATGTCTGTAGCACTGCGAATCCTGCTGGTGGAGGATTCCGAGGATGACGCCCTGTTGCTCAAACGCGAGTTGCAGCGCGCCGCCTACGATCCTACGGTTTTGCGCGTCGAGGATGGCCCGACCATGCAACAGGCCCTGCGTCAGCAGCATTGGGACGTGGTAGTCACCGACCACAATATCCCCGGCTTCAGTTCCGAAGAGGCCATTGCCATTGCCAAGGAATGTAAACCGGATATCCCCGTGATCATCGTCTCCGGCAGCATTGGCGAAGACATCGCCGTGGCGGCCATGAAAATGGGCGCCCATGATTACATCATGAAGGACAATCTCAAGCGCCTGGTGCCCGCCATCGAGCGGGAGTTGCGCGAGGCGGAAATGCGTCGTTCACATCGGCTCGCCGAGGCCACCATTTATCACCTCGCCTATCACGACCAGCTCACCGGCCTGGTCAATCGCAATGAATTTGACCGTCACCTTAACAATGCCCTGGCCTCCGCCAAGTGCGATGACGTGTCTCATGTGTTGCTGTACCTGGACCTGGATCAGTTCAAGGTGATCAACGATACCTGCGGTCATCAGGCTGGAGATGAACTACTCAGTCAACTGGCCCTGGTATTGCGTGAAGAGGTGCGTGGTAATGATATTCTGGCCCGCCTGGGGGGAGATGAGTTCGGCCTGTTGCTGGAGAACTGCCCTCTGGACAAGGCTCAGGAGATTGCTGAAGACCTGCGTGCCCTGATCAGTGATTTTCGTTTTGTTTGGCGTGACAAAACCTTCAGTATCGGGGTGAGCATTGGCATGGCGAAAATTACCAAGGAGGCGCAGGGCGCCGATGAGGTGCTGGGTGCTGCCGACATCGCCTGTTATGCTGCCAAGGATCTTGGCCGGGATCGGGTGCATGTCTATCGGGATAATGACACCGAGCTGCGACGCCGGCACTCAGAGATGCAATGGGTGGCGCGCATCAAGAATGCCCTGGAAGAGGGACGCTTCGTCTTGCACCAGCAGGCAATGAAGTCATTAAGCCGTTTCAACGGCGCAGTTCAGTGCGTGGAATTTCTGGTGCGCATGGTGGATGAAGAGAACCGCTTGATCATGCCCGGTGCGTTTATACCTGCGGCGGAGCGTTATGGAATCATGCCGCTGCTGGATCGTTGGGTGGTGCGTTCGGTAATCACCCATCTTGCCCGCAATCTTCCTCTACATGATGAAAATCACAGTGTGTTCTTCATCAACCTTTCCGGCCATTCCTTTGATGACGAGGATTTCCCGGTGTTCATCCGCCAGCAGATCAATCACTACGGTATTGCCCCCGAGATGCTATGTTTCGAGATTACCGAAACAGCGGCCATCTCCAACCTCAGTGAGGCAGTGAATTTCATCAACGAGATCCGCGGTTTTGGTTGCCAGTTTGCCTTGGATGATTTTGGTTCCGGCCTCAGTTCATTTTCCTACTTGAAGACTTTGCCGGTGGATTATCTGAAAATAGATGGTTCATTCGTGCGCGACCTGGATGTGGATCCCATGAATTTTGCGATCGTCCAGGCAATCAACGAAATCGGTCATGTGGCCGGCCTCAGTACTATCGCAGAATTCGTTGAGAATGAGCAAACCCTGGAAAGCCTGCGAGGCATCGGGGTGGACATGGTGCAAGGTTATTGCATTGCTCGTCCCGAGGCTTTACCGGGTCAGGCTGTGGTCTGATCCTGATCTGTCAATGCCATCTCGGGGAGTACTCTAACTTAAGGAACCTCTGATTATTAAGGGTCTCAAAATGGGTTTAACAGACATTGGTGAGTAATAGCCACCTTGGGAAAGCCTGAAGCGGCAATGAGTGGATGCAAGCTATCCCATAGCGCACTTAAACAATGCCAAATACTGTGGGAGCGCCTTTCCAGGGGCGAATCGCGCCTGGAAAGGCGCTCCCACACGGGGAAATAACCCTGTTGCAATTATTTTGAGACGATTAATAATTCTGGGACAGCGAGATTGTGAGATGAAATTTGTTCAGCGCAAGGCGCGGATTGCCGCCAATAGCGGGACTATTGGCAAGATTCGCAACGCCGCGATGGATGATTTCAGTCACGAGGCCGCGTTGCATGAATTAATCAGAGGTTCTTTAATTCAGAGGTTCCTTAATAAAGCGGCCGGCCCATGGGGGGCAGCAAGGCGCGTTACTGGGGCCTCGCGTTGCAAGCGGGGTGAGAAGTGGCGTAACAACCCGCTGGCCATGCCATCAAAATCCGTGGCGATATCCGCTTCTTCCATCTCCGCTTCTTCCACATCATGCCCTTCTGACTGTTCGCTGTCCTGCAGCAGATAGCCACCGCATTCCAGCTTCAGGGAAAGCAGGGACTGGGCATTGTCGCACAAAAAGCCGAAAAAGCGTTTTGCGGTAGCCCGGGTTTTCGCTCCGAGCATGATGACGCAGACGTTGAAGTCGGTATCCAGGGAGGCCATGAAGGCCAGTTGATCATAGGCGATTCGCACGCCCCCGAGGGATGCATGCACGGCGATGATCAGGCGGTCGCTTTGCAGTGCCAGGGTGGTGGAAGGGGATGAGGCCGGAATCAGGCAATAGTCGGGCAGGCTGGCGTCTTCATGGAGATCCATTTCTCCGGCCAGTGAAGATAGTTGATTGGATACCGCCAGACGGTTTTCGATATTCAGCACCATGGAGCTGCTATTTTGCCGGTTGAAGGCGCGGTTCAGTTCGTACACCACGTAATCATCATTCTTGGTGCCCAGTAACACGGGGATGACGGTGGTGTTTTCCCAGGCTGGCAGGCGCTGATCGGGATTGCTGAGAAAGTGATGGCCGATGTCGGCAAGCCGGTGTTTGGAACGTATGGCCGGCTTGGTGGCTGGTTGGCGATCATGGATAGGGTTCGACATGTGACTGACCTGTTTGTTTATTGGTGAAAGGATGCTGGGCGGGTTTCTTCATTACCCACCCGTAACATGGAATTGTGTACCCCGTGGGGATTGAGTACCTGGTGCGGGTTGGTGGGGTCGTTGCGCCACTTGCCGTCGATTACCAGACGGTACTGGTATTCGCCGGCGGGCGCGAAAAATATCTTGCGTACGGAACCGTTTTCTTCAATGGTCTCGACACCTTCGTCTGGGATCCAGTCATTGAAATCCCCGGCGATTTTCAGTTCCCGCCGGGCAAAGTTTTCGTAGCAGAGTTCCACGCGATGTAGTACGTCAACAGAACCTTCGATGGTGATAATGCTGTCCCGGTCATCGACAAAGACGCTTTCATCCTGCGCCCGTTCCTGCTCATCGACGAGTACCTTATCCAGCGTTGTTTCCAGGGGGAGGGAATTCAGCTCGGTATCGGGTGAGATTGTGTGCTGGTTCGGTCTGACCGTTAGAGGGGCAAGCTCTGTTGCTTGGGGCGGGGTGATTCGATCCCTTAGCCAGGAGGTTTCGGATTCAATGACGGCCTTCTCGTCACTGGAACGCTGAATGATTTCCTTGGCCAGTAAGCGGTAATCCCTGGTGGCAAGAGAATGTGTGTCGTAGTGAATTA
>Ga0256832_1002602_pt1 | contig 12308 bp, 14 predicted proteins | sample 134614metaG_FD_190534 | JGI IMG/M metagenome (GOLD analysis project Ga0256832, IMG submission 190534) | Hydrothermal vent microbial communities from Lau Basin, Pacific Ocean - 134-614 | ecosystem: Environmental > Aquatic > Marine > Hydrothermal vents | place: Pacific Ocean: Lau Basin | collected... | reverse complement strand
CGAGGCCGGCGCGATGCGCGGCGGCGCAAGCGCCATGTGCGTGGCCACGGAGACTGCCGCGATGGAGGCGGCGGCGCGGCGCGAAAGATCGATGATGCGCTTGAGGTTGTCGTTGTGCGCCACCCAGCCAGAGCGGGCGGCGTAGAGCAGCTCCGGGCCGCGCTCGCCCACCAGCAGCGGGCCGCGCCCAAACGGCCCGCCCGCGGCGCGGGCCTGCGGCTGCGCGGCGGCCTGTGCCGCTGGCTGCTTGCTGCCGCCGAACCAGCCGCGCGCCCAACTGGGCACACGGAAGATGCTGGAGAGCTTGTTCTTCGCCCAGCTGGCGAGATTGCCCATCACGGACTTCAGCCCGTTCCAGAACGATTGCAGCGCCTTCACGCCGGCCTCGAACAGGTTCAGGTTGGCGAAGGCATCGCGCACTGCCGTCAGCGCCGCGTTCAGCCCGCGCTGCAGCAGGCCCGTCCAGTCCACCCCGCGGATGAGCGCGCCGATGTCGAGGCTGGCGATGGTGGTGGCCACCGCCTGCATGGCCGCCAGCGCCCGCTGCGGCAGCCCCGTCAACACATTAATAATATGCTGCACCCGCTGACGCAGGCCCGGGAACGGATCGAAGGGCTGCGTCAGCCACTGCTTGAGCGCCTGCCAGGCGGCCTGCACCCGCGCCGGCAGAGTGACGAAGAAGGCTATGATATCGCGGCCTGTCCGCACCACCCAGGCGATGCCGGCGGCCAGCCGCTCGAGCGCCCAGGCCGATGCCTCGAGGCCGGTGATGAACACGTTCAGCGTCATGCCGCCCAAGCGGCCCAGAATTGCCATCAGCCGGCGCAGCGCCCCTCCGCCGCCCAGCCCGGAGAAAGCATCCAGCAGGTGCCGCCCCGCCGCGGCGAGCCTGTTCCAGATGCCGGCCAGCCGCGCCGAGAGCTGCCCCAGCCCGCCGAACCCGGCCCGAAAGCCGGAAAACCAGCTCGCGCCGATGCCCGCCAGCCAGGAGACGAATGCGCCCAGCGCCGCGCGCGCCTGCACCGCCCAGCGGGTGAGGTCGATGCTGCCGATGGCCGCTTTCATGCGCGCCCAGGCGGCGCGCGCGGCATCGAGCACTGCCGGCCAGTCCACGAGATAGGCGGCGGCAGCGGCCAGCGCGCCGATGACGAGCGTGAGCGGGTTGGCCGCCAGCACCAGCAGCGCCCGCCCCAGCAGCATGACGCCGGAGGCGGCGTTGACGAACACGTTCGTCACCGGAACGGCCATCAGCAGCATGGCCAGGTTGTTCCAGCCGCCGAGCTTGTCCGCCGCCCATTCCAGCGCCGCGCCGACGCGTTTGAGCACGGCCCACACGCCCAGCCCGAACTGCCAGAGGTTCTTGAGCCCCGTGATGATGGACTGGCCGATCTGCCGCGCGATCTGTTGCAGCCGCCCGGAAGCCTCGAGCTTGTTGAAGGTGTCAAGCAGAAACCTGAGCTTGCCCTTCAGCCACTCGAAGACGCCCGAATGCGCCACCATCAGGCGGAACTTGAACCACATGTCCTTCATGTTCGACATCATGCCGTGCCATGTCTTCGACAATTTCTCCATGGCTCCGGCATATTTTTCATTCCAAATCTTCATCAGCGCCTGCTGGATGGCGGCTCTGTCACGGGCCAGCACCGTTAGCTTGCGCTGCTTCATCATGGCGTCAGTGTAGTAATAGGTAATCTTGCCGCCCATCTTCGAGGCGGTGATCCCGAACTCTTTCAGGCGCTCGTTCTCTCCCGTTATCGCATCCGAGATGGCCTCCACAGCCTGCATCAGCGGCAGGTTCATCGCCGCAGCTGTATCGCCCAGCGTCTTCAGGAGACCGTTAGTGGGGTCGAGGCCTCGTGCACGCAAGGTCACGAAGGCCTTCATCACTTCGTTCAGCTCATATGGCGTCTTGACCGCGAATTTCGTCACCCACGCCAGCGCCTCCTTGGCTTTTGCGCTGGATTTCATGGTGCTCTCCAACACCATCTGATATTGCTCGACCTGCGCCGCCGGGCCGACCACCAGCGAGGCGAGCGAGGCGGCGCCGGCCTGCACCGTGCCGTAGATGCCCGCGCCCAGCGCCGCCGCGTGCCCCATCCGCCCCAGCCCTTCACGCGCCAGCGAGCCGGCGCGCCGCAGCCGCGCGCGCAGGCTCACCTGTTTGCGGATCATCTCGTTCACGCGGTGAAGTGCTGCGCGCAGCCGGGCGGCGGCGGAGGCCTCGTTGCCCATGGCCCGCGCCGTGTGTTGGTTGGCCCGGGCGAGCTCCGCCTGCTGGCGCGCCGCCTGACTCGTGGCATTGCCATAGGCCTTCTGCATGCGTTCGTGCTGCTGTTGCAGGCGCAAGAGATGGCGCAGGCCGCGCGTGGCCCTGTCCTGGAATTGCGCGATGATGGAGAGATGCATGTTCATGGCCGCTCACTCCTGCATCGCCCGCGCCTGCGCCTCGGCCAGCTCCTCTTCCAGCGCCGTCTGCGCATCCAGCGCGGCAAGGAACTCCGCCTCGCTCATGTCGTCGAGATCGGCGGCGCTCCAGCCCGACCGGATCATCCAGGCATGCGCCTTCAGGTCGGACAGCCTCAACTGGCCTTCGCCACCTGGGCCGCGCCGTTTTTTCCCGGCTTCGGCTCCGCCTGTTCCGCCGCTTCCGGCGCGCGCCCGAACACCGCCGCCGTCAGCGCCAGCGCGTCCTCCAGCGGCAGCAGCTCGTCGAAGTCGGCGGCGGTGAGCTTCTCGCCGTCGAAGGTGACGTTGGCCACGATGTAGAGCACCTGGGCGCGGGCGAAGTCGCCCTGCGCCAGCCGCAGCGCCTTCTGCCAGCGGCCATGGTTCATGAACCGCGGCCAGCGGCAGACGATGCCGGTGGCGGGCAGCGTGAATTCCTCCTCGCCCTCGTGCCCAGCCCGGTATTTCTTCAGCTTGTCAACGACGCTCATGTTTCATCACCTCCCGAACACCTCTTCGCCGGCCACCTTGATGCTGTTGGCGAACACGTCCACCTCGAGGATCGGCGAGTTCTCGCTGTGCACGCGCTGCACCAAGCGGGTGCAGGTGAACTCCTGCTGGTAGCCGGACTGCTCGGCGTTCTTCAGCGCCTCCAGCTCGGAAGACTTGAACAGGCAGCGCATGACCGCGACCATGGTCACGGAGTCCTCCTCGCTCCAACCGTCCTCGTTCCAGGCGTCCTGCTCCCAGTGCGCCTGCAAGATGACGGCGCGGGCGGGGTTGAGCGTGCGCCGGGCGATCTCCGGATCGACGCTCTCCCAGGTGATGGAGCCTTCCAGCGCCTGCAGCGGACGCGCCGGCGCCTTGAACACCGCCACCTGACCCAGGCTCTGGTGCTCCACCTCGTGCCACTCCAGCTTGGGCAGCTGGATTTCGCGCGCCACGCCGACGAGGGAATTGTCCTCGAGGTAGATGGTGGCGTTGGTGATCTTCGCGTGCCTGCGGATATGCATGGGCATGGGTCAGTCCTCCTTACGGCTGTTCCGCCGTGGCCAGGCCGAGTGGGTCGCGGATCAGCTCGATGTTGATCCAGCGCTCCACCGTCAGCCGCTCCATGATGCCCACCGGCGCCCATTCCAGCTTCCAGAACAGGTGGCCGTCGGCGATGCTCTCCGGGGTGGTCTTCTCGCGGTCGAACCAGAAGCGCCCGTCGTAAATCCACGGATCGTCGCCGGCCTTCTTGCTGGCGAGATAGGAATTGATGCGATCCTCGATCATCTCGATGTTGGCCGGGCTGGCGTTCCTGTCCTTCCATTCGTCGAGGAAGAACAGGATGGCCTCGTCCAGAATGTGCTGGGTGAACAGCACATGCAGGAAATTGCGCATGTCGGTTTTCGTCGGATAGGCCATGGAGCGGTTGCCCGCCGTGTGCGGCCCCTTGCCCCAGCGCTCCTCCGCCGTCACCAGCCCGGCGCCGCGGATGAGCTGGCTGTCGGCGCTGGCGTCGCCCGGAATGTAGGTGACCGTCTGCGCCATGCCCTCGATGCCCTTGATGGGCCGGTTCGATGGGCTGTGATGCGGGCCGTGGGTCATGACCGTGTTCAGCCACACCCCGGCCAGGCGCGGGCTGTAGGGCTGCGGCACCGGCTGGCCGGCCTGCGGCGAGGTGCCGTCCTCGTTGACGACCAGGCAGTGCGGCCAGCAGCCCACGGCCTCGAACAGGTTGGTCTGGAAATCGAAGCCGCCGTTCGGCCCGCGCGCCTCCAGCACCTGCTGCATGGAGGCGCCATGCGGCGCATCGAGGAAGAAGTGCGCGCGGATGCGGCTGGCGATGGTTTCCAGCTCGGCGCGCACGCCGGTGGCCAGCGAATAGCCCGGCGCCAGCAGCATCTTCGGGAACCAGCCGAACAGCTGGAAGCAGGCATAGGCCCACTTGAGCCCCGACGGCGTGCCGTCGGCGGCGAACGCACCGATGATGTCGAGGTTGGTCACCGCCGCCGGGTCGGGCTGGCCGTTCACCTGGTGCTGATCGGGATCGAACACGTTCACCGCCACGATGGTGCCGATGCCGGAGGGGCCGGCATGGTCGAAAATGGCGTCCAGCGCCTGCGGCAGCGTGTAGCCGTCGCGCCACGGGCCGAAGGCGGCGGCGACGTCCGCGCGGCGGCGGATGATGATAGGCTTGTTGATGTAGTCCGCGCGCACCGTCGCGTCGGCATGCGCCTCGTGCACCGGCGCGGTGCCGACGACGAACACGGTGGCATACTTGAGCTCCCGGACAACCTCGCCGCCGATGTCGCGCTCGACGATCTCCGGGCCGAAATAGACGCCATCAGGCATTATTCCGCTCCTTCTTCTTCCTGCGGCCGTCCGCCGCCGTCACCTCTTCCAGCGTGCCGGCGCCCAGCCAGCACTGCACCATGGGGTGCTCCGCCGGCAGCTCCACCTCGCGCCCCGGCGCCAGCGTCACCGTCAGCTCCTTGCCCTCATGCGTGAGCGTCAGGCTCTGCACGGGGCCTTTCCAGCGGTATCGGGTCATGTCACTCTCCCTGTTCAAATCGCAGCGGCCCGCCGGTGCGCGGGGCCAGGCCATGCGCCGCCACCGCCACCGCCGGCACGGAAAACTCCATCTCCCAGCGCCAGATGCCGGCGTTCTCCTCCTGCAACTGCTCGGCCAGCGCGCGGGCCGGCAGCGCCCCGGCGAAACGCCGGTTCTGCAGCGCCTTGCGCACCGCCTCCAGCGCCTCGTAGCTCCCGCCGGCCCCACGTAGCCCGCGCACGAACACCAGCACGGCGAAGCGCATGTCGCGCAGCTCCTGACCCGGGTGCGAGGGGCCATCGCCGCCGTAGCGGGCGCCGGCGTAATGCACGAGCACGGCGAGGTCATATTGGGCCATGTCGAAATCGCCCGGGTTGGCCGGAAAGATGGCGACACAGGCTTCGGACGGCAGCGCCTCCTTCAGCGCCCGGATCATCTCGTCCTCGATGCGCGCGATGATGTTCATCGCCACCCCCTCATCGCTCCCGCCACCCGCGAGGGCGGCATGTCGGCATGCACCCGGCCCACCGGGCCGTCAGCCGCACCGGCCAGTTCCGGCGCGTCTGACGCCAGATCGATGCGCCCCTCCTGCACGCCGCGCAGGTAGGCGAGCGCATCCTCGTAGCGCTTGCGCACCACGTCATCCTTCACACCGGCATCGCCGGTCTCGTCGCGCAGATACCAGCGGGCGATGTCGGCCACCGCGCCCTTCAGCGCCGACGGGATGTCAGCGGCGGGCATCTGCGCCAGCTGCGGGAAGCGGGCAAGCACGTGGCCATCGGCCAGCGAGGCGGCGCGGTCGATGGCCGCCTGCATCCGCGGCCTGTCCACCTGACGGCCGCCGGCGCTGTTCGGCCCGCCGATGCCGGCGATGGCCAGCACCTCGCGTTCGCCAAACAGCGCGATGAAATCCTCGACCGTCAGGTAGGTGCTCATTTGCCCTTGCCGCCCTTCTTGCCTTTCTGTGCGGCCTTCTGGCCGTCGGCCTTACCGTCGTCGGCAGGCTGCTCGCTCTCGGAGGCTTCGGCGCTCTGTTCGGCCTCGCCACCTTCGGGGGCCTGTTCGGCATCGCCGCCTTCTGTCTCGGCCTTCTCCGACGCCGGGGCAGGCGCCTCCACCACGTTGGCGGCCAGCAGCGGCGCGGCCTCACCTTCCGTCAGCGCCACCTCGTCGCCGGGCTGATAGCCCTCGCCGTCATGCAGCAACGGCGACACCACGCGGTATTTCTGCGTCTTGCTCATGACATCCCCCATCAGGCTGCGGTCTGGATCAGAAAGCCGGCATCCGGGCCGACGATCAGCGGCGCGTGCTCGGAGACCACCGGGATCTCCCAGGAGCGCCGGTCGTGGTTCCATGCGCCTTTCTCCGCCATCGGCGTGCCGCGCAGCTGGTAGGTGTAGGCAAACGACGGCTCCACCGAGAAGCTTGCGCGCTGGGGTACGTAGGCGAGAATGATATCGTTGCCCCAGACATCATTGGCCGGCGCATCATCCGGAGCGGTGGCATCCAGGAACACGGCCCCCGCCTTCACCACCCGGGAGATCTCGAAGAACTCGGCCAGCATTTCCGCAGTGATGGATTTGCCGGAGGTATACTTGAACTGCTCCTTCACTTTCGGGTGGCGCTTGAGCGCACGGAACACCGCCGGCCCCAGCAGCATCAGGTTCGGATCGCGCCCGATGCGCTTGCGCACCGTCTCCTTGGCGTCGTCGATGATGGTTTCCGGGTCGGAGTTCGGGTCGGAGAAGCGATCCTGACCGGAAAGCGCCAGCGTGAGGCCGGACGCATAGGACGCGGGATCGCGCGCCAACTGTGCTGCCTCCACTTCCAGCCCGAGCAGGATCGTATCGTAGGTTGCTTTCACAGAGGCCTTTTCGAGGTCGATGCCCGGCCCCTTCTCCGCCTCGTCGGAGACCTCTTCCGGCACCTGCGCGATCAGGCGCTCCTGGTGCAGGGCGAAGTCGCGCCCCTCGTAGCCGAGCTGGCGCCGTTCTGTCTGCGCGCCCGGCGCGCGGCGGGTGTTCTGCAGCCGGAAGGCATCCTTGCCGAACTCGATGCGCTTGCCGCCGCGCTGCGTCACCGGCACTTCCAGAAACAGCACCTTGGCCACGTATTCGGCATTGGTGTAGCCGCGCAGGTACTGCGAGAGCACCGGATCGACCATGCGCGCCTGCTTGATGTTCATGGGCATTGTGATTGTCTCCCTGCGATCAGCGGATGAGGATGGTCACGGGCTCGCCCGGCTGGGCGTCGTTGAGCGCCGTGCCGATGACGTTGGTGCCGGAGCCTTTCGGCACCGGCAGTCCGTTGGCATCGGAGATGACAGCATCACCTGCGCCAATGGCGGCGCCGGCCACCATCTGCACCGTGCCCAGCGCCAGCACGGGGAAGTCCTCGCCAGCGGCGGCGTCGCTCATGGCGACGCCCAGCACCTGGGCATCGGCCCCGGCCTGGGTGCCGGCGATGGTGACGAACCTGCCGTCGGTGATGGCGCCAGCGGCGCGGCGGGTGAGCGTGAGAATGTCGATATAGGTGCGGGCCATTGCTTGCCTCCGTCAGTGTCCGGACACGGCGGCCAGCGCCGCGTCGTAATCGTTGTTGCCGTGCTCGCGCATCCAGGCGAGCGCCTTGCGGTGCAGGGCCATGCGCTCCGGATCGACGGCATAACCGTCGGGCGCGGCGAAGTCGGTGGCCGCAGCCACCGTATCCTGCCCGTCCTCCGGCGCCGCCTCGCCGAACGCCACCGCCTGCGGCAGGCTCTTCAGCAAGGTCTTCAGCGCCGCCACCGGCGCGATCTCCTTCGTTCCACCATCGCCATCGGCGAAGCTGACCGCCTCCGCGCCGGTAGACAGCGCCACGATCAGCGCCGCCGCATCGTCCTTCAGCCCGGAGGGCAGCCGCCCGTCCGCCACCAGCTGCTCGCAGAACTGCTGCGCCTCCGTGCGTGCGATGCGCGCCTCGCGCTCCGCCAGCTCCCGGCGCAGGCGCTCGACTTCCGCCGGATCGGCCCCGGCCTGCTTCTTTTCACCCATGTCAACCTCCTTCTCGGGGGAATGATCGTCCCTATCAGCCGGCGCAGCGAAGGCGCCGGCCTCGCTCGCCTCTTCCCGCGCCTCCTCCGCCTCGGCGCGGCGCTGGCTTTCCTCCATCCAGTCGATGTAATGGCCGGGCACCACCTTCTCGGCCTCCTCCGCCCCGAACTTGTCGATGAGCCACTCACGCAGGCGCCGGAACACGCTCGCCGCCAGCGAAATGTCCGGATCGGACAGCTCGATGGTCACCGCATCCTCCGGCGAGCCGAGGGAGACGGGCTTCAACCCCGGCACGGCGGGGGCGGCCCCGCCCAGGAAGCCGACGTGCTTCAGATACGGCTTTCCCGGGCGGGGGTTGGCCGGCGAGGCCGGGGGGAAAAGGGAAATGGAAATTTTCTTGTAGCGACCTTCGCGCACGGCGCGCTCGAATTCCGGCGCGATGTCGCCGACGTCGGCGTAGAGTCGCTCTTTCTCGGCATCCCAGTGCAGGCGGCGCACCCAGCCGTAGGCGGGGCTGTCCGTCTTCGGGTGCCCCACCACCACCGGCGCCGGCGCGGCCTCCGGGTCGTAGCTCTCGGCCAGCGCCGCCACGTCTTCGGCGGTGTAGCTGACCACCTGCCCATTGAGCGCGGTGAAAGCGCCGGGCCGGAACACCTCGATACGGCGGGTTGCACCGCGCGCGCCCTTGCCGCCACCGCCACCACCATTCTTCTGCTGCTTGCTCATGCAAAATCGCCCCGACATTCACATCGTCAGGGCGACACTGGCGCACATGGAGAACCGGACGCAGGAGGAAGTGTTCCACCGCAGGGAGCGGGCGGCAGCCGAAAGGGTTCCGGCGCGTCACATTCGTGATATGTTAACCATCCATCCTTATTTCAGGATGGCTGATGGAGACAAGTCATGGCGCACAAGGTCATTTTGGAGATCAAGCCATCCGACCCCACGTCCGAGCTGGATGCAGTCACTGCATTTGGTGAGGTCTTGGATACTATAGATTTGGCCAATGAGACCCTCCCTCCGAAAGCTCGCCGCGCGCTCAGGTGGGAGCTGGAAAAGGCATCGAAAAATTCTCCCTTCACCGTGGAAATAGAAGCCACGGCAATAGAAAGCCCTGAAATTGATTTTCAGGCGGTCTCTCATTTGGCGGGAACCCTGGAATATCTTATAGACGATGTTGATGCGCCCCCTCCTGAGTGGCTTGGCGCCAAGGCCCTCAATAAAGCAAAGAGATTATTTGAGAAAAATGCCGATGGAGTGCGTTCCAATATCACCTTCCCTGAAATAAATAGAGAAATTCGCATCACTCAAATCACCGCTCATAAAGCCCTACGCCGCATTGAGGAGCTTCTTTCCAAGGCAATCGAATGGCCCACTGAATTGGGAAGCGTTGAAGGGCTTATTGTAGAGGTGGGACGCCATTATAAAAAACCGTCCTTTACGTTGAGAACCAGCAGAGACAGCGGATCGATAAAATGCATCGTCACCGATGATGAAGTGATGGAGCGCATCGGTCAGGAACATACATGGGCAGGGGCCTGGATGAGCAAGCCCGTTATCGTGAGCGGCAAAATCTTCCGCGATAAGGCTGGACAAATTCACAGCATAGAGGTGCGAGACGTTCGCTACCCTCCATCCCCTCCCAATAATTTGGAGGAGGCTCTGGATGAAGGTTTTACAGAGGGGCTTAGTGCTGAGGAATATCTAAAGAAAATAAGGGGGGAGATGTGATGACAACCCCACAAAAGGTATATTGGGATTCGTGCATCTGGATTGCACTTCTTAATAAAGAGGGCGGCCGCTTTGAAAATATTACCCCACTGTTCAATCGTGCCAAAAATAAAGAATTGATAATATATACATCCATACTTTCGCTCGTTGAGGTTGCAAAAACAAAAAATTACAAAGCATCAGACCCAGAGAGAGATGCATATGATAAAGAGGGCTTTGGCGGGATTTTCTTTTATAATTTTATAGAGCGCATCCAGCTTGATATTCCAGTTGCCTTATTGGCACGCTCATTTGTAGAGCACAATGAGTTAAAGCCATTAGATGCAATACACTTAGCTTCTGCCTGCCATTATTCTTGCGATGTTATTTATACATATGACACTAAGCTATTAAAACTGAATGGCAAAACATCTCCTGAAGGGCACCCACTCATAATATCGGAGCCACCTCCTCCGGAGGAACCTCCGTTGCCGCTTCAATAGCTCCTACTGACGCCGCTGACGGGGGTGCTGACGCAGGCAACTCTTTTTCTGGTGTCCACCTACCGGGGAGGGTGAAAGGCGCGTCTGTGGCGCTTGAAATCGCTTTTCATCTTTTCGGCCCCGGCAGCCGCCGCTGGCGCGCTTCCAACCAGCCGGCCAGCGCCTCCAGCACGTCCGCCGCATCGTCCGCGCTGATGCCGAGATAGGGGCGCGGCGGGATGACAGCTTTCTGCGCTGGCCTGTCCAGTCCGGGGATGCGCAGCGCCTTCGCCCGCCGCGGCTTGATGGTGGCGCCGAACTGATGCGTGAACACCTTCGGGTGATCGAGCGGCGTGCCCACCTCCGCCCGGCGCGCGTCCGCCTGCATCTGGATGGAGCCGAACAGCTCGCCGGTGTCGCGCAAAATACCGCGCTTGTTGCGCCGGCGCGCCAGCGTCACCGGAGAGAGCGGCGGCCACTTCCTGCCGCCCGGGCTGACCTCGCGCCGAAAGCGCCGTTGCGTGTTGCGCAGCAGCACCTCGCCCATGATGCGATGTGCGCCCTCGCGATCCGCCAGCGTCAGCTTCAGTCCCCGCAAGCGAATGGCGATCTCGTCCGCATTCCAAGTGATCTTGAGCATGAGCGCTCTCCAAGCTATATTATGAATGTGATCCGTAGGGACAGCCCGGTGGGAGGGCCAGACCTACCTGCGGACGCTGGCCGGCAAACACCTGCGCCGGCCTTAATCTTTTGTGCGCCTGTAGAGCAGCATGCCCTGACGCCTCTTTTCCAGCGGCCCCTTGGTGAATTTCCTGCCACGCTGCGGCACGAATGCCGTTACGCCCTCCCAGGCCCAGGCGCGCCAGTTCCACTCAAAGATTACCAAGGTGCCAGTCGCCGGATCGAAACGAATATAACGCCGGTCGATATGCGCGCCGTCCGGTTTTTCCGCCACCGACAGCCAGATTTCGTCCGGATCCCTTATTGTCTCCGCCAGCAGCAGCACGAGGCGGGCGCGCCCGCGCTTGCCCGCCTTCCAGTTGCCGCTGGCGTCGCGAAACAGGTCGGCGGAGATGACAACGCTGTTCCCGGCAACATCAGTGAACCGCACCGGCGCATCGAGATCGGCGCCGAACTCGGCCAGGAACCGCCGCACATATTCCTCCTCCGGCAACCCCTCGGGCAGCTCTTCCGCCGTGAATGGCCGGGCCAGCGCCTCCAGCGGCGGCAGCTCTGCCGGATCGGGCTTGCGCAGGAGGCCGGTGAAGTTGGTCACGTGCCAGGTGCGCATGCGCGGCGCGATACCGTCCGCCCAGGTGCGCCCCGGCGCATAGGCCCAGCCGAAGTCCACCCCAGCGGGATAGTCCACCATCTCGCCGGTGTGGGGATCCTTCACCTTGCGCAAGATGATGGACGGTGCGGTGTCCGGCCTGCCCTTCTCGCGGCGCATCTCCGCTTCCGTCACCGGCTCCACGCCGCAGGAGCAGCGCCAGCCGTTGGGCGGATAATAGGTCTGCCACCACGGGTCGGTGGCCGGCAGGATCAGCCCGTCCCAGGCCAGATGCTGCTCGCGCGGCTCGTTGGGCACGCGGGTGAAGGCATGCACATAGCGCCAGTAGGGGAAAGCGGCCAGCACATCCGGATGCCGCATCTGTTTCCAGCGTCCGGCGGCGCGCGCCGTGCGCAGGTTCGTCTCGTAGATCACCCGCGCCCGCCAGTCGCGCCCGCCGCGATAGCGCCAGCCGTGGCGCGCCACGATCTCGTCAAAACGCTCCAGCCAGCGCTCGAAGGGCAGCGCGCCGCGCAACCCCTCCAGCATGGCCTCGTGGATGTCCCGAAGCAATTCCTCCTTCATGGTGCCGGCGACCACGAAGGCGCGGTCGTGCGCATCGTGCAGGATGTCCGTCCACGCACTTGTGGGGATGCGCAGCTTGCGCGCCAGGAACTCGATGGCCTCGCGGAACGGGCTGACCGCGCCCGGCTCGGCAGAGCCGTCACCGGCAGCATGGGCAAGCGCCCCCGTCAGCCTCTTTTCGGCGCTTTTTTTTTACGCCGCCCGGCGAAGGGATTGATGCTGGCCTGCTCGATGACCTGTTCGCG
>Ga0256832_1002601_pt1 | contig 12312 bp, 16 predicted proteins | sample 134614metaG_FD_190534 | JGI IMG/M metagenome (GOLD analysis project Ga0256832, IMG submission 190534) | Hydrothermal vent microbial communities from Lau Basin, Pacific Ocean - 134-614 | ecosystem: Environmental > Aquatic > Marine > Hydrothermal vents | place: Pacific Ocean: Lau Basin | collected... | reverse complement strand
TCTCACCCTTCATATAGGTAGCAAATACATTAAAGTAGAATATAAGTACTACTACAACAATACCAATATCTGCCCATCTTGGTGCTTCAAGATACTCTCTACCTTCATTAATAAGCCAAATAGTAGCCTCTGAACCTGAACCTACTTGAATAAAGATATAGACAAGAACAACAACAGCTACTGCAGCTGTAAGTACCCAAAAGGCAAGTTTTCCAAGCCCAATAGCAACACCTTCGTGTCCTGTCTCATCAGAGAGCATAAAGTAAACAGAACCAATCATTGCATAGAGCATCCATACAACAAGTGCATTAATGTGAACCATTCTAGCAACACTAAAGTCAAATACCTCAAAGAGGAAAGATGGATATAAGAACTGAATGGCAGCAATAAGTCCCATAAGAAGCTGTGCTCCAAAGAGTACAATTGCTACTCTAAAGTACATCATTCCAAGCTCTTTACCTTTGTTGCCTTCAAATGAATTTGTTTTAATACTAGTGAGCATTTGTGCCTCCTGCTTTGAATTGGTCAACTGTTTTTGAGAAGTTTCTTGGGAAACCATTTGTGTCGATAGAACTCATGTGTTTAAGAAATGCTACCAACCCTTTTGCCTCATCAGCTGTAATCCCAAGGTCAGGCATCATACGTGCGTGTGTAGGGTATTTTGAAGGGTGTTGTAAGAATTCTGCCATTGCCTCTTCAACTGTACTTTTCCCTGTCATACCTTGCATTGGCCCACCATCTTGCCACGCTGGGTCTAACCATGCTTTTGTAAGGTCTGGTGCATAGTAAGCTCCATTTCCTAAGAGAGTGTGACAGTTCATACAGTTTTTTGCTTGAGAAGTAAGTTTACCAAGGTGCAATAGCTCTGCTGCCTCTTTTTCACTCCACTCTTTTCCAAAAAATGGTTGTTTCTCGCCAATAGTTGGCACTTCATGTCCTCTTTTTGTACTCATCTCATAACCAATTTTATAGTTGATTACGGTTGGAGCTGGTACTCTTTTTGTTACTCCATTTTTTAGGTCGGCATCAGTACCCATTGAGATTTGTCCAAGCGTATCAAAAGTAAGCCAGATAAGCAAAATGGTTGCAAATCCTGTTACCCATGCTGCAGAACGTCGCCAAAATGGTATGCTGGTCCAGACCGAAACATTTTCATTTGCCATTATTCTTCCTTTATTTGGTCTTTTCTATGACTTTATCACTATCTTCATATCTCGCCTCTCCAGATGCTATTAACATATAGTAGAGGTGAGGAACAAAGAGATATGCTAACATCGTTACCATCAATACCTTTATGGTAAAGTGGTTACTCTGTATTAGTGTGGCAAAATCATAAAGAAAATATGTTTGTAATGCCCAAAATAGATAGCCTACAGGTATCCACTTTTTAGAGAAGTACCCCATTTTGGAAAGTGTTATAACTGCTGCATACGCTACTCCAAAAATAAGGACGAGTGTTGACTCTACAAAAATAGGTAAAAATTTATCAATCTCTATCTCTGGACGAACTATCAACTGTTCCATATATGGTTTCCTGTTACTATCTATTTTACTAAAAGGTTTACACCTTTTGAGCATGGAGAAATTATGACACCTTTTAATAGATTATATATTGATATATATCAAGAAAATTGATAAAAATAATAAATTATAATAATAGCTAAGTCCTATTTAACAATACATCTAGCAATAAAAAAAGGTCTTGAGTAGTTGGGAGAGACAAAGTTGTCATCTTCTAAAGTCCAATCATTAGCCTTTTGAATCTCAATACTCTGTGCCACTTTCCGTTGCATTCGACTTTCACAAATAATTATCTTATCACTCTCAAATGCCTCTCTTACTTTTGCCATTCTATTAGTAGTTATCTTGTAGTGTGCTCCAATAAATATATCAAGTACTACAGTTACCCAAAAGAGTCCTCTTTTAACTGCACCCTTTGACATAAAAGGTCTTGTAGTTACAAAGAGTGTTATAATTAAAATAACTCCACCTAGTATTAGGTAAGCACCCTCTAAATAAAAAAAGTTTTTCATTGTCTATATTCCTAATTTTTTATAATGGTAGCAGAGATATATTCTGTTTATATTGATAAGTGTCAATATTTTTTTAATAAAAAAGCTCTATACTTACCAATATTTAATATTTAAATAGGATTTTATATGGACAAGATGAGAAGATATCTACTTCCTGCTCTCTTTTTAGCTTTTTTTCTTTTTGGATTAAATGCTTTTTTAGAGAGTAAACCAAGTAGCAAAAATGAAAGAGTATATAAAGTGGTAAAAGAGTATAGCCCTTTTTATATAGAGAAGCGTTTTGGTGGGCTTCAGATTATGAGCAGAGAGAATAGCTCTTTTAAAGAGAAGCCTGATAATATGAACTTTTTTAAAGAGTTTGAACGTTTAGAGAGAGAGTGGGGTAAAGCACACCTCAAGTTAGATAAGAGTACTCTACTTATACTTGACAATAATGGGACTACCCAAGCAATTTTGCCACTTCACAACAAAGAAGAGATAGCTTTTGTTCATCGCTACTATGGAGTGGAGTAGTCGATGTTAAAGATTATCTTAACACTTGTTTTTTCTATTGTTATGCTTGTTTTTATGGCATTTCCTGCTATAAAGATTGTTGAGGCAATAGAAAAATTAATACCTCTTTCAGAAAAGTTACATAATATATTGCAGATATTGATAACTATACTTCTCTCTTTAGCTGTTGGAGTATTTCTTAAGTTTGCTTAAAATTTTGTTTAAAGTAGTTTTTTACTAGAGTCTTAAAATAGCTCATACGCTCTTCTCCTTTTGGCATTGTTTTACGTAAACTCTTCATCTCTTTTAAAAAATCACCTACATTTTGAGGAATAATCTTCTCAATATATTGTCGTAACTGCTTTGCAAAAGCAGGTGATGAGCCTCCTGTAGAAAAAGCAATGGTTAAATCGTCTCTTTTAACATAAGAGGGAAAGATAAAATCACAATATTGAGTGTCATCTACAGAGTTTACAAGAGTTTTTGAACCTCTACTCTCCTCATAGATTGATTTATGAAGTTCTACAGTGTCTGTTGCTATTATGACTATATCGAAACCGTCTATATCTTCTTTAGTATAAGCTCTTTTCTCTAAAGTTAGTCCATATTTTTTTATAAGCTCTTTTGCTCTCTCTTCTACCTCTATACTTATTACTGTGATGTTTGTTGTAAAATCTATAAGCTTCTCTAACTTCTCTGTAGCAATAGCCCCACCACCAACAACTAATATTTTTAAATTGGTCATATCTATCAACATTGGGAAATATGCCATAACAATCCTTTTTCTCTAATTTAGCAGAAGTTTATCATAATCGTTTTGATATATATCAACTTTTATCTCTTTTGTTTCTTCTATAATTTGTGTTATGAAAATATTAGATGAAAAACTGAAAAATGAACTACTTTATGAGATGCAAAATAGCTTTCCAATGGTTGAAAAGCCTTTTGATATTATTGCTAAGAAACTAGGAGTTAGTCAAGATAAGGTTATGGCTACTATAAAAAAGTTAAAAGAGGAGAAGATTATTAGACAGACCTCTGCAATTTTTGATACCAAACGTTTAGGCTATAAATCCTCTTTAGTAGCTTTTAAAGTAGAGGAAGATAGAGTAGATGAGGTTGCAAAAATTATAAATGCACACCCTGGAGTAAGCCATAACTACTTAAGAAATCATGAGTACAATATCTGGTTCACCATAGCAGTTGCCCCTGACTCTAAACTAGGACTTGAAAAAACTATAGAGATACTCAAAGAGCGTACTAATGCCCAAGATGCCATTGTGCTTCCAACACTAAAGATGTTTAAAATCTCTGTTAAGATGGACACAACAGGTAAACGAGCTAAAAAAGAGAAACTTAAAAAAGTTGCTAACAGAGATATTGAGCTTACAGATGAACATATAGCTGTTATTAAGGAGCTTCAAAAAGATATAGAGGTTATACCTGAACCTTTTAAAGAGTCTATTGAGAGACTAAATATGAGTAGCCAAAGATTTTTTGAGTTGGCTCATGAGTTAAAAGAGAGTGGGGTAATGCGTCGTTTTGCTACCATACTCAACCATAGAAGAGCAGGGTTTGGTGCAAATGCTATGTCTGTATGGTCAGTGCCACAAGATAGAGCAGAAGAGATTGGTAGAGAGTTAGCAGAGTTTTCAGCTGTAAGTCACTGCTACCTTAGACCTACTTACCCTAATTGGTCATATAATCTCTTTGCTATGGTTCATGCTAAAACCCAAGAGGAGTGTGACACACTTATAGAGGAGATGGCAAAGCAGACGGGACTAAAAGAGTATGGAAAACTCTACTCAACTGTAGAGTTTAAAAAGCAAAGGCTTGTCTATTTTGATGATGCGTTTAGGCAGTGGGAAGAGGGGGTAGTTTAACCCTTATACCCAATCTCTCTCTTAAAATTAGCAATGCAGTTGTTACACTCTTTAATCTTATTTGTTTCAATAATATAAAAGAGAGCATCTCTGTTAAGGATTTTTAGCTTACTATTCTCTATAGTAACAATAGCCTCTTTTTTAAATTTTGCTAAAATACGAGAAAAAGTCTCAGGAGATATATTTAAAATAGCGGCAATCTCATTATTTTTAAGACGATTAAAGATAGCCTCTTTTTTTATTAGTAAATCAGCCACTTTTGCCTCTGATGAGAGTATAGTCTCTTGGTGTACTAAAGAGGAGAGTAGTAATACCTTTCTTGTAAGCGACTTAATAATCTCTAAAGAGAATGTAGCATTGTTAAGGTACTCATAGAGTTTATCAAAATGTAGCAAACCTACAGCTCCATCAGTTATAAACTCACATGTTGCAGGGAAATTTTCTTTCTCAAAACAGGCAAACTCACCAATAAGATTAGGAGCTAAGAGACGATTTATCTGAATCTGTGTCCCTTTTGGTGAAGTCTTATATAGTTTTACCTTTCCCTCTAGTAAAATATATAAGTATTCACCATGGTCACCTTCGTAAAAAAGAATACTCTTTTTTGTGTATCGTCTAATATGTATGGTATCTTTTAACTCTTCTATATGCTCTTTTGCCAATGAAGAGAATAGAGGTATATCTTTTAAATCAATCATACATATAGTATATCATAAAAATAATTTACTTAAATAGTGAAAATAAATTTTACTTTTCAAACCACTTTAATTGACTATGCAGATTCACCACTCTACCTACAACAATAAGTGCAGGAGTTGGTAAATCTTTTGCTTTTTTATAGATATCTTCAAGTGTACCAATAACGGTTTTCTCATCAGCTCTTGTACCTCGACTAATAACTGCAATAGGGTACTCTTTTGGTTTTCCTATCTCTATAAGCTTTTTGGTGATTTTATCAAGATTGTGTAGACCCATTAAAAAGACTATTGTCTCATCGCTCTTAAAGCTCTCCCAATCAATTTGTGATTTTGATTTTTTAGCTTCATGTCCTGTAACAACTCTAAAAGAGACAGTTAAACCCCTATGTGTTACAGGTATTCCTGCATACTCAGGAACAGCAATAGCAGAGCTAACTCCTGGAATAAACTCAAACTTAATGTTTCGTTCATATAGGTAGATTCCCTCTTCACCACCTCGTCCAAAGACAAAAGGGTCACCACCCTTAAGGCGTACTACAGTCTCATACTTTAGAGCTGATTGGTAGATAAGCTCATTTATCTCCTCTTGTGGCAAAGTATGATAAGAGTCCTCTTTACCTACATAGAGAAACTCACAACCATCTTTTGCCTCTTCTAAAATATCTGGATTTGCTAATCTATCATAGATAATTATATCTGCTCTTTTAATAATACGCAGTGCTTTAACTGTTAACAAATCAATATCACCCGGTCCTGCTCCTGTTAAATATACTGTTCCCACTATATTGTCTCCTTAATCTCTTTGTCTGTTAGATAACATGATGGGTCTTGGGCCCACAAGTCATCATATATAGCATAGGCACGACTTCTTGAGCCTCCATTGCAGATAGCTAAATATTGACACTTCTCACACTTTCCACCTAGTTTACGTGGGTGAACTCTTAACTCTTTTAATATATCTGTAGGATTATTTGTCCAAATATCACTAAAATCCTCTTTTAAAATATTGCCTATTGTAAAAGGGAAAAATGGGTCAGGTTTTACATTTCCCTCTGAGTCGATATTGAGTAGTTTTCTCCCTGCACTATTTCCTCCCCAAGCCGTAAGACGTTTTTTCATCTCTGTGGCGTGTTGAGGATACTTTTCTATAAATCTATCATAGAAGAGTATGGCATCCATCTCCATATTCCCTGTAACTATCTCTATATCTCGTCCACTCTCATGGTACTCAAAGGCTTTATCTAAGATATAATTGACAGCAGTTATGCGTTGCTCTTTAGTTAAGTCTATCTCTAAGTTCTCTAACCCCCTGCCAGAGTAGACTAGATGAGAGATATAGACTTTAGGAATATTGTGTTTCTCTGCTAACTCAAAAATAAACTCTAAATCATCATAGGTATCTTTTGTAATGGTAAAACGTATACCAACTTTAGTTAGATTATAACTGTTTAGCAAATCTACAGCCTCCATAGAGGCTCTAAATGAGCCTTTAAGTCCACGAAATCTGTCGTGTACCTCTTCACTCCCATCAATACTTATCCCAATGTAGTTAAAAGTGTCTAAAATCTGTTTGGCATTGGAGTGCTTTACATAGAGACCATTAGTTGAGAGGTAGGTTACAATGCCTAACTCTCTACAGCGTTGAGCTATGAGGTAAATATCTTTTCTAGTAAGAGGTTCACCCCCTGAAAAGATAATAAACTTTACCCCATTGGCTTTAAGCTTAGGTAGGGTAGTCATAATATCTTCGGTAGTTAAAGTATCTGTTGAGTCAAGTGTAGCTTTAGAGTAGCAGTGTAGACAAGAGAGGTTACAGCGATTGGTAAAGTTCCAAATAGCAATGCTTCCATTAAGAACTCTTGTAGGTTTGCCTTCAACTACAGAGTTTAGTAGATTAGAGAGTCTAAACATTAGTGTTTCTCCTCTGAGATAGCTATGGTTGGATATGGTTCTTTAATAATAGTTCTGTTTTGCTCTTTGCTTATATTGTTTTCATCTATTTTTACCTCTTTATATGACAAAATATATTTTGTTATAGCATCAAGCTCATCTGTTTTAAGATTGAGTTTTGGCATAGCATTACGTTTATATCCAAAGAGTTTAGAGACACTCTTTGGGTCAGTAATCATAGCTTTTATCTCTTGGGCAGTTCTTTTTGATGCTATCTCTTTAAAAGAGGGACCAAATGCTGTAGCTGTTTGGTGGTGACACCCCCAACAATAGCTCTCAAATACCTTTTTGCCACTATCAGCAGAGAGTAAAGAGGAGATGAGTATAAGAGAAAAAAAAGATATAATAGCTCTATTCATAAGTAAGTCCTTATTTTTAATTGTGATGATAACACTATTTCTTTTATCTAAAATTGATTTGGAGCAATTATTTAGTTATACTTCCGAAATATGAAAAATAAACATCTAAACCACCCATTTCAGCCTATTGTTTTTAAAGATAGCAAAATTTTAATCTTAGGTTCATTTCCAAGTATAGACTCTTTTAACAAAAGTTTCTACTATGCACACCCACGCAATCAGTTTTGGAAAATACTATCAACTATATCTAGCTATCCTATCAATAACCAAGACCAAAAGATATGGCTGTTAAAAGAGACAAAAATAGCACTTTGGGACATGGTTAAGTCGTGTCAAAGAGAGAACTCACTAGATAGCTCTCTTGAAGAGATAGAGGTAAACAGCATTGCTCAATTTTTAGATAAACACCCAACTATTGAGAAGATAGCTTTTACAGGACGTTTAGCTGAGAGGCTTTTTAATATGCATTTTAGTTATTTAGAGATAGAGACTATCTATCTTCCCTCTCCCTCTTCAGCTTATGCAAAGATGAGCTTTGAGCAAAAAGTTGAAATATATAAAAAGTTATTGGAGTTTTAATGGCAGTTTGGGCAGTAGGAGATATTCAGGGCTGTTTTGATTCATTTCAGAAGTTATTGGCAAAGATAAAGTTTGACCCTAAAGTAGATGAGCTTTGGGTTGCTGGTGATATGGTAAATCGTGGAGATAAATCGTTAGAGACTCTTAACTACTTATACTCTATTAGAGACTCTATTAAAGTAGTTTTGGGAAATCATGATATAGCACTTATTGCCGCTTATGCAGGTGTAAAAAAATCTAATGAGACTATTCAGCCTATTTTAGATGCACCCAATGTAGATGAGTTGATTGATTGGTTACGTCATCAACCATTTTTACATTGGGACTTTAAATTGGGTTACTGTATGGCTCATGCAGGTATCTCTCCTCAGTTTGATTTAGGCATGGCAATTCGTTACGCTTCACGCATTGAGAAGAAGTTACAAGGGCAAAACTATAGAGCATGGTTAAAGCACATGTATAAAGTAAGCTCCAACAAATTTAGTCCACAAGCCTCCTCTATGGATATAGACAAATATATCTTAAGTGCCTTTACAGCTATGCGTTTTTGTGAAGATGATGGAAGATTAGACTTTAAACAGAAGGGACCACCCACTGAGTACAAAGTCTTTAAAAAGGGTTTAAAGCCTTGGTTTGCTTGTCCTACACGACGTTCAACTACACTAAAGATTGTCTTTGGTCATTGGTCAACTTTAGGGTATTATCAAGACTCAAATGTCTTAGCACTCGATACAGGTTGCCTTTGGGGAAGAGCATTAACCTCTGCAAGACTTGACCTAGAGGAGCCGATAATAGTTCAAGTGAAGTGTGAAGCTAAACAAGAAATAAAAAAATAGCTAAAAATATAGCTATATTTTATATTATTTTAAGCTTCCTTTCTCTATAATCTCACTCCACAAACACTTGGACAGTTGGGTGAGCTGGCTGAAACCACATCCCTGCTAAGGATGCGTACTCGTAAGGGTACCGAGAGTTCGAATCTCTCACTGTCCGCCATAAACTTCTAATTAAACTTTCTCTATAATTAAATCATGAAAATAAAAAAAACTACTATTGTTTTATCTTTATTAATAAATCTCCTTTTTGGAGATGATGATTTTTTTATTGATAAGTATAGAAATCAGTTTTCACGCCTACTTGTAAATATAATGAGTGGTATTGATAACTTTTTTGTTGATTCTAATGAGACATCTTATAATAATACACATGCAGAGCTTAGTACTTCTATAGCAAAAGAGACCTATTTGGATTTTGAAGAAGATGTACGTTTTAGAGTACGTGTTGACCTTCCAAAGATTCAAAAGCATCTCAAGCTTTATATAGAAGATGAAGATAGTGATAATATTTTATATAATGAGACACAACCACAAGAGAATAAGTTACAAGACAACTTGCAAAATAAACGCTATTATGTACGTTTAGAGTTTTTAAAATTTGATATAAAAGGGCTTAAAAATAGGTTTAGTGGAGGGGTTCGTATTCGTTCACATACGTTAGTACCCTATGCTAACTATCATAGTAACTATAAACTGTACGAAGATACAAAGTTTAAATCAGGTATCTCAAATAATTTTCGTCTCTATACAGATGGTGGACTTGAAGATTATCTTAGTTTCAATACACTATATAATTTTAATAACTCTCTAAGAGGAGTTTGGAAAAATATATTTCGTTATGATGAGTCTCCTATAGAGGTTTTTGACAGTGACTACTCTTTTCTTTATAAATTAGATAGAACAAAAGAGGTTTCTGTAGGGGTTGGAGTGACAGATTCCATAAAAAACTTTGGTAGAAGTAAGATAGACAATGTAAATCTACATAGCTCATTTTTTCATCTTTTTCACAAAGATTGGATGTATTATGAGTTCTCTACATATCTGTTAAAGCGTGAAGCTAATGATTATGAAAACTCCTATAGAGTATTTTTAAATTTAGGTATCTATTTTAATACTCATAAATAATTTGGCTATAATTTCTTAAAAAAGAGTAATATGAATTTAAAATCATTTGAAGTTAAATTAGCAGGACGCTTAGATAAGGTTTTAACAGATATTTTAGGTAAAAGTCGCAATCAAGTTGAACAGCTTATTAAAGAGGGTTTAGTAAAAGTTAATGGGCAAGTCATTTTAAAAACAGGTAAAAAATTGGTTGTTGGTGATAGAGTTGAATACTCTTTTAAAAAGGCTACTCCTAAAGAGCCTATAGTTGTTGATTTTGATGTAGAGATACTTTATGAAGATGAGGTAATGATGGTGGTCAATAAACCATCTGGATTGGTTGTTCACCCTGCACCATCTGTTAAAGGGGCAACATTGGTTGATTGGCTTATTCAAAGGGGTATCTCTCTTTCGACTATTGCAGGAGAGGAGAGGCATGGTATTGTTCATAGAATAGATAGAGATACTACAGGAGCATTAGTAGTAGCTAAAACTAATGAGGCTCATCAAAAGTTAAGTGAACAACTTAGAGACAAAAGTATGGGGCGTTACTATCTAGCGTTGATAGACTATCCTCTAAAAGATAGTGGAGTTGTAGAGAGACCAATAGGGCGAAATCCAAACAATCGACTAAAGATGGACGTAGTTCCCAATGGGAAAGAGGCAAAGTCTGCTTTTTGTAAATTGGTTGAGAATGAGAAAAAACAAGAGCTTATAGCAGTTAAACTTTTTACAGGTAGAACTCATCAGATTCGCGTTCATTTAGCAAGTTTAGGAAGACATATACTCGGTGATGCTTTATATGGATTTAAGAGCAAAAAAGATACAATAGATAGAGTATTTTTACACGCATATAAATTATATCTGTTTCACCCAACAACAAAAGAGAAGATGGAGTTTGTAGCTCCACTCTTTCCTGATATGCAAAAGTATATAACTAAAAATTTTAACAAAGGAGAGGTTAATGAAAAAATTAATGCAAATATCATTGACAGCTATTTTACTACTATTACTAAACGGATGTAACCCCTCTGCATTAGCAAATATGGGTAATGAGCCATTAGACCCGAGCCTACCTAAATTAAATAGCGTAAGAGCAATTCCTAGCAATACCTATGTTGCTTTTGAGTGGCAACCAATGACTAGAAAAGGGATTCAGGGTTATAATATCTATAGAACAAAAACCAATCAATATGTCAATAGCCCCACTAAAGAGCTCGAAAAGATTGCATCTATACGCAACCCTTTTGCTTCACACTATGTCGATACAGGATTACAACAAAATAGTACCTATACCTATACTTTTACAACCCTAAGAGGTGGTTTTGAGTCTCCTCATGGAAAGATAATTTCTATTAAAACACTACCTCCATTTCCTCCTGTAACTTTTGTTAAGGGGTATCAAAAATCTATCAATACCATTAAACTACTTTGGAGACCACACACTGATATGCGTATAAAAATGTATAAGATAGAAAGAAGTACCAATGGTAGTAAATGGAAATGGATAGGTATTGCTAAGCACCGAATGATGTCTGAGTATATTGATAGCTCTATTGCTCCTGGAAATAGCTATACTTATCGTGTAACAGCTGTAGGGTTTGACGATAGTGTATCTAAACCAAGTGCAAATGTAGTTATCTTAGCGAGGTAGATTAGTCAATGCCACATATTACGGTTAAGCCGTTTGATACCTCTTTAGTTAAAAAAGAGAAGTATGGAGAGACAGAGGTACTTTTTAGAGCTAAAGATAGCTTCTCAAAAGATGAGTTATTGGGTGTACTGCATAAAGATGAGTCATTTCTTCTTCATACTAAAAAAAATGAGAACTCATGGCTATTAAAGTATGATAAAGTTACACGACCACTTAAAGTAAATTTGGTAAAACAAGCTATTACTGACTTAGCAGATGGATTAGAGTTAGATATTTTGGGCTCAAACGTTGCTATTCACCCTGCACGAGAGGTTAAGTCATCGGAGTATGAGAAGAAGATAGAAGATTTTGTAGATATAGAGTTCCCTTTTAAATCAGTTTCCATAGAAGTGGGCTTTGGTTCAGGAAAACATCTTTTATATCAGGCAGAAAAGTATCCAGATAGATTATTTATTGGTATAGAGATTCATACACCATCTGCAACACAAGTTTTAAAGCAGATTGAACTAAAAGGGTTAAAAAATATTTGGGTTATTAACTATGATGCAAGATTGCTTTTAGAGATGATTCCCTCAAACTCTTGTCATCAAATCTTTGTCCATTTTCCTGTACCTTGGGACAAGAAACCACAACGTAGAGTTATATCTACCTCATTTTTAGAGGAGTCTATGCGTGTACTTAAAAAGGGTGGTAGACTTGAACTTAGAACTGACTCCTATAAGTACTT